>Ga0105240_10000271_pt1 | contig 102442 bp, 82 predicted proteins | sample KBSC54metaG_FD_80426 | JGI IMG/M metagenome (GOLD analysis project Ga0105240, IMG submission 80426) | Corn rhizosphere microbial communities from Kellogg Biological Station, Michigan, USA - KBS C5-4 metaG | ecosystem: Host-associated > Plants > Roots > Rhizosphere > Soil | place: Michigan, USA...
ACTTTGAGCGCCGTCTATACCCCGCTCGCTGCGCCAACCATCACCGCCTGGACTTTCCCGAGTCCCACCACATTGTCGTTGAGTGCCCAGGCCGTGCCCAATCAACCCTGGGTCCTGCAAACCTCGACCAATCTGGTCGATTGGGCCGGTTTTGGCACGAACGGCTCCAATCCCAGCGGTCAATTGCGGTTCCTGGTCCCGGTAAGCCCGACCATCCCTCAGCAGTTTTTCCGCCTGCGCTCCCCTTGAGCATTCAGGATGGGAATCCGTTTTCGTCCTCATCCTTTGGTGGGTGGCCTCCTAGGAGGCCTTCGTGAGCATCTTAGCTTCACCCTTTCCCAGCGCTCCCGATTTGGTTAAGGTTAAGGAGCGATGGCGTTCAAAGACTTTCCCGAGCAGCAGCAGGGCATTGAGCTGTTACAGCGCTCCCTGGAGCGTGGTCGGCTTGGGCACGCTTACCTTTTCACGGGACACCAATTGGAGACCTTGGAAGCCTTGGCTCGCACCCTGGCGAAAGCTCTTAATTGCCAGCAACCGTCCAAATCGGGTGTCGTCCATACGGACTCCTGCGACCAGTGCTTGGCGTGTCGAAAGATCGACCATGGCTCCCACACGGATATCCATTTCCTTCGCCCGGAATCGAAATCCCGGATTATTACGGTGGAGCAGATGCGGGACCTGATCCGTGAAGTTCAACTCAAGCCCGGCGAAGGCGGGTATAAGATCGCCATCATCGTGGGGGCGGACCGAATGCGCGCTGAGGCCGCGAACGCCTTTCTGAAAACCCTCGAGGAACCTCCGCCAAAGTCGGTCCTTATCCTGCTCTCGACGGAACCGCAACGGCTGTTGGACACCATCCTGTCCCGCTGCCTTCGCTTGAACTTCGGCAGCGATTCGATGCGGCCGATGGATCCAGTCCAACATCAATGGCTGGCCCAGTTCAGCCAGATGGCTGCGACCGAACAGAAGAGCCTTTTGGGGCGCTACAACCTTTTGGATACCCTGGTGCGTCGACTCACCGAAATGAAAGCTGAGATCGAAAAAGCCGTTACTGCCCGGTCCCCGTTGCAGCAGTACAAAGATGCGGAAAAGGAGCTCGTCGAAAAATGGGAGGATGAACTGGCGGCGGCGGTCGAGGCTGAGTACCGGCGTCAGCGAGGGGAGGTGCTCGGCGTGCTCCAGTGGTGGCTGCGCGATGTCTGGATTCGGACCCTGCCCGCGGCCAGCCCGGGTGGGAAGGAACCTGGCGGTTTAGAGACGAGCAACGTCTCTCGCGAGGTTCGCGGTGTTTCCGAGGGGTTATTGAGTTTCCCCGACCTGGGAGAGAGCGCGGCGGTGGCCCGTCGCATATCAACCCAGGAAGCGCTCCAGAACCTGCAAACCTGGGACGTGCTTCAGCGCTGGCTGCACACCAACGTGCAGGAAGCTTTGGCGCTGGAGGTCGGGCTTTTAAAACTCCACCTCTAACCGGGTACACGAGAGTGTTTTCACTTAAGGAAACGAAGCTAAGGAGGGGGTCCTTTGCCTCTTCGACTTGGCCTGCGCTGCCTGCCACACCATGAAGCCAGAGCGCCCGCTCCGCGTTTTTGCCGGTTTGCTGGGCACCTTTTTTGGCTTGGCCCTGCTGAAGTTTGGAAATCCACCGATTATGGAGAAGTGGGTTGAAGCTCCTGCGAACATCTACGAGTGGATCCTGGGCACCCCCTGGCCGATTAGCTGGGGCTATCTTGGGCTTGGGTTGGTAGCGTTTTTAGGGCTATGGATTGCGCTGCACAGCCGGCTAACTCTGCCGTCCGATCAGCGATGGATCGTCTTCCTGCCCCTTTTCTGGCTTGGATGGCAGGTGCTCGCCTCCACGCAAAGCCTGGATGGCAACCTGTCCTGGCCGACCCTCCGCCACTTTGTTTCCTGTGTGGTTTGTTTTTACTTGGGATTCTTCGTTTTGAGCCGGGTAAACGAGTTGGGCAGCTTTTGGACCGGTTTGGCCGCCGGGTTTCTGCTCATGCTGGCAACGGGTTGGCAGCAACATTTCGGCGGTTTGCAGGCCACTCGCGAGTTCTTCTTCCGCGAGATTTATCCGCATTTAAAAGAGGTGCCTCCGGAGTACCTGAAAAAAATGTCGAGCAATCGCATCTTTTCGACCCTTTTTTACCCGAATGCTCTGGCGGGTGCCCTCCTGCTTCAGCTGCCCACCATGTTAGCCGTTCTGGCCCAGGCGCGGCAGCGGTTCACGCTCTCCGCTCGACGTTTTCTGGTGGGGGCCATTGGTGTCGGCGCTTTGGCTTGCCTCTATTGGTCGGGGTCGAAGGGTGGCTGGTTGCTGCTTCTGCCGCTGGCCCTAATCGCTCTTTTGCGGGTTCCTTTCAACCGGTCCGTGAAACTAGCCGTGGTGGTGGGCGTTTTAATCTTCGGTTTGGCTGGCTTCACCTGGCGGTATGCGGCTTTCTTCCAGAAAGGGGCAACCAGCGTCAGCGCGCGATTCGATTATTGGGAGGCAGGTTTGAAGACCTCGGTTGCTCACCCGTGGTTGGGCACCGGGCCGGGCACGTTCATGATTCCGTACCGGGAGATCAAGCGGCCGGAATCTGAAATGACTCGGATGGTCCATAACGATTACCTCGAACAAGCTTCGGATTCCGGTTGGGTTGGTTTTATCCTCTACGCGTTGTTCATGGCCGGCTCGTTGTGGGTGGTGGGAAAAAGACTCGTCGGTGGTCGGATGGCCACGGCTGCCCGGGGAGGGCAGGGGGTGCCAGCGCGGGGTCCCCGCTCCAAACCTGACTCTGCGGAACCCACCGATTGGACCCCCTTCTGCATCTGGCTTGGGCTGCTGGGGTGGGGGCTTCAATGCCTCTTTGAATTTGGTTTGTACATCCCGGCGCTGGCTTGGCCCGCCTTTACGTTCCTGGGTCTGCTCCTGAATACGCTCGGAAATCCCATCGACAAAACACCGCCTGCCCGGTAACGTGCCCCCCCGGCATGAGAATTCTGTTCCTCAACGGGCCCAACCTGAACCTTCTTGGCACGCGCGAACCCGCGCTGTATGGCTCGATCACCCTGGCTGAAATCGAAAACCGGGTTCGCCAGCGCGCCGTGAAACTTGGGGTTGAGGTCGATTTCAGACAATCCAATCTCGAGGGAGAGTTGGTCAATTGGATTCAGGGAGCTAAAGCCCAGTTCGACGTCGTGGTGCTCAACGCCGCCGCTTATACCCACACGAGCATTGCCCTGCGCGACGCTATCGCCGCCGTCGCAATTCCGACGATAGAGGTGCACCTTTCCAACGTGCATGCGCGAGAAGAATTCAGGCACAAATCGCTCATCGCGCCGGTGTGTCGTGGGCAGATTCTGGGATTTGGTTGGTTTTCCTATGTTTTGGCATTAGACGCGGCGATTAACGTTAACGGGCCTGAAAAGAGCTGATGAACACCCTATTTTAGTCGTTAAATCGCCGTTTTATCAGGATGCAAACGCGCTTGGTTTTTAACACTTGACCTTTTTTGGCGCGATGCACTATTTTCTCCGGACTTGAATTGATTGGCCGGGCAGAGCCGGTACTCGGCTGCTGCCTTTCTACTTTCTCTGGGTCGGGTTGGACAGAATCGGACATCAACTCTAACGCTTAAAAGCCGTGGACTTAAAAGACATCAAAGCCATCATCGATCTGATGAGGAAGAACTCGGTCTCGGAGTTTGAGCTTGAGAAGCAGGACTTCAAGATTCGTCTCAAGCGCGGTCCGAATGGCGGAGGGGGAGTGGGTGCCGGCGATGATTTCCAGGTTGGAGCCCCTCAACCGATAGCGACTGTAGCTGCCCCCTTGCCCCAGATTGCTCCGGCTCCCAGCAATGAGGTGGAAATTAAGTCGCCGATGATTGGGACCTTCTACCGCTCACCGTCTCCGGAATCCGCTTCTTATGTAGAAGTAGGAGCTGAGGTGAACCCAGATACCGTCGTGTGCATCATCGAAGCGATGAAGGTGATGAACGAGATCAAGGCCGAGGCGAAGGGCATCATCACCCAGGCCCTGGTGGAAAACGCCAAACCCGTCGAATTCGGTCAGCCGCTGTTCAAGATTCGACCGGCGTAGCGGTATTTTTCGCCGAACGCTCTCGTTTCACCCTCACCCGACGCGAATACCACATGTTTGAGAAAGTCCTCGTAGCTAACCGCGGCGAAATCGCGGTCCGGATTATTCGCGCCTGTAAGGAGCTGAACATCCGAACGGTAGCCATTTACTCGGAGGCGGATGCCAACTCGATGCACGTGCAATTGGCCGACGAAGCGATTTGCATTGGCAAGGCCCCCGCCAGCGAGAGTTATCTCCGCATCGATCGCATCGTTAGCGCCGCCGAGATTACAGACGTGGACGCGATCCACCCCGGCTACGGATTCCTCGCAGAGAACGCTCATTTTGCGGACGTGTGCGAGAGCTGCAACATTCGATTTATCGGGCCTAACTCACGCGCTATGAATGCTTTGGAAGACAAAGCAGTGAGCCGGGCGCTGGCGAAAAAGGCCGGAGTTCCAACCCCGCCTGGTTCCGAGGGTGTGGTCGACACGGAACAAGACGCCTTGGTTGTTGCCAAAAGGATTGGGTATCCGGTCATGATCAAAGCCGTCGCGGGTGGCGGTGGCCGCGGCATGCGTGTGGCCCACAATGATATTTCCCTGGTAAAGGGTTACCACACCGCTCGCACCGAGGCGGAAAAAGCGTTTGGCAATTCCGGGGTCTATATCGAGAAGTTCATTGAAAATCCCCACCATGTGGAGTTCCAGATTCTCGGTGATAATCGAGGACATATCATCCATTTAGGGGAGAGAGACTGCTCGATTCAGCGCCGGAACCAGAAGGTGGTCGAGGAGTGCCCCTCGCCACTGATCGATAACCGGTTCAAGAAATTGCGGGAGAAGATGGGGAAAGCGGCCATCAAAATTGCCCAGGAAGCCAATTACACCAATGCCGGGACGGTGGAGTTCATCGTGGATGAAAGTGGCAATTACTATTTTCTCGAAATGAACAAGCGGATCCAGGTCGAGCACCCGATTACCGAAGAGGTGACCGGCATCGACCTGGTTCGCTACCAGATCATGATTGCGATGGGCGAACCGTTGCGGCACTCCGAACGGGACATTCAATATAAAGGACATGCCATCGAGTGCCGAATAAACGCCGAAGACCCCTTCGATGACTTCCGCCCGAGCCCGGGCCGGATTGAGATGTACTATCAGCCAGGCGGACGGGGCGTGCGGGTGGATAGTCACGCGTACGCAGGCTATACCATCCCCTCGGCCTACGATTCAATGATCGGTAAACTGATCACGTACGGCAAAGATCGCCGGGAGGCCATGGATAAAATGAGCCGCGCTTTGAGCGAGTACATGATCACCGGGATTAAGACCACCATCTCCTTCCAGCAAGCCATCTTACAGGACCCCAATTTCCGGCGTGGGGTTTATTCCACCTCGTTCATTGAGCAGCTCTTGAGCGGCGCCCGGCGCGAGTTGATTGAGGAAAAGGCCTAGCCGAGTGGCCGAGGGGCGCGCAGCAGCGCAGTTTTCGAGTTTCCCGCCACGCTGTCTTTGAAGCTGGCGATACAGAGTCAAAGGACCCCGATTTCGGGGCGACGAAATGTCGAGCAAACTGAATTGACATTGGAATGCCGTTTTGCTAGAACAGCTCACGTCCGTTCAAAGAACCAGCGTGCCGGTGTCAGAAGACAGATTGTCAGTGAACCTAAAAGACAGACATTCAGCGATCCTGCCAGTGCAGTCCTCCCCACTTCGTTCCCTTTGAACTGACGACTCGTTATGAACCAAAACAGGCTATTCGTGGGAAACCTCTCCTACCAGACCATGGAAAATGATCTCCAGGATTATTTCGCTCAAGCCGGGGTGGTGACCTCAGTGAACCTGATGCTCGACAAGGTCACGGGCAAATCCCGCGGGTTTGCTTTCGTCGAATTCGGCACTTCCGAGGAAGCCAACAAAGCAGTGCAGGAACTGCACAACAAAGAATTCCAGGGCCGTGCACTCACAGTGAACGTGGCACGCCCGCGTGAAGAGCGCCCAGCCCGATGGAGTGGTGAGCGGGGCGGGGAAGCTCGTTCCGAGAGCCGGTGAGCAAAGCCGCTCGGGAAGGTCCGAAGTGGCGGCGGTGTTGGGTGATAAGGTACAGGACGTTCCGGTGCCGCGCGGGCGAACAATGTCGCCAGCGCGCGCCGCTTCGGGCTTGCGCTATAGGGTAATTGCGCAAAACTGATTCCGGCATTGACTCTCTGAAGGACCGATATTAGTCTCAAATAAAGTTTACGTTATGGCCGACAATATTCCGAATATTCCCGCGGGTGCAGTCCCTCCGAAGAAGGAAACCGGCAAGGTTCAGCCCAAGAAGGAGACTGTCCGTATCAATTTGCCTCCCAAACCTTCGGCCGCTCCCACGATTAAGCTGCCGACGCTGCCTCCCGGAGGCCCGAGTGCGGCTCCGGCTCCGGCGTCTGCCGCCGCTCCGGCGCATGGTGCCCCCGCAGCTTCCGCCCCCAGGGCGACTGCGGCCCCCGTGGCCGCCCCCGGCGGCGCACCTCGCCCCGTAACCTCCTCCGCACCGCGCCCGGCGCCCGCAGTTTATGCCGCGCCCGCTGTCAGTTCCATGGATAAGGTGCTGGCGATTGCGGCGGCGGTCATCGGGCTGGCGGCAGTGGCCACGACGGCGTATGTGATTTGGATGCTGCCGAATTAATAGGCCGCATTGGATTTTGAGTCTGGCAGGCGGTATGCTTCTTTAGATGCATTTATGGCCTCTTCAAATATTACTGTTTTAACACAAGACAATTTTGCGCAGGAAGTCCTCCAGTCCGCGCAACCGGTGCTGGTTGATTTTTGGGCCGAATGGTGCGGGCCATGCAAAGCGCTGGGACCCATTCTGGACGAAATGGCCCAGGAATACGGTGCGCGGGTGAAGTTCGCCAAGGTTAACATTGACGAGCACCAGGGGCTGGCGGCCGAATACGGTATTCGTTCCATCCCGACGCTCCTGTTATTTCAACAGGGGCAGGTTGCCGAGCAAATCGTTGGGCTTCGCAGCAAGCGCGATCTGAAGGTAGCAATCGATCGAGTGGCTGCTCCTGCCGCGCAGTAGGTCTTGGCCGGAATAGGCGCTGCCGCCGCATTGGCGCGCGCGCTTGCATCTGCACCAGCTCCCGGGCAAGATGCTATGCCGACTCGCGGTGCCGAACCGCCGTGGTCGTGCTTACTTGATGGCTTTAATCATTACGCCGGGACAGCTGAGTCAGCGCGCGGAGTTTTATCACCAACTCGGGCAACTTACCGCTGCGGGGATCGGGCTACCCGCGGCGTTTGGTGAGCTTGAACGACACCCTCCCGCGGCTTCCTATCGGGAACCAATTCGGAAACTAACCAGGCTGCTGGCTGAGGGGAGCACGCTTACCGAATCAATCCAGAGTCTGGGGTCGTGGGTTCCTGCTTTTGATATTTCCCTGTTGCATGCTGGCGAGCAGAGTGGCCGCCTCGATACCTGCTTTCGCCTATTGGCCGATTATTACACCGACCGCGCCCGCATTGCCCGGCAGACCCTTGCCGATCTGGCTTACCCGCTCTTTCTATTCCATTTCGCGGTTTTCATTTTCCCGTTCGCCAAGTTCTTTCAGTCCGGGAACTGGATTGTTTATTTGTCGCAAACCGTGGGCCTGCTCTTGCCGATCTATGCGGTTGTCCTGGCTATTTTGTACGCGGCCCAGGGCCGGCACGGAGAAGCCTGGCGCGCTGGGATGGAGAAGATTCTCGACCCGGTGCCGATACTTGGGACCGCCCGGCGTTACCTCGCCCTCGCCCGGCTATCGGCTTCCCTTGAGGCCCTGATCAACGCGGGAGTCAGCATCGTTCAGGCGTGGGAATTAGCGGCTGCGGCGAGCGGTTCGCCGGCCTTGCGCCGAATCGTGCTCGCCTGGAGGCCATTGGTGGACGCTGGGCAGACCCCGGCTGAAGTCGTGCAAGCTTCCGCCCGGTTTCCCCACATGTTTTCCAGCCAATACGCCACTGGTGAAATCAGTGGTAAACTCGATGAAACCCTTCGGCTCTTGCAGCGCTTTTACCAGGAGGAAGGCACGCGCAAGCTGCACGCGGTTGCGCAGTGGACTCCACGGGCGGTGTATCTGTTCATCGTCCTGATGATTGCGATTCGCGTGGTGCACTTTTATTCCGATTACTTCAGCCAAATTGGTGCGGCGGCCGGGGGTTTTTAAGTCCTGGTCGACAAGGAGCGGGCCTCGTCCGATTAAAGATAAAGGTCTGGTTCGACAGCCTTGCCCGTGACGGAGGCGGACCTGTGTGGTCTAATCGTCAGTGATTTCCGAGGGCGAACTCGTTCAAAATGGTTCGGCCTGGGAAGTTAAACCCTATGCCAACCTGTTCCTGTAACGAATGCACCCAGAACATCGAGTTCCCGGCTGAAATGTCCGGGCAAAAGATCGCCTGCCCCACATGCGGGTCTCTGACCATGCTCCGAACCTCCGAGCCTCCCCGGATTCGTATTCCCCCACAACGAAGGCAAGTCTCGCGGCATGCGGAGCCGGGCGATTCGGGGATCGCGCCGGCGGCGCACAAGATTATCGATAACGTGGAGAAAGTCGTTTTGGGGAAGCACCAGGAGATTGTTTTTGCCCTGGTGTCGTTTTTCGCGGAAGGCCACTTGCTGCTGGAGGATGTTCCCGGCGTGGCCAAGACCATGCTCGCGCGCGCGTTGGCCCAAAGTGTCGGCTGTTCTTTCAAACGAATCCAATGCACGCCGGACCTGCTCCCAAATGATATCACGGGAGCTTCGGTCTTTAACCCGAAGACCACGGAATTCGAGTTCCGGCGCGGACCGCTGTTCGCGCAAATCGTGCTGGCCGACGAGATCAATCGAACAACGCCGCGCACGCAATCCGCCCTGCTTGAAGCCATGTCGGAACGGCAGGTTACGGTCGATGGCACGATCTATTCGCTCCAGCGGCCCTTCTTTCTCGTAGCGACACAGAACCCCGTTGACCATGAGGGCACGTTCTCGCTGCCGGAAGCGCAATTGGATCGGTTCTTAATGCGAATGCGGCTGGGCTACCCGAGCCTGGAGGCGGAACAATTGATGATGGACCGGCTCCAGCGAGGGAATCCCATCGAGACGCTTGAGCCGGTGGTTTCGGCCGATGAGGTGGCCGTTTGCCAGCAAGCCGTGCGCGAAGTCCACGTCGACCCCAAAGTGCGAGAATATATCCTCCAGGTTGTCCGCAGCACTCGCGAGCATTCCGCCGTCATTTTAGGAGGGAGCCCTCGGGCTTCCTTGGCCCTGTTTCACACGGCCCAGGCGCTCGCGGCCATTAACGGCTTCAACTTCGTCCTGCCTGACGATGTGAAACAGATGGCTCACCTGGTGCTGGATCATCGGCTCATTCTGCGCCCGGAAAACAGGTTGCGAAAGATGACTGCCGCCACCGTGGTGGACGAGATTCTAAAGCAAGTCGAGGTGCCGCTGGTGTCGGAGGAAGCCCTGAAGGCATGAAGTGGATCCTGGGGACGGCGGTTTTACTGATTGTCGGCCTGGTCTTTCGCTTGGGCCTGCTGGTTTATGCCATGTACACGCTCCTGGGAGTGCTGCTGGTAAGCCGCTACTTGGCCTGGGCGTGGATCCGGCAAGTTACCGCCAGCCGGGAGTGCGACAAGGATTCGCTCCAGATCGGCGAGTCAGCCCAAGTCACCGTGACCATTCTGAATTCGGGCGGCCTGAAGGTGCCGTGGCTGCTCATCGAGGACTCTCTGCCCGTCGATGCGCTCCATCAGCACCCGCCCCGCCTCCAGGTCACGGGCAACACGTTGCACCTCTCCCAGTTGCCGGCGGCCAGCCAGAAATCGTTCGGCTACCAGGTTCGGTTTCTGATGCGCGGTTACTACCAGATCGGCCCGCTGTTGCTGGAAACCGGTGACGTGTTCGGCTTGCACCGCCGTTACCGGGTCGTGACTTCGCCACACTGTGTCCTGGTGTACCCCAAGGTGATCCCGCTGGAAGGCTACGATATCGCTTCGCGCCGTCCGATGGGCGAAGTCCGCATCTCCCACCGGCTTTTTGAAGATCCGACTCGGATTGCGGGTGTGCGTCCCTACCAATTGGGCGATCCTTTCAACCGGCTGCATTGGCGAGCCACCGCTCGAACGGGTCAGCTTCACAGCAAAGTGTACGACCCCTCCTGTGTTGCCGGAGCCACGCTGCTGCTGGATTTTCACTCCTCGATCCTGAAACTCAAGAACCCGCACTACCGAGCGGAGTTGGCCGTTACGGCGGCCGCTTCACTCGCCAACGCAGTCTATCAGCTCGACGAACAAGTTGGCTTGATTACCAACGGGCGGGATGCCGCCGAGCGCATCCGCTATGAAGGTTGGCATGAGGAGTTTCGGACACGAACCTTGGCGCAAACCACGGCGCAAACCACACCCCTTTCCGAACGGCTTTTGCCGGTAACCGTCGAGACCCGGCGGGGGGTGGCACAGCTCGAGCGAATCCTGGAAACATTGGCCCGGCTGGAGCTCACGGACGGGTTTAATTTCGCGCAAATGGTGGACGAAGCAGCCGGTCGGTTACCGCGCGACGCCACAGTCATCGCGGTCCTCACGGAAGTGAGCGAGGAATCCGCCCTGGCGCTGGGCAATTTGAGACGGAGCGGCTACGCCGTGATTGTGGTGCTGGTGTTGTTTGGCGAAACGGAATACTACGACTGGGCGCAGCCACCGGATTGGGCCCATCGACTGGTGGCGCAGGGCGTCGATTTTCGGCGGGTCGACGACGAGGCCGCCCTGTCCAAACTATGCGCCGAGGGTATCCTGCGATGAACCCGAGCGCGTCTCGCCCATTATTGTCCGCCATGGATCTGTTGCGGCCCCGCAAGAGTTTTGCTGACTACGCCGCCATCGCCATTTGCCCGGTGCTCATCATGCTCCTGGTGGGTTCGTTTGTTTTTTTCCTGGTCGAAATTGGATACGGTGGAACTCACTCAGGCAAACTGGGCTGGACCTTGTTCTGGTTCGTGCTCGCGATGGTGTTGATTACGCGCATTGCCATCGAAAAAGGCTATGACCACGCGGGGATTTATGCGTTCGGCCTCGCGGCGGCGACCGGATTGGTGGTGACGCAATACGTGAACAACTTCTTCGGAGCGTGGTGTATCCTCGGGCTGATCTGGTGGGCGACGAATAAGCTCACCTGGGACTGCACCTTGATCGACGAGGAGGTGGACGCGTCGGGGGAGGGATTGCTCCAAGCCGCAAAACTTGAGGTTCCCGCCAAGGCTCCGGACAATGCCCCTTCCGCCGACACGGAGGGGTCCGCGCCGACGGAGAACCAGGGCAGAGGAGCCCCCGTCAAACCCCGTCGGCCGGCCTGGTGGAAACTCGTGTACCAAAAATCCTCGAGTAGTTCCGCCAAGCCTCATGCACCCGGGCTCTGGGTCCTCTATTTCTCGCTCGCCGCCCTCCCGGTGTTCGGCTTGGGCCAGGGCTTGATTCCTCCCGCGGACTCGGCTGCACGCGAGCGCGGCTTACTTTTCATCGTCGTTTACGTAGCCGCCTCGCTGGGCCTGTTATTGATCACCAGCTTCCTGGGCCTGCGCCGGTATCTACGGCAGCGGAACCTGGTGATGCCGCGCGCGATTTCGTCTTCCTGGGTGAGCTTGGGCGCGACACTCGGAGTGGCTATTGTGGTCGGGTGCATTCTCCTTCCGCGCCCCGATGCCATTTGGTCCTTCAGTTCGATCATGGACCGGTTTGGCGATCCGGAAGCGAAGGCACCGCAAAAAGTGGCCAAGAACTCACCCTTCAGTGAATCCTCTGCCTCAACCCCGAGACAAGGAGAACCGTCGAGGCGTAGTTCTGATGACAACAGCCGAGCCCAGCAGGGACGAGGCGCCGGCGGCGACCGGCCGGCACGAAACCCCGCAGCCGCGAACGTACCTGCCCCAGAAAAACGCCAGGGTGGAAACGAGGGACCAAGCGGGACCACCGATCTCCAGGGGCCGGGACCAACCAGCCAGGCCAGGCCCGCCGTTTCCGCACCGCCCTTAAACCTGTTTAACTGGATCAAGCTGGGGTTTTACGCCGCAGCGATTTCATTGGGCCTGTTTCTCCTTTTCAAAAACCGAAAACATGTCCTCCTGATGCTTTGGTCCTTGTGGAAGGCCTGGCAAGCGCTTTGGAGCAAACTTTTCCGCCGCGATCAACGATCACCGTCCGTCGCGCCGATACCTCGCCGGAGTACCCGTCCCGCTTTCGCCTCCTATTCGAATCCATTTAGCTCCGGGGCGGCGGCGCAAATGTCCGCGCCCGACCTGGTGGTATACTCCTTTGAAGCTCTGAGCGTGTGGGCCGAGTCCTACAAATGCTCACGCCATCCTGAACAAACACCGTTTGAATTTGCCTGCCAGTTGGCCGACGAACTCCCCGAGGTCGGGGTGGAAGCCCAGGAGTTAGCTCGCCTCTACGCGCAGGTCGCTTACGCGAGAGCCGTCGAACTGCCCCCCTGCCGTGGCGTCCTCGAAATGCTCTGGACCAAAATGACGCACGCTAACGCCCTCGTTTGAAGAGTTGAGAGACTGCTGGAGCAGGGCAAGTGTCTCTGGCAGCTTTCCATTACCTACGGCAAAAACAATATCTTTGCCCGGCCGGCGGCGGAGAGCTAACTTCAGACCATGAAAGGGCTTCGGTATATTTACTGGCAGGACGGCCGGTTCTGGCTCGGTTATCTTGAGGAGTACCCCGATTATTTGACTCAAGGCGACTCGCTGCGGGATCTGCAGGATCATCTGCGCGATTTGTACGCGGATCTGTCGGGCGGTCACATTCCGGCTGTCCGCAAGGTAGCGGAGTTGGAGTTGGCGTGAAGCGCCGGGACCTCGTACAGAAGATCGAGGAGATGGGCTGCGTTCTCATCCGACATGGCGGGAAACACGATTGGTATCAGAATCCCCTCACACGCATGGCGCAGCCAGTGCCTCGGCATCGAGAGATCAAAGAATTCCTTGCCCTGGATGAAATCGATCGCAAAACACTTGGAGGCGTTGCTCGAGCGCGTCACTGCTCTTGTCGCTTTAGTGTTTTTATTGCCGGGTTTGCTCCTTGCGGCCTTCCTGCTCCGAACGAACTCGGATGAACCCATCAGGTGATCGGAGTCTCGCAACAGTGCGGTGGCTCGTGGCGATTCGTTAAGGTCATTCTGGGGCTTAGCCTTGTAGTGGCTATGTCCATAACTATATTTGTTTTGTCTTCAGGGCCTCAGCGGCTTCCCCCGACTGTGAATGTTCTGACCATAGAGCCCACTGGCATTTACGACGAAGTTGGAGAAATGAAGATGGTGACCGTGGCCTTGAGCAATCCCGAGCCCGCCCGTCCTGACCCGATTTTTGTGAAGGACGAAGGGTTGCCTGTGGAGGTTCGAGTAACAAATCGCTGGATCGTTGTGAAGGGAGCAATCGGTGGTTGCACGCTGCAATTCCTAAACCATAGAGTGTTGTTCCTCGCGCCAGCGAGTGCAGACGCTTACCGGCTCCGCTTCTCATACACGGGCGGTGTGATAACCAAAGGACGCTTAACTTTGCTGTGTGGGCTTCTCCCTCGGTTTATTCAAATCCGAATACCTATTTGGTTCAGGAGATGGAGCGGTTGGATTAATTATGGCCCCGCCTCGCACTGGCGAAGAGTTGATCTGGAGTTGCCATTACATGTGCCGGGGTTAGCTCCAGAAAGTTTAGAAGGCAGGTGACGCAATGAGACTCGTCCTCACACTGCTAATTGGTATGGTCCTAATCGCGGGCGTCGTTTGGTTTCTGCGGTTTCCAGCCAACATGCTGATCATCGTCTCGCGTCCTGGTGGCAGCTCGATGACAGTCTCGCGCACAGGTGTTTCGTTCGATCCCGCGCCGATTCACTACCCGAGTAACGGCTTGAGTTATGTCGCACCCTACATCGCTCGGCTTCTGGCTCCAACAAACACCTTCAAGTCGCTGGGCATTTCAACGCCTGACGGTAAGCATGCGTTAGGTCTTCATGCGCAAGCTGGTAAGGCTAAGGTCTTCATGAGCGCAGACGGGCTGCAAGAGCCCAAGCGGGAAGCGGCAATTCGGAGCTTTTTCAAAAGCCTCGGGGTTGACCCGGTGATGGACTATCTGGCCGATAACGGCGGGGTTCAGGGTTCCACACGTTGCCTTGAATACCCGTTAAGCGGCATGACCAACGATGTGACGGCTTTGACCGAACGCATGCTCCAGGAATTGTGCGGAGTGTCGCCGACTAACGCGTTGGATTTTGACTACAACGAGAAGTAACAAGGGGCCCGGCGAAGCGCGTCGAGGCCTGCTCAGCCTGCCCGCGTCTTTCGGGGCGAGAGGAATCGGGCGGGTGTGGGCTCCAAAAAGAGAAAAAGGGGTAAAACCTCGACTTTGCATGTTCTGCCAGGATTTCCGATTCCGAGCACGCTCGGGGGTGGGAGTTCCCGATTTTGTCTTCCGTATGGCGGCAGCAGCCAACGGCTCGCGCTGCCCGGCATTCCCAGGTGAAGGCGGGCAGCCATCTGCGGCTCGAGGGCAGTGGCGGTGCGTGGAATGATGCGGCCGTTCGAACTCGACCGCTTATGCTTTTGCTGTCTCGCCCAGCAATAGTTCCGCAGGTATGCGCAAACGCACGACCAGGGCACGAATCATCTTGAGGCTGAGGCCGCGTCTGCCGGAGAGCACCTCAGATACGCGACTTCGGCTGCCCAACAACGGGACCAAGTCTTTTGGTGCCAGCCCCTGTTGCTCCATCCGGAACCGAATCGCCGCAACCGGGTCGGGCTTAGCCATCGGGAATTTCTTGTCTTCGTAATCGTGAACCAGAAGGGAAAGCAGCTCCAGTTCATCGCCTTGTGGCGTATTGGGCGCAGCGTCCATCAGCTTATCAATCCTGGCCAGCGCCGCCTCATATTCCGCTTTCGTCTTAATTATTTTCGCTTTCATCCCATTGCCGGTTCACCTATGCCGGACCATAAACGCTAACGTGGCGAACACATCCATGTATAGGTGGGCGAGAATGACGGGCGTGATGCGGTTGGTTCTCGCGTAGTAAATCGAAAAAACGAGGAAAGCGGCTCCTTCGGCGAACGCCATGGGCGCGCCTTGGTAAAAATGATAGCTCATCTGGACCAGCGCGCTCAGGAGAACGGCTTTGGAGACACTATTGGTTAATCGCTGCACTTCTGTCATCAGGTACGCCCGGACGATCAATTCTTCAAAGAAGGGGTTTATGAACGCAAAGATGATCGCCATCGCGCTCACCTCTGGGCCAAAGAGCATGCGACCCACCCTGGCGCTGGCCGTCGAGTTTGTGGTCGATGTCATCCCCGCGGCATAGATGACGGTATAAACCGCCAGGAAGGCGCCCGTTCCTCCCGCCCACACCAAGGCCGACCGGACCAGGTCCTTATTGTTCCAGGAAACGCCCAAATCAGAGATGGACCTGGATCGTCTTAACAGGATGTACCAAAGCAATCCGAGGGCGGAGAGCTCATGCAACGTGGAGTACAACCAACTCCGGCTGCCTGGGTCGAGGATCGAAGGCACGCTGATTGCCAACTCCGTGTGGTGGTGTTGCACCCGTGGGGTTTGCTGTGCTGCCAGTAGTCGGACACGGTTCACCTTGGCGCCATTGGGCAGGCGGACCCGCACCTGTTCCTCACCGACCGGGATCAGTTCGCGAATGGGCCCTTTCATCATCATGGGGTTTGTGAGGTTCACCAGGTGAACCGTCAGCGAGTTTTTCTGTCGCCAGAGGGTCACATCGAGCACGCCGGGGCCGGTCACGATGACCGGGGCCGGCTCATGGGTCGCCCACTCGACGGCGTTGCGCAGCAGTTTTCCGTGATCCGGCGATAAGACCTCCCAAAAGGTCCGGTCGATGTCCCAAGGAAAATACACCACCCGGCCGCCACTTTCCTCGCGCAGAAACACCTGGGCTATCTGCGTCCTTGCTACGCGCGGATACACCATTTCCATTGGCAAATCCGGGTAACTCGGGATCAAGGTCAGCGGGGCGGGTGTGGATTTGTCCCGCGGTTCCACCTCGACTCGTGCCGTTCCGTGGATGATGCGCGGTGCGTCTTCGAGTCCTCGCAACAGCGGGTGCTGGTGGTGGGCATCATGTTCCAGGCGCAGGTAGGCATTCTGCATGTGGGAATCAATCTTACCGGCGAAGTTCACACCGAAGAGGTTGGCCAACCCAAAATTGTCACGGCGCTTGCCCCACTCATCACGCAGACTTGTCTCGTGGGTGGCGATGACGCTGCCGCCCGCGCGGACGAACTCCTCGATCTGTCGACATTGGGCCTCCGAGAGCGCCGCCACGCTCGGCAGGATGAGGGTCTTGAATTGTCCCAGATGCGCCCGGTCCAACAACCGATCGTGCACCAATTCAAAAGGAAGACGCGCCTCGATCAATGCCTGATACCAACCGTGGATGTGATCCTGGATTTTGCTGCCAACAAACCAGGCCGTCTGCTGGGAGTAAACCAGGCCCACCCTGGCCAGGGGGCGTTCATTGCGCAGATAGCGTTCCCATCCGGCGAGTCGGCGGTAGATGTCCTCGACCGGTTTCAACCAGCGCTCGTCGCGCAGAACGGCGCCGAATTTGGTGAACCATGGTCGCATCCCATTGGCCACCAGGTCTGCCACCCAGAGTCTAATTTCGGCGCTGCTCTGCACCGAATCCTTCCAGCGATACGGTTCTTCCACCCCTACGCTAAAAATCCCCACAATCGGCTTATCACCCATCGTGGCCCGGTACTCTTTGGCATTCATTCCGATCGCCCAGGGCGCCATTAACCCATGCCGCGCCTGTCGATCCGCCATTAACGTGGGGGCCAGCTCGCCGATCTTTCTCATATCCAGGGAGCTGGTAGCGCCGCCGCCGGTGTTGGGAATGACACAGGAATCCGGATTGATCTCCCTCACCGCTCGGTCCCAGGTTTGCCACAAATCGAACAGCCGTTCCTGTCGCCAGAGCATATAGGCACGTCGCGCAGGATCCTGGGGATCCTCCGTGCGCGGAAGTGCGAGCCCGCTCGCTGCCCGGAAATTCTGCCGGCAATGTTCGCAGTAACACATTCCGGATCCATCCCAGCGATTGATGAAAATGCCGTCCACGCGATAGCGCGACATGATTTCCCGCTTCACCTGGGTCATGAACTCGAAATTGTACGGGCCCAGCCCGCAGGTGACCCACATATCCGGTGAAGCCCAATGCCGCCGACGGTTCCCGTCGGCATCGACCGCAATCCAATCCGGATGTGCCTGCTCGACGTCATCGTAGGTCGCATGCGGGTCGGTCCGGACAATCACCACCATTCCCAATTTGCGGCATCCGGCGATGAGATCTCCGAGCACGTCGCGGTCTCCGAGCCATCGACTGCGGTGATGAAACGGGACCTGCGTGGGATAATACGCCACGCAGCCGCCCCCGCTCAAACAGACGGCATCGGAACGAGTGCGCCGGAAATAATGGAACCAAAACGAAGGGTCGAACTTGCCCGGGTCGTCCTCGACCAGGGTCAGTTGTGCCCAGCGCATCGGTTTTTCCGTCCAGGAGGGGGGTGGCGCCCCCGGGACGCGGATCCACGCGCCGGCGGAACTCCAGCTCTCGCGCGGGGCGAGAGCGGCAGCCGCCGCTGCGGCCAAGCCGGATTTGAGGAATATCCTTCGACTGAGGCCGAACGTTTTCATGAACAAACTTTATGGGAGCCAGGGAAAGGGCTGACAAGATCTCTGGCCAACATCGATTAAGGGAAACTCGGTGCTTCGCGATCGCTTCCGAGAGTGGCAATCGCGGCGCCTAACAGCCAAAAGAGAGAGGAACCGAGGACCACGAACATGGCTATTCCCCCGGCCACTGCGGCCTCAGCGCCTGCCAGGCTCGGTTCGTGTCCGGCTGACTTTGACCCAACCGGCCAAAAGGCTTGTGCAACGAGAAGTCCATACATTGAGAGGACGCTCACCGGATAGATCCAAAAGCGGCCTGGCGGCGCGTACTCACAAAGGTGCCGAGCACCGGTCCGACAAGGAACGCCAACGGACCAAGAACGGCCGTGATGAGCATGGCGATACTGACGATGAACGGGCTCAAGGCGCCCAGCACCACCAACCAAGTTACCCGGGCCCACAGCGGGAGTTCCCGGAATGGCCGTGCTTCCGTTGACAGTGATGCCGTCGGTTTCGGATCGCCCGCCGAAACTGGCCGCGTGGGTGGCACAATCAACCTCTCCTGGCACGCCGGGCATTTCAGCTCCCGCCCTTGCCACTGGCTGTCCACTTGAATGTGCTGGGCACAGTGGGGGCAGGAAAATTTGAAGTCGCTCATGCGTGTGTGGATCTGGAAACCGGAGTGCGGGTCGCGTCTTTATACGTCATTCATACGGTTAGAATCTCTGTTTAGCCTCCCCCATATCGCCCTGGAGCGGATGACCGGTGCGTTCTTCAGGCGTTAAACCACATAAGACAGCTGACGTCAAGAGTGGCTAACCAGAATCGTCAGTACGATCTCCCCGCTTGAGTTTGCCGAAGACCCTGCGTCAGGGAGACCTCTCCTCGGGTGTTTGTAGGACAGCACTATCCGTACTCACCGGAGTAGCTAACCTCTTCGAATTCTGCGACATATTCCTTAGCAGCACCTGAAAATGCCAAAAGCGACAACCAAGACGGATCCGGTACTCAAGCAGGACACCGACGTCCTCGCCGGCGCACCAGAAGTCTCGGTCTTTATCCACTGCCTCGTAATGGTGAATCAGTTGCGAGCATTGGAGCGAGGCTTCAAGAACGGCGAAGTTGACAAGAGCGCGTTCCTGGATAAATCGAATGCGGTTTTGGGTCAGTTCAGTGACGCCGTGACGGCGACCGAGCGGTTCGACATTGTTTTGCCAGTCATTGACTACGGGAACTTTTCGCCTTTCTTCTGGCGCTGGTTTAACTGGTGGGACGATTATTGCAAAGGGTTGAACCCCATGCAAATCGTGGAAATCGAGAGACTGGCTCGAGACCGGGCTAAAGGGGTCGGTTCTTTCCGGCCTGACGGGCACTGGATCCACTATCGCCATACCCCGGCTTTCACCCTGGTGCCTTCCTGATTTAGCACGGAAAAGGACCGTTTGCCCAGCTTTCGTAGCTGGTGACTTGAGAAGGGGGCTTTTACCGGTCGCTTTCCCCAAGGTGGCATCTCCAAAACTTAGCTTGGGCCGCCTTTTTTCTCAAATCGTGGTGGCATGGTTCTGGCTTCATCTGACCCGAACAACTGCCTTTTTCAATTCTGACACCACCATGAATGCACGCGCAACCAACCGCATCGCCTCCAAAACGTCGGTTCAACATGGTGGAACCACCGTCGCGGAGCCCCCGTCGGAGGGGGCCGGGTCAGGCGGCAAAAAGCCCATCCGGGTAATCCTTGCGGAGGATCATCCCGTAGTGCGTCGCGGGGTCATATCACTGCTTGGGAACTACGCAAACATTCAAGTCGTCGGAGAAGCCAAGGACGGGCAGGAAGCGCTTCGGAAAGTCAAAGAGTTGAGGCCGGATGTTCTATTGGTGGACATTGAGATGCCCCAGATTAATGGTTTTGTGCTGACCGAGACTTTGCGCAAAGAGCTTCCCAGCGTGAAAGTGCTCATTCTTTCGGCACACCCCGGCTCCGAATGCGTGCCGCGAATCCTTCAATCCGGCGCGCGGGGATATATGTCCAAATCCGTTTCGGCGGAAGAAATGGTAAAGGCCATCGAATCAGTCGCTACGGGTGGGACGCATTTCGGTGCGGAGGTGGCCCGGTTGGCTCTGACCCACCTGGTGGACTCCCGACAGAGCGGGAGCAGCACTCAGAGGCTGAGCGGCCGAGAACGGGAGGTTCTGACTCTTATTGCCGAAGGGCTCTACAATAAGGAAATTGCGGAGCGTTTGTGCATCGGGACCCGAACCGTGGAAACGCACCGCGAGCGCATCATGCGGAAGCTCGATATCCGCAGCACCGCCGGCTTGACCACCTTCGCCGTCGCCAACGGCTTTGTCGTAGTTTCAAAGCGGCCGGCGTTTTAACTGCCGTGTAGTCTCAGCGCCAGTGGCCGCCAATCCAAACGTACCCATGGCCACGTCGCGTCCAGTGGCCTCCCATCCACACTGCATGAGGTCTGGGCCGGACGCCGTAATGTCCTCCGATCCATACCCAGCGCCCTCCGAATCCTACCGACCAATAACCCGGTATCCATAAATACTCCGGCCCCGGAGCAACCGGAACGACTTCGACCTGGGGCGGAGGCGGGGCCTGGGTCACGATGGTAGCGTCGGGAGGCGGTTGGGCGGGCGGAACGGCAGAGGCATCCGGTGCCGGGGCTACCTGCTCCGGGGGAGGCCCTGCTCCGTTATTTGCATAAGCGCTTTGAGATTGATACGTGTAAGCCGGGGCCGCTTGATACCCGGGCTGCGCTTGGTACGCTGGCACGTATTCGACTCGGCGTTCGACACAACCCGCCGCGAGTGCGGCCACTCCGGCAACGGAAAGCATTAGGATTCTCGTTCGCTTCATAACCATAAAGTTTTCAACATCTAACATAATGGACGCCCTGAAGCGTAGGTATTTCAAATAGAAAAGTGCGAAAATTCACTCGGTCCATGTAACCTCTGCCCGGGTCAGCCCGTCTAACGCGCCCGCCTAATCGTTAAGCCGGAAGCTGGCCAGGCTGAGGTCAGGGTGGGAGGGTTGCAAGACCCTCAAAAAGAGGTGACTCGCAAGCGAATGAAACGCGGCGCGGCGGGCACGGTGGCAACCTGGTCCGTGACGGTGACCCAATCAAAAACGGAATCCAGAGGTGTCACTACGGGCGTGCCGACATTGGAGGCATCTGAAAACCACGACACGCGATCGCTTGAGACCTCGGGGGTATATAGCAGAGGCAGTCCAGGGCTGGATTTTCTCCGCTTGAACTGCATCGATAGAAAATCGCCGCCCGAGCCCGAGGAGACGGAGACCAGGAACGCTTGCTGAACATCCGCGGGGTTACCGGGATCGGTTCCCAGGGCGTACTCGAGTAAATTCTGAAATCCATCCCCATCATTGTCAGCCAGAGCTTGCACCGCATCGGTCAGGTCAATGCCGTGGTAGACGAGGGAATCGAGCACCACCAGGCTGACACTGGCTGCGGCGTTGCTGTAATCCAGGGCATCGGTTGGAGTGAAGGTTACCGAGAGGGTATTGGTGCCGGCTCCCAGCACGGTGCCGTTGGGGGGAGTGTAATTGTAGCTTCCGGCGACACTGGTGCTGGCAGCTAATTGAGTGGAACCCAGGGGTGTTCCATAGGTGATCGCGCTCGGATTCGTCCAGGTCAAGGGGACGGCAGCCGGTGAGACGAGCAGAGCGCCGTTGACGAGGCTCACCTGGTAATTGGTGTGAGAGTTGTTTGGGTCCAACAAGGATGGAACGATCGGATACAAGCCGACGGTGCTGGCCGGGGTGGCGCTGCAACTTGCGGTTGCGGAGATATTATCGCCGTTGGTTACTCCGGTCAGGGTGACAGAAAACGCGGGATTGGATTGACCATAGGACCTGGCTGCACCCGCGGCAACGGCCGACAACGGGGCAGGGAGCACAGCCTGGCTGACGTTGCTGGTCACGCTGAGGTAATGGGCGCTATCTGTCGGGGTGAACACAACGGAAAGAGCGTGGGCCCCGGCGCTAAGCACGGAACCAGTGGCGGGGCTGTAGACAAAGGTGCCGGGCACGCTGGCGCTGGCGTTCAATTGGGTCGAATTCAGCGGAGCGCCATACGTAATCGGGAGCGGGTTGGTCCAGGTGAGTCCGGGCGTGGCCATCGAGACGACACTCTGGATGACGATGTTGTCCACGGCCACTCCCGCAGTGAGAACGGTGGGGTGCACATCCGTGCCGGTACTCGCGTTGTCTTGAGTAAAATCCCACCGCAATTGCAAAGAGGAACCAGCAACACCGGGAAGTTTCAGGTGAACGTGTTGCCAGCCGCCCGAGTAACCGCCCCACACCGACATGTCTTGGAAATAGGCGGTATTGCTGTTCCGCGGAAGATGTTTAGGGTACTGCTGCAAGAGGCCGGTGGACATATCCTCGGCGAAGGCTTCGGCCAGGCACGATCGCGAGGTTCCCACGAGGGTCAGCAGGAAGCCATCATAGGCAAGAGTGTTGAAGTCGGGATCATCCTCGGTGTTATACCACGCATCAAAATCCAGCGTGGCGTAGGAGGCGTTTGCGGGGATGGTAACTTGCGGGCTGAACACTCGTTCCCAGCGCGTGCTGTCTGCACCCCCGTCCTTCGCGTTGGCATGGAAAAGTGCGTTACCGCCGGGAGCCCCGGGCACCGAACTTGAAGTGGTCCAGGGGACGGTATTGTTTCCACCGAGATGAGCGGTAGACCAGTTGACGGGCAGAGATCCCGGGGAAACCGAAGTGAAGTTCTCCGAGAAAATGGTGGTAGCCACTGGGGTGCCGGTGGTCAGGGAGAAAGACAAGGTCGACGATCCCTGGTCGGTGGTTAGCGACAGCGTAAATTGAATCCTGGTCCCCGCTACAAAGCCGGGCTGCAAGGTCACCCCGAATGCTGTTGTATTACTCACCGAGGCACCTGGGGAAATCGCGGAGTAAGACTGGGTGGACGTGGTGACTAGCACGCCGACGTTCGTGGTCGCCAAAATGGCGGATACGCCCGTGAAAGACCCGGGCGAAGAAATCGAATTGGTCACATAATTCTCGAGGGGTATCGTCAGGCTGACGATATCGCCAGGGTCGAGAAAACCGTTGCCGCCATTTTCGGAAAAAGTGACCTGGCCGAGCCGCAACGCAGCCGGAGCGGAACTGAGTTTGCGGAACCCGACGGGGTTCAGCCCTGGCAAGAAGGAGGGATAGGGGAACTGGGACGCAGGCTGTCCGGCGGTGAATGGGGAGATCTCCGGAGTGGTGGTGAATGCGGCAAACAGGCTTCCGCCGCGGGCGGTGGCGCCGTTATAATCGCCAAGATTCGGTTGGCCGGTGTCGTTGCCATAGCCGCCGCGGAACGGACGGCTGGTTAGGGGCGCGGGTTTGGACCAGGTGAGACCTCCATCGTCGGAATACGTCCAAGTCATTTCCATCAAATCGCCGCTCTTCGCGATCCCTTGATCGTCGTAGATGACATGGATGCGGCCGGTATCTGGATCCACGGCAACATAAGGAAACCATTGTGCCCGGTCGGAGCCTGGCCGGCTATTGAGGAACACGGGACTCGAGAAGGACACCCCCCGATCGGTGCTGCGTTGGAACGCGATATCACCGCCATCGTGGTTGCCGTTGCCGACATAAACGGTGTAAACGTTGCCCTTACGCGCTCCCGATGAGATATCCACTGCCAAGCCTGGAAACGAATGCACTCGGTCGTTTCCAGGGATATAATCAATGGGGAAAGTATCTGAGGATAGATTCACTGCCGTATTCCATGTGACGCCGTTGTCCGTGGAGCGGGCGAAGGCGGTCCGCGTATACGGCGATCCGCTATAAGAAGTGCCCGTCGTGGAGCTGGAACGAGACCACGCGACGTAGACCTCGTTCGATAAATTGCCGGCAAACCGTGGGATCGAACCCGTGTCGAAGGTCGAGGCGCCGGCATTCAAAACGTTGCGGGTAGACCAGGACGGCGGGTTGCCGCTCATGATGTTATCGCTGAACGTTGTCGAGATCTCGACCCCGCCAGGATTCGAGGAAGTAAAGTTGGACCAACTCACGATGACACGACCGGTATCGGGATCCACATCGATGAACTCTTTATCCGCTGCATCACCGGTGCTGTTTGGGTTGGTGGCCGGCGTGATTTCATACGGGCCCTGCCAGCTATGCCCCCCGTTCGTGGACGTTAAAATGCACAGGGTCTGGGCTGTGCTGGTGAAAGTGGGAGCCGTGCCCAGCCCTTTGACCATGATTGAGGCATAGATGAACTGTAAGCCGGTTCCTCCGGGAACGTATTTAATGTCCGGATCCCCGAAAACTTCCGGGTATTTCGTCGTGCCAATGGAGCCATTGAGAGCGGTGTTGCCCTGGGCGGGAAGCTGCCCGGCGTCGGTGAACGTGGCGCCGCCGTCATCCGAATACGCGATCCCGGACACAGACAACGGGCTGATAAAAAACCCGCGCGTGTCGTTGTATCCGACGACGATGTGCTGGCCGGTGGGATCCACGGCGAGCGAAACCTCGGCTTGTCCACCCGAGGGTCCGTCGTTATCACCATCGTCGCCATTGGGGATGGTATCGCCGGAGATCTTTGCTGTGGGCAAATGTCCGTGAGCTTGAGCGGCCTTGATCCGAGCCTTCTGGTGGGCCAATCGCCCCATCGGTGACATCTTGTCATAGAGGTCGCCGGCACCCCCCGTCCGTGGAGCCGCCGTCAGAGACTGCGCCAGGAAAACGAGCAGTACCGCGCAAGCGAGCGAGAGCGGGGCGCGCTCTGCCACAGGCTTTGTTTGCCCGGCTGGGCTATGCAGTGGGCTCTCGCTCCGGCATAGGCTATGCCACCGAAAAGGCTTTGGGAACACCTCTGCAGGCTATCATCCGGTGGATTGGCTAATCAAGATTATTTGGCCTGGCTTGGAATGGGAAAGCCGCGCCTCCGGAATGATTCTACAGCTCTACTTATGGTTCTTCTTTTCCTCGGCGACGTCCGCTGGGTTGTTCACGTTCCCGGCTCCAACAGCTTCTACGATTTTCCCGAGCTGGGCCGAAGTGATTTTATCGCTGTCATTCCAGCGGTCTTCGGACATCAGGTTTTCACGTTCGAAACCTTTATCCTTTTTATCGAGGTTCTTGTGGCTAAGGCCGCCGTTGTGACCGTATTCATGCGCGCCAATGGTCCCTCCGCTCTGGTAACCTTTGGCGTAAGATTGATTCATCGGGTTGGCGAGTTCCGCCTCGGTCAAGTCGGTTGGCTTTTTCATGAGGAGGTCCGGCGCTCCCATGGTGATCAACATGCCGCCGATCCGGGCATTGGCGGCCTGACCATCATAGGTTCGATCAACGATGTGGAAAACGTGCGGTGCTTTCTTGCCCGGTTGAATTTGGCTCCAGTTATCCACCACCTGAATACTATCGACCACCGTGTGAACGGTCCAAGTTCCCTGCACGCCCTTATACTCGCCGGTGAATTTTCCTTGGTAAGCGTGCTCAATGGATCCCTTGATGTTAGCCGCGAGACCCTTCAGGTCGTATCCTCGTTGGGCGAGCAGGGGTGAATCGTTGACCAGGACCGCGGTGAGATGAATCGTTATGACGTGCCCCTTGTGGGTGTCGCGGATCTCCCCGCCGTCAAAATCCTGGAATTTGATCGGATTCTGGTTCACGTAGGCGTAAGGGTTGAAGCCGCCACCCTTTTCTTCCATTGGATCAGCGGACAGCCATTTGGCGATGAGCGGAGAGTAAAAGCGCTTGCCAAAGTAGGTAAGGCCGCTTTCGGCGTCACGCTCCTTCTGGGTGAACTGGTAAGGGTCATCCAAGAGGAAGGGCTGGTCCTGGCTCCGGGGATGACCGAACGGAAAGAACGCCGTTTCTTCAACAAGTTCGCCAGCGGAATCCGTGATCACGGCGGCGGATCCCAAGTGGTCCTCATGATAAAAACGGATGTTCAGGTCCGGCTTCGGAATCTCCAGATCAACCGCCGTAGGACTGTTTATGAACACCGGTTGCCCGGGTGCGAGGATGACGGGAACATCTGAGGCCGAGGCGAGTCCGCCGGCGAATGTTTCCTGCCAGGACCCCGATTGCGCCTCGTATCTCCAGGTGGAAACGCTCGGGGGAGGACTGAGCGACCAGGTTGTAAGACCCGCGCCAGGGACGTAGGTCCCGCCAGGTTCGACATGGGGTGGCAAAGGCTCCGTGTAGACACCGATAATACTACAGCTGACATTCGTGGCGGATTTGATCCACAGGACGGCGCCCGCCGGGACCGTTTGGCCCTGCGGCACCGCGGTGTAATTGCTCGTGGCGGAGCTCCACGCAAAAATGGGGCCCAGGAGAGACGAGGCGGCGTGCAACTGCCCGACGAAATTGGTCGCGGATACAGCGAGAGAGAGCAGATTCCAGCCGGCCGAACAGCGGAGGCGCTGGATCCGCATGTTGGAGGAGAGAGAGCCGATAACTGAGGCGACCCGGGTAGGGCCATCGAACAGGTATTTCGTAGGCTGATCATGATCGCGGATTTCAAAGCCGCTGTTCACATAAAGCGTGACTCTTCGCTGGCTGGCAGGGGTGAGGTTTTCCGCTGTGCCCGGCTTATGGTCCACAATTTTTGTGATCCGGCGGCCGGAATAATCATACGCGTACTGGGCACGCATGGAGTCGCTTTCCACAGCCACCAGGCGGTCCTTAAAATCCCACGTGCAATGCAAGTTATCAATTTCGGTCATGTTGCCGTTGGCATCGTAGGGGAACGCACGGGAGGAGTTACTGATGGACGAATTGTGGATGGAGGTCAGCGCATGGGGGCCGGGCGGGTCGCCCGGCTTTCGTCCCCCGCGGTTGGAAGGGCCCAGGGGGCCTCCGTACCCCATTGACCCCAGGTCGGCAACCGGCAAGTCCTGGTCCTGCTGATCAATCGTGGAGGTTTGACTCAACATATTTCCGATCCGGTCGTAGCGGTAGTCGATTTCCCCCCCGTTATCTGCTGATGACGCCGGGAGATTGTATTGGGCGCGCGTGAGCCGATAAAGATCGTCGTAAGCAAAGGCCTGCGAGTTTCGTCGCTTATCGGTGGCGGAAATGGCGGTGAGGTCGCGTTGGTCCTGGATGGCTCTAATATTAGATGCCGCATCGAATTGGTAGGAAAAATTAATCAGCGGATTTCCGGGCTGTGGCAAGCGAAAGGTGATCAATGCTGCGAGGCGCTGGCGGAGGTCGTAACCATGGGTTGTTCGAATGCCATTCCCATAATCCAGCTGCGCCTGTTGTCCCGAGGGGGCATACACTATATTTGAGAGAATGCTGCCGGCTGGACCGCCTGCAATGCGCTGAAGCAACCCGCGCGAATTGTATTCATAACTCACCTGGTCATTGTCCGGATAAACCATTCGAGTGACTCGATTCATGGAATCGTGATCGAATTGGGTCCGATAAGACAGGAGCGGCGGCGACGCGGTGCTGGAGGATTGAAGCAAAGGATCGGGAATCCGCTTGATGGTCCACTCGACTCGGCCCCGCTCGTCATAGGAGTTATGCTCCTCCCCGCTGGTATCGACAACGTAAGCGAGCATGCCCTTGGTGTTCCGGGCCGTGGAACGCGTGCTGTCACCGTTATCAACCGAGGGCAGCGGTTCGTCATAAAAGCACGCAACATCTGGACTGCGATGGTAGCTGAATTCCGGGGAGTTATCATCCAGGTAGTCCTCCGTTAGCAGCCGGTTGGCGCCATCATAAGTATAAAGGATCTGTTGTTCCTTTGCGTCGAGAGTGGCTTTGATATTCGAGGCGTCATCATAGACGAACGATACGTTGCCTCGATCCGGATCACTCATGGCGGTCTTACGTTTTAAACCGTCGTAAGCCATGGTTTTGATGTTGTTCTGCGAATCGGTGATCGTCGTCAGCAAGTCCCTCGGATCGTACGTGAACGAGGTGGTCCAGGTTTTCACCGTGCCCGAGGCAGTTCCGTCATCATTCAGGTGAGACAGTTCGTCCGCACGGATGAGCCGCCCGAGGCCATCCTGGTAATGAATCAAAGGAGTGTCGTAGAACGGCGACGTTGGGTCGGTGTCGTTTTCGTCATAGGCCTTTGTGATCAGCGGTTCAAATTCGGTGCGGGTGGGAGTCCCATCCGGATTGATCGATCGAATGGTACGGAGCAGGGCATCATAGTTCACTGAGGTTTGGTGCGCATTCCCCAAGGTTAAATCCACGAGCTGACCGTTTTGATGGAAGGTGCCTTTCCAGGCCGGGTCTTCAATGCTTTCATAGGCGAGCAGGTCATCAAGATTGCTGGATGCCAATCGGCTGAAATACGGGTTGAGAGTATGGCTGGGCTTCATCCGGGCGTTGAACAACACCGCACCGCTGACGACCACCCGCGGGGTGCTCCCGCCCGGCGCGGGTTCGGCCTCCTGCTTGGCGAGCAGAACGCGGCCGAGGCCATCCATGAACTGGCGGCCAATAAGATAGTAATCGCGAGCGTTCAGCCCTGCTGTGCCCGGCGCTCGGTCCAACTGGCGTGTCTCGATGTAGTTAACGATGCCACCGACTCCGAACGGCAGCCCTAACGCATAGTCATACTCGATCGTGGGCAGGTCCGCGCTGTCGCCCGGTTTGATCATTTGCACGAGTCGGCCGAAGGCATCGTAACCGCAGGTCGTAGGATTCTGATTGAAATCCAACGACCTGGTGGTGGTGCCAAAGCCAGCGTCGTTCGTCCCATGGAAGATGAGATCGCCCCGGCCATTCCCGATATGGATCGTTTCCTGGATCGGGTAGGTGTGGAGCGCGGGGTCATACGCGATCTCACGCGCGTGTCCTTTCGTAAAATCCGCCGCGCCGCCGGAATCTTTCGCCAACGGATCCAGCAACACGATTGCATTTCCGTACACATCAAATTTGGACCGCGTCGAGGCAATGTAAGCCGGTTCGCTCAGCGGATCGATCCAGGCCCGAGTAAGGGTCAGATTTCCGACGGTCACCGCGCCGAGGTTATTGCCGGAGAAGGTTTCATCGTCATAGTAATGCTCTATCCGTGAGACGACGCCGCCGCTTAGATCCTGGATCTTCTGCCGCGCCGGAAAGCGGAGCAGCCACAGGTCCGTGTTGACCGCGTACTCGGTCGTGGTGATGCGCTCGTCGTGGAAGGCGGAGCGGTCGCCCTTCTCCACGATGCCGTAATCGGCCAGGCGCGTTTGGTTGCCGTAATTATCGAAGCTAAACTCCTGCTGAAGGGTTCGGGGTGTGCCCTGGCCCAGTTCCTCGATCTGTGTGGTTTGGGCCAAGGGATGCGCATAGCTCACGTTGGTCCCGTTCGTGCCGACCATGAGGAGCACCGGCGGGATTGTCCAAGTCGTGGTGGCGTCGCTGAACACTTGTCCATCGTCTTGAAGAGTGGTCAGGCGCAGGAGCTTGCCCTTCATCGGCTCGTACTGCTGGCCGGTGTCGAAGTAGGAGCGGGTGACTAGAGTTGGGGCGGTGGCATCCCCCACATCGATTTGTTCCACCCGGCCAAAGCCGCGGAACTGCTTTTCCACCGGGTCATAATAGCCCTCGTGGTATTGGAAGCGGCTGACATAAGAGTGGCCCAGGGAATCGAGCGTGGTCACACCGGCCACGACCTGGACAACCAACGGCATGAGGTTGGTCCAGGGCTGGCCCGCGGCGGCGTCGACCAGAGCGAAGGCGGTTGATGGTTGATACTCGATCAAGCTGACTCGACCGATGCCATTGGAAATAGCCGTGAGCACATTGGGCGTGCTGTTGCCGGCTAAAAGCTCAACTAAATCCACGGTTTGAATGCGCGGGCTGGAGCTCTGGTCAGCATAGACCAAATCGCTGCTGCCATTGCCATTGAGATCGGCCCAGCGCACGACGGCGTTTTGGCCAATCGTGGTGGGCAAACCGGTAATGACTTTGCGAGTGCTCCAGGAGTAATTGCCCAGGTTAAGCCAATACCAGCACTCTCCGGGAGCGGCCCGTTCAATGACCAGGTCGGCCAAACCATCCCCGTTCAAGTCGGTCAGCTTGGCCCGGCTCACCTGGGTGTCATCGAGGACTTCATCGGGCAGGGCCATGAAGAGGGAAGCGGCAAAGCGGCCATAGCCCAGCCCCGCGGTGACGCTCACTCCGGTGGGTTGGATACGGGCGACGTCTGCGAGGCGGTCGCCGTTCAGGTCGACGATCTGCACCGCCGGGTCGGCCAGGGAAGAGCCGTTGTCCTGGTCCACGGTGATAGCGGGTGAGTAGGTCTGGTTGCCCAAGTTAAACCAAATGCGGTAGGCAAATCCAACCCCGCTGGCAACGCTCTGGATAATGTCCATGCGCTTGTCAAAATCCAGGTCGGCCGTGCGCACATCGGCTTCGCCAAAAGGGGAGGGTGGAGCGGTGTCCTGAACGGCCATCATCTGCTGCTGGCCCCAGGCGCCGCGGCCCAGGTTGGGAAAGTAGATCACGTCCCCCAACACCGTCTTATGCACCAAGTCAGCCAGGCCGTCGCCATCCATGTCAGCCAGGTGCGTGTCGGCAGCACTCAAGCTATAGCTCCAGGCCGTGCCGCCGGTCGGGTCCACGTCTATCGGTGAATCCCACTGGATGAGTGACCCGACCGGGCTTTGAATCTCGCCTCGGTTAAGAAAAGCCTGGTGAGCGCCACCGCTCGAATCGGTTTTCAAAATGTCGGGCAGACCGTCCCCGTTGAGATCGATAAGCTCCACTAGCGTGTTGTCCATAACCACGGGAGGTTCGTTGGTGCCGCCAATAATATGGCCGGCAGCCGAGAGAGTGTCGGGCGGGTCAGAGAGCGCGTAGCCGAAGGTCAAGGAGGGCAGGGTGCTCACTCCGTCGGCGCCCACCAGAGTCACTTTGGCCAGCAGCGACCAATGCGAATTAGTCCCCGCGTAGCTGAGGTATTCCAGTTGGTAAGCCCGGTCCAGGTAATCGGGCGTGCCGTCTCCGTCAAAATCCCCCTGCAAGTGACCAGCTAATGGCAGGCCCTGGGTTCCCACCCGAACGGTTTTCAACCGCTTACCCGTGCGGACGATGAAACCCGAGCGGCAATCCTCAAACCAATCAGGCCGGTCTTCGTAGTCCAGGCTCACGAAATGGTAGCTGGACCAGGGCGGAGCACCCGGTCCATAGCGGATGGTGCTGAGGTATTTCTGGTTCTGGTTGGCATCTCCGCCAAAGGAGCTATAGCCATAGAGGATGGTGTTGCCGTGGGTATCGATTTCCTGTTCCAGGAGCCAGGAAAAGACCTGACCATTGGTGCCGTTCTGAATGCGAGCTTGCTCACTGAGCCCAAACTTCATGCGGGTGCCATTGGGCAGCGTTCCCTCCCAGTGGTCTCCCACAGGTTGGTAGCGGATGAAGGCGCCTTCGTTTTGACAAAAGAGAAAGCCATTGGTTTGAGGGACCAACTCCTCCTTCATTTCATTGATGAAAGTGTCCTGGCGGGCAAAGCCGACGTCTTGACCGTAGGTGGGAATACCGTGGTCGGTGCGACGTTGGATGGAGGGCAGGGATAAGGTCCAACCGAAGCCTAAGGGCCCGTTAGCGCCGCCGCCTTCATAACTCAGGCCTAGCGAAGGAGCTTGCCCGGCCGTCCCCGGCGGTAATTTGAACCCGATGCTGTATTTGGCGGTGCCGGTGTTGAGGGTGGGTTGAAATGCCTCGCCCAGCCCTTCGATCGAGCCCGGCCCTTTGGGCAAAGAGATGGTGTTGGGCGAAACCCCGCTTTTGTCGGCGGCAAAGGATGTAGGAACCAATGCTGCGGCAACGAGTAAAACCAATCCCACACCCAGGGTCAGGGAATCACCCTGGCGTTTCCAGGAAGCGAGGCCGGATTCGAGTGAAAAGCGCCCCCGCACTGTGACTCGCCTAATTTCCCGAGTACGCGTAGGTCTGGAAGAAGATTTTAATGTCAGTGACACCGTTGCCATCGCGCTGGCCGTTGGGCAGCAGCGAACCATTGATGAAGCGTTGGATTCCCTCGTTCCGATCGCTGAGGAGATTTCCAGCGGGAATGATGAGGAGCCATTGGGTGTTCCAAACTGAACGGCCAATCAGGCGCGTGTCGGTGATGGTCTGAGAGGGATCGAAGTTGCCGCTGTCGTGATAGGCGCGGAACTCGGCGTACTGCCGGATATCGGCGATCCCACCCGAAAGTGAATTATTGATGGGGATGTAGCCTGGGTCAACCAGGGAAGCGGCGCTCAGTGGGAAAGGGACCGGCAGCTTTTGATCCAGGATCTTCCATTGCCGAATGTCTCCGACGTTGCTCGACGGCGAGCGCATGACATCCTCGCCGACCGGGATGAGGTACACCCGCGGAGTGTTGATCAGGTTCAGGTTATTGAAATTGGCGAACCAAACGCCCACGCTGCGAATCTTAGTCACGAAATGGGTCGAATCGTAGTCGTTGTCACCACCACCGGCAGGCCAGCCGAAGAAATTTTGGCCGAAGTTGATCGAGGTCGAGAACGGAATGACAATGGCCGGTTCGACCGCGAGCTGTGGCTGGAACGGAATGCAGTACCGTTTAAACTCGGGAAGATTGAGGATATTATCGACCACTTTTCGGGTCAGCGTATCGCGCCAAATCTTGGTGCCGGCCGAATTGGGCTGGATTCGGAACAGCTCCGACCGCATCGAAAAGCGCCCCGTTTCGGTCTGCGGATTATTGAAGCCCAACTGGCCCTTGAGGACCAGGTTCCAGTCCAGGCTCATGCGAGCCATGGGATCGGCGAGGCCGGGATCACCGGTGGTGCCACCGGTCTGCGGGAGGCCGCTCTCGATCAGACCCAGGGAACGAGACCGGATGATGGAGGTCATGAAATCTGAGCCTGGGCCGCGCGAATCTCCCTTTTTCAAATTCGTCTCATAGTCATACGCGCGCCCGGCGAGATAGACATACATGGCGGCCAGATCGAACTGGGCGCGGTACTGTTCGAGCGCATCGTTCCGGAAAATGCGGAAGGCCATATCTTTGTACCGATAGACCTGGACCTGCGTGGCGGTCTCCTGGCGGAACCGCAGGCGGTCCTGCAACAATTGGTTTCCTTTGGACAGCGCAGCCTGGTACCGGCCGACGGATTGTTGCAGCGTCTCTTCCACGGTGTAAAGTTCCGACCGCGAAGAGGATTCCTGCCGAATGAGCTCCTCGAGTTGCTGGAGATCGTTGGTTAAGTCAGCTTGATCCTTAATGGCGGAGATATCGATTTGCTCCTGAAGTGAGGCGATCTCCTTATCATCTTGAACCTGCTGAATTGCGGATTGCTCGTTATTGGCCTGGATATCGAAAACTTGAGAGACGGCGCCCGCGGCGATCTTGATCGCGCTGCGGAGCGGAGCGGTGACGTCATCAGCCAGGCCGACAACCGTCGGGAGGGCCTCGGCCAAAGCATCGCCCGCCAGCAAGGTGGTCTTGGAGTTCAGGCTGAATTGGTCCTGGGCGGCCTTGGCGGCTTTTATCTTCTGGTTGAGGTCCGATTGGGTGCGGCGGTTTTGATCCATGATCAGGATATTGCTGGACGCGACATTGAACTGGATCTGGATCAGCGCGGCCCGATCCTCAATCTGAGCGACGAGGTTGTTATAGGCAATCAAGGCCGATTGAAACCGCTGGTAGTTCTGCAAAATGTCGGAACGCGAGAGTTGAATTTCACCCGGCGCCTGGCGCTGAGACCAGCCCGAAGGCTTCACGAGTCCAAGCTCCTGAGACGAAATGTTGTAAGCGATATGGTTTGTGGTGATGATCAGCTGGCCATTGGGGCCGACGGCCGTATCGGTTAAAGCGACGGTCAAGGATTGCGTGGGTGGCGGGGTGGCCCCCGTCAAAATCGCGCTATCGACATAGTCAAAGTGGTACAGGTCGGGACCGCTGTAACCTGAGGGATAGCTGCCGGTCGCGCCAATGTCCTCCGCGTACGGGTAACCGAACACTTCGATGAGTTGGTTATTAAACTGCGCCTCCTGATCGGTCACCGTTTGCTGGAATTTCGCTACATCATCGGCTTGCTGCCGCAGCAATTGCGTCGAGTTATTGGCGTGGTTAAAGACGGTGATGGCGTTGTTGAGCGCTTGAACGGCACGATCGTAGACCTGTTCAAAGTGGGTCTTGCCCTGAGCGACCAAGGTGGGATCGATATCGAAGGGAACTACATTTTTGGCCAACCCCAACGGGTTCAAGCCGGAGTCAGCCTGGTCGACCTTGGTTTGAATATCACTGAAGGCCGAAGCAATATTAGGCAGGTCGGTCACCGTTGTCCGGTCGATCTTTTGGATGCCGGTGTGGGTCGGGTCGGGGTCGTTGGCCGGGAGCAGTGCATTGGCGGCTACCCAGTCGAAGAAAGCCCCTTGCCCAGCCCGGCTGCCCCATTCTGCCAGTCCCCACGCTCGGTTCGTATTTGAATCATGGTATCCCTGCCACTGGCCCGCTGGATCTTCAACATAAAAGCTCCGGTAGGTCAGGTTGACGATCTCCGCGCCGGCTTTGGCCCGCGCGGCAGCCGCTGCGGCAAATTTCCGCTCGTCGAAGAAATCGACGGAAACAGGCACGCCCCCGAGGAGCACGGCTTCGATTCGTGGAACCCAGGTGAAGTTGGGGTTGCGGAGCAGGCGATAATAACTCTTGATGGCGCTGAGGTAATAACCCCAAGCGTCGCCGTGACCCTGCGGATAGAGCGCCTGCGCGTCGGCAGCGCTGATGGTTCCGGTAACATCCCCATTCTGGTTCCGGATGTTGTAATTCAGGGCATAAGCCACCTCGCCTCCGTCCAGGGCGGTGGTGAAGTTCCAGATCAAACGATTGTAGATCGGGTAGGTGGTGATTGAGGGAAGTTTCGAATTGTCCCGACCACGCAGAAGGTCAAGCTCCTCCTCCATCAAGGAGGCGGTCTGATTCATGAAACAGTGAATAGAGGTGGCCTCGGCGCCGTAGACTTTATCGTCGGTCCCGAACGCGATGGTCGGGTCGGCGGCATCGGCGTAGGCCTCATTGCCGAGGAGCATGTAGAGGTCGGCGAGGCGTCCCGCGGCGAGCAATAGGGCGTCGTTGGCGGGGCCGTAGTTCACTGGTGGCAACCCGTCAATACTCAGGCTCTGACCGCGGCGCAGCACGGTTTCGTAGGCCTGGATTAGGCCGAACTGGTTTGCGGCGTCCTGGTTGAGCGCAATCGCGCCGGTATACGGAGGACCGGCCTGACTGATCATGCTCACGACGGTGTTGACCTGGGTATTTTGATAATTCTGAATCCGCTGCTCGAATGGGTTAATGCCCGTGACCACGCGCTTGATCCATCCCTCGGCCAGCATCGGGGCCGTCCAGTCACTCCAGCCCAGCAGGTTGGTTGCGCTGGTGCATACTGGAGACGAGGCCGGCCGGTAGCGGCAGATGAAATAGTTATCGCTGAGCGTGAACAAGCCTGGCCCTTGGATCGTGATATCCAGGGCGCCCTGTCCCGAACTGGGGGTTGGTGAGAACAACGTCCATTGGTCGGGTGGATCCGTCGGCGGCAATCCATTCACAGGCGCGCGAGTGCGCCATTCGAAGAGGTAGGAATCTGCTTTGCCCGCGAAATCGCCACTGTGGCGGAGCGTAAGCTTTTCATCGAATGGATTGTCCGAGGCAATCACTTTGATCTCACCTTGGTACGTCGGGCAGGCCACGCGGATGATCGATAGGCTGATGGGGGAGGCGGGGGAACTGAGATTGGTGTTGTTGGCAAAGGCGAGGGTCACATACCCCTGACCAGTAGCCAATCCAGCCGTCAAGGCCAGGCTATCAAACCCGGTCGACGTTGGAGGCACCTCAGTCACGTTGGCAGCCAGGGTGGCCAGCGCATTCACCGCCGAACGAAACGACGGATCGGTGCTCAAGGCGAGGAGGACCGTCAGCTCCCTCGCGGTGATGACGTTCAGCAGCAGATAATATTCCCCGGCGGGCGGTTGCACGAATTGGCCTTTAAACCTGAGCGTATGACTCGCCGGATCGTAATAAAATCGGGTGCGTAACTGGGGCGGCAAGCTGGGAAAATAATCGAGCCCGTTCAAGGCAGCGACGGGGGCATCCGACGGTAACTGGGACAGGTTGACGCGGAATTCTCGAGTGGGGTCGATCAGCTTGACGCTCGATCCGGCACCCGCCGCCACCGATTGTTGATAGATGATTACGGCGCTGCTCTGCGAGCTAATGTCCGGTAGTCCGAATTTCGGTTTTACGAGGGTTTCGCCCACGTGCAGCGTGGGCGCATTTGAAGGCCAGTTGACCGTGTACGTGATGTCGGTGGGGACGCCCAGGGAGCCACCTGGCCGTCGATCCAACCAGGCCACGCAAGTCCCCGGAGGCGGGGTCGTGCCAGGGAAAAAGAAACTGAGCTGACTCGGATAGAAATACCGCATGACGATCTGCGCTGAACCGCCGTTATCGCCCGCGGACCTTGCCCAGAAACTCAACTTGCGGTCCTGCCAGAAGGGACCGGAAACACCGACGGAAGCCGGACAAAGCTGGAGAATGCTTAGTGGGAAGGGGGGTTGGATCAGCGTGCCGGCCGTGCCGGAATAATTGAAGAAGTAAGGGGCTTCCTCGGCAACCACCTTGTAAACAGTGTATTTCCACTGCAACCCCGTGGTTGGGTCGCGATACTTCAGCAGGCAGTAAGGCAGGGAGGTGGCGGGAGATCCTAAATCATCACGCAATGCGAAAACGGCTTGCCCCTGGCCGCCATCGGTGATGAGAGCGTGTTCATCATTCGGGTTAAACCCGGGGAGCACCGGATCATTTTGAAAATAAAGCCGGTAATTCTGCTGGGCTTGAGGGTCAATCGGCCCACCCCCATGCAAGCTGGCGATCACGATCTTGGAAGAATTCCCGGGCCACCCAGCCTGGTAGCGTTTCACAAAGGAAGGCCATTGCACGGTCTGGTTAAGCGTGGACCACCACACTTCGAGCACGCCGGTGTTGACGGGGAAGATCTGCTGTGTTTGGAACGCCGGCGGATCGGAGGGATTTCCGTCATAGATTTCCCAGTCATAGCGGTTGCCCTCCGGCGTGTAAATGTAGCCTGGTCGAGGGCCCTGGTGCGCCGGTTCGACCACCTCCGCACCGATATCCGCCGCAAAAAGTTGGTTGGTTCCCGAAGGGAAAAGCAACGGATCGTTATGCAAGACCGACCGCACCGCCTGAAACGCGACATTATTGCCGATATCGTACTTGAGCAGGGACCAACCCGCGGCAGTCGTGGAGAAGGACGCATTCGAGACCGGATTGGCGTGGCCGCTTGGCTCCTGGAACGGCATCAGGGTCGCAGTCATGGCCGCGGGAATCTTCACATCCGGTCCCAGAACGCTCCCGATTCCCCGGACATAAACCTGGTACTGGGCGCTGTCGGTGGGCCAATCCGCGGTGTAGCGGTGCAGTTCATAAGGCCACAAGACATTCTGCAGGCTTCGCGCCATCCAATAGACTTCGATATCCGGAGGATTGGCTGTTTTGCGAATCGCGAACACGGAGCCGAACTGCGGGGACGCCTGATTGGCGTGCTGATAAACAAACTGCGACTCAGGGGTTCCTGTGCCCAAACCCTTCGTGACAACCGGAGGCGCGGGAGTCGGGGGCGCCGTGAAGGGAAGCAGGCGAGAACCGATCCGTGCCAATGTGGGAGCCCCGTCCGGAACCAGGTTCGAACGGAGTTCGACGACCTCAACGCCCAGGAATTGGCCATTTTGCCGATACTCAAGCAGGATGAGGCCGGTGAGGTCTTTGGCGTAGAGAACCCCGTTGGGTGAGCGGAGGAAATAAGGACTGCTCGGAGACGAGGGCAGGGCAGTGTTCCAATGGAAAATAATTTGCTGAACTCCCGAAACATCCACCAACGGAGCTGTGGTCTGGGGCGGGGGCAAGGGACTGGCGGTGAAATCCGAACCCGGATCGGGCGTCGGGTTGTGGGTGTGATACACTGCCATCGGCGTGCGAACGGGAAGCCGATCGATTAGATATCCGACCGGGCCAGCGGTGCTATTGTCCGCCCGGGTCCACGTGATCTGGACCGGCCCGGCTTCGTTGGCGAACAGTTTGTGAACGTCCGCGAGATAGAAGGCTTTGACCGGTGGATTGATGATCGGCGCCTTGGTCACGTCCGCTTGGAGCGCCGGGTCGGGAGTAATCTCCTGGCCGATGAAGAAATCGGCCTTACGCGGTTCGGCGACCGGTTGACCGAACCCGGATTGAACCAGAAAATAGGTGCCGTCGTTCGGCGCGGTGGCCTTGCCCAATGCGCTGACATTACCGCCAAAGATGGCGATGCCCTTCGGCTGAGGCGACCCAGTCACACCGGGAATTGGATCAGGCGCGGGAACGTAAAGCTGATTCTGGTAGCCGAAGGAGGCCAACGACGTGGCGTCTTGCGCCCACAACGCGGCTGGTCGATGGACCATGGCGAGTCCCGCCACCAACATCAGCCATGGATGCGCGAACGGTCGGCGCCTTGGGCTTCCCTTCGAGTTGGTTGATGGCAACCGATCGGTGTTCATAGTACGACGAGTGAAAATGCTCTTAGGGCTGCCGGGCTTTGAGTTTGGCGATTTCAGCCTTCAGTTCATCGATCTGCTTTTGCTGCTCTTTGACGGCTTCAATTAAGACCGGGGTTAGAGCGCCATATTCGACCGACAGGTAGCCGTTAGGGGCGGTCCGAACAGCTTCCGGCAGCACCTTTTGCACATCCTGGGCCAGGACGCCGACTCGCCTCCTGGGCTCCGAGGCGCTGAGCCCGCCGACGTCGTGCTTCAAGGTGTAGGACACACCTCGCAGGGCTTGGAGCTTCTGCACAGGATCTAAGAGTGGTTCAATGTCCTCCTTCAAACGCGCGTCGGACGAAGTTGTATAACCGGTGGCGGTCACGTCTCCACTGAAGACCGCGTGACTCGCGCTCACACTCAAGGTGGTGACGGGGAAGAAAATCGTCCCTGTACCAGTCGCGGTGAGCGATACGAAACCCACCGCCCGGATTCCACTGGGGACCACGCCGATGGTGTTCGCGCTTAGAGTTCCGCCAGAAAGTGACCCCACGCCGATGGAGCCTGAAGTTGCATTAATCGTGAATGGCTGTGGGCCGGAGGACAAACTCAGGCCGAAGGTGTTATCGTCCAACATGCCGAGAAATCCCTTGTCGCCGCCATTATTCTGGGAAAACCATAGTCCCGCCGAAGCATCGCTGCCCTGGCGTAAACGAGCGCGGCCACCCAGATCGAGCTTCACCTCCGAGGGCGGGGTGCCGACGCCCATGTTTCCGGTTTGTGGGTTCCCGCCGGCAAATAGCGCGCTCCAGTCGAAGCCGTTCAACTTAGCAGAATCAGCGGCATTAGCGGCATTCGCCGCGTTGGCCGCGCTACCTGCGCTGGCTGCGGTTGTCGCGTTAACCGCATTGATCGCGTTGGCTGCATTGAGGGCAAAAGGCGAGCTGAGGATCTGCTGGCGCGGTGAGATAGGATTGCCGGTGCCGATCTGGAGTTCGAGATAGACTGATGGGTTGGCTGCGAACACCGCTGCTAGGTTCTGGGCGGCTGTGTCTTGCGGCCCGAGCACGAGGTTAAATCGGCCCTGCACCACGGACACCTTAGGAGCGAAACCCGCGCCGCTTTGGCCATTGAACACCTGGGGGCCCCAGATCAGAGTTCCGCCTGCTTCCGCGGTGAACAGTCGGACTTGGATGACGTAATCTCCATTGGTCAAGGGTGTGCCTGTGCCGTCCAGGAGTTGGCCCTGGTAGTTGATGAGTTGGGGGACGGATTGCGACAGCGCAACAACCGGCCCCAGGAGGGTGGCGGCAGCGGTTAATGTTGAAAGAAAGTTTTTCATGGTGGCGTGTCTCTCACGAGACTCACTGGCCGTGGATTTCGGGTGGCATCATTGAATCTGGAAAGGTTTACTATTCGCCCGCCTTCGCTTCCTGGTGCAACAATCGTTCGAGTCGTTGCAGACGCTGTTCCAGTTGTTGGATGTGTGCATCTTTTTCCTCCAGTCGCTTATTCAAGCCCTGGATGGCGGCCAGCGCCACACCATCGGCGTCCACCATCGTGATCGACTTATCATCCGAACCCAAACTGAACGCGGCGTGAAAATCCTGGGCGACCGGGCCCAGGTGCTCGGTGGAGGGATCGTCCTTGTAGTTCCAACGGGTAATTGGCAGCGAGGCGACTTTGGCTAGAACATCCGCTGGATCGATTGCTCTGAAGTTCTTTTTGATATTGCGATCACTCCCTGAACTGATTGACCCCCGGACGGATACTGTTCCGTTGGCATTCCAGCGGAGAGTCCAGTTTGCGGAAGCGCCCAAAACACCGCCGGCATTCCCAACCAACATCGGCCCATCGAAGCCGGTGGTCCCCAGAGCGTTGCCCCACCTGAGATAGTGGTTAAAGTCCCCTGGGTTACGCAGGTAAATGGGATTATCATTGAGGCTGATAGGACCTCCGACGGACGGAGCGTAGAGCGTCCCATTGACTAGCGTGAAGGACCCGTTCAAATAGGTTGCGCCCGACAGAACTGTCTGCCCGCTGACGCTCAAGCCTCCGCGGGAGGTCACGCTGGCGACACTCATATCTCCATTCTGCGGATTTCCTCCACTGAAGATCGCAGTCCAATCGTAGCCATTCAGTTTGGCAGCATTCGCCGCATTAGCGGCGTTATCAGCTGTCGTGGCGCTGGTGGCGGTTGTGGCCGTGGTCGCGCTTTGAGCTGTAACGGCGTTTTGGGCATTAACCGCGTTCTGCGCGTTCGCTGCATTTTGAGCGTTGGCGGCGTTCTGCGCGTTCACTGCGTTTTGGGAATTGGCCGCGTTGGCGGCGTTCGCTGCATTCGCCGCATTCTGCGCGTTAAGGGCATTGGCGGCGTTGAGAGCAAAAGGCGAACTCAGGACCTGTTGGCGGGGAGCGATAGGGTTGCCGGTGCCGACCTTCAGTTCGAGATAGACAGTCTGGTTGGCGGTAAAGACACCTCCGAGACTCTGGGCAGCGGTATCCTGAGGGCCGAGCACGAGGTTGAACCGCCCCTGAACCACAGTCACCTTTGGAGCAAAGCCGGTGCCGCTCTGCCCGTTGAAGACCTGTGGTCCCCAGATCGCCGTGCTGCCCGTTTCTGCGGCGAAGAGCCGAACCTCGAGGGTATAATCACCGTTGGTGAGCGGGGTGCCGGATCCGTCCAGGAGCTGCCCCTGATAATTGATAAGCTGTGGCACAGATTGGGCCTGCCCCACGAGCCCGGATAGCAGGAACGAGATCGCGACGATAAGCGGTGCACTTCTTTTCATGTCTCTTGAGCGTTAATAGCGGGATGCATTAGAGTCCGTCGTTCAGAACACCAATGGTCGTCGCCCGGGTAAGTCGGAAGGTTCCCGATAGGTAGATGGCTTGGTTATGGAGCCCGGAAATCACTTCCTTGTAAGTCCCGCCGAGCTGGTTGTCGCCCCAGCCCGAAACCGTGAGGTTGTCAGGGTCCTGGGTCGTGAAATCCAGCTCGATTTGGCGATTGATCGAAAAGGACTCCGCTCCTTCGGGCAGCTTGTTTTGGAAACGGTCATCCAGATTGTCATGGTCCGGGTGGTACAGGTGTTTAAACGGGTTCAGGGGGTCGTCATAACCCAGGCTGAGTTGACACGCGAAGCTTCCGGCCCCAAACGCACCGTTAGACGTCAGGAGAATTGGTTTGGCAAAGCCGAACGCCGCCGAGCTCAGCCGCCGTGCAACGGGCTGGCCGTCCCTGAGTGCTGAGCCGGTAAACTGGGGAATTAAGGTGTCGTCGGTCACGAGCACATAATGTCCAGGCTGATCCACAACGTTGTTCGAAGGGTTATTGGGATCGGGCTTGAGCGTTCCGTTCTTAAACATTTCAAGCACTTTCTGCAACAGGCGCGCGTTGCCGCTGTCGTCCACGTGGACCAAGAGTCTGAACTGGAAGGGAGCGCCCACTGGTACGGGGTTGGTAGGTGCGCTGATACTGGCCGGCTGGCTCACTCCGTTAATGACGGCACTACCGACCCAGAGCCCGGCCCGCGGGTCCGGAGGCGACCCGCCTTTGGCGCCATGGGAAGAGGCGGTCGCATCGTAGTTCTTCAAACCTTCCGAGCTCACGGCGACCACCGAGCGGACTCCCGTGTTGTCAGAAATCTGCAGAACGCTCTCATAGAGGACACCGTTATTGATCGGGGGCGGAACAAAGTCGGCCATCTGGGGACGGTTCACCTGCAGCCGAAGGACCCATTCTTCGCCCGGCTGGGCGTTCACTTTTTGGAGTTGAGCCGGCAGAGGGACCCAACCGAATTGTTGGCTGGCCGTATCAAGTTGGTAATAGGACAGTGGGACGGCGCCGGCCAGCACGGGAAAATTGGTGCTCGGGGGCGACTGGGAAACCAGTTGTTGCAATGTGAACGTTTTCGCCGAGCTGGAATTGTTTTTGATGCGCAGCGTCTGCTCGGTGAGGCTGCGCCCGTAAAGAAGCCCGTCGCGCTTCTCGAGCGTGAGTTGCAGCGGCCCCGAAAACGCGGATGCGCCCTTGCAGTAAACCCAGAACCCCTCCGCGGATTTCATGGAGGTGGTCGCCGGGCTGGAAACCGCTCCCCACGAACCCGAGCTGTTGAGCCGAAAAAGGGCTTGGCCGGCGTGTGCCGGTGAGCCCGAGAAAAAGTCCTGAAAGGTGGGCGAATTTCCCGAGGCCAGCGTGAAGCCAACGAAATTGTAAGAGTCAGGCAGCCAGTCTACCGGTCGGACCGCAGGTTGACCGACAATCGTCCAGGTCGTCACCGGGCTCCCGCTCTTCAGTTTGATGAGGTAGGGACGCCCCCCTTGCAGGGCGAAAAGGTTGCGCGTGGCGCGCGCGGGCTGATCCGCGGGAAGATAGGTCAGCCAGTCGGGCGCACCGGGCAGCAGGTTGCTGACATCTTGAATGAACTGCACGCTCGAGTAGCGCCGATTCCAAGCCCAAACGCTCTCGACGGGGATTCCGGAAAACAAAACGTCGCAATCGTCACTGGCCGGTTGGATTTCTAGAAACACTGCGTTCCACCCAGGATTCAGGCTGACGGTTTGGGTCACCCACTGACCTAGGCTGGTGTGCACGCCACAGAGCAGGGCGATCATGCCGACCGCTGCGTGAACCAGCCTCCGACACAGTTTTAAGGACGGTCTCATTATTCGACTCTGATCCGGTAAAAATAAGGTCCGCCACTGGTCGAGCTTGTGTCCTGGGCGGAATTCAAAGGGGCAGTCGCGGGGATGTGAGTTTGCGAATCCACGAACCCGGTGAGTAGGTCGGTCGAGCGTTGCACGGTGTAGAACTTGCCCTGGGCGCTGGACCATTGGATGAGAGATCCCGAACTGTTGGGCACGACTCGCACGATCTGGAAGCGGGATTGCGGGTCGGTGGGATCTGTTCCCGCCAGGTATTCCTGCATATTGGACATGCCGTCGTGATCGGGATCGGCGTTGGGGTCCACTCCCGTGGTTCCAAAGTACTGGAGCTGCCAAGCCGGTGGCAGCGATCCACCGCTATTCAAATTCACCGTCAAATCGATCTGCTCAATCCGGCCCCGGTCAGTGGCAGTCAGCGTGAGGTTGGTCAAAGCCGGGAGCACGAAATTGGCCGGCACTCCGCCAACGGTCACCTGTCCACGGTTGTAAAGGATCGGTGAGACCGCCAGCGTGAGCGCCCCAGTCGAAACCTGCGCGCCGGGGATTTGCGTTTCGCAGGGGACCCGCAGCACGTAAGAGAATTGGTCGTTGATATTGGTAAGGACACCGGTGGCGGTGACGGTTGTCCCTCCAATCGCCGGTTGAAAAACCCAGGTCAAATTGCCAAAACTTACCCGGCTGCCGCCGGCGGAGGTGTCGTTGACGACGCCATAGAGAATCAGGCTTGGCTCGGGAATCCCATCCGCTTGAGCCAAGCTCGCGCAACCGAAATTTAGCGCCAGCAGAGCGGCCGGAATAACCACCGCAGTTCCACGGCGATGACCGCGCGGGTCGGCCGGGTTATGGCGGGGCCCAGGCGGCCGCGCCCGCCGTGAAAGCCGGGGTAATATATGCATTTAGTCCCAGTGATATATGGGTTCAGCGTTCTATTCGCCGACTTTTCGAAAATCTTTCAAGGAATCGTAAAAACTTTTTATACGGGGTAGAGGCGAGGCTGAGGCAGTGCCAACTGCGGACCCCTGCGGGGCCAGGAGACGGTCTGCCGAGCGTTCGAGCTCTCAAATCTCGTCCTCGTCCGGTGGGGATGTGGTATATTCTCGTTAGGAATAACTATGCTTCATTTTTGGCTCATACCAGCCTTGGCAATCCTCGTCCTGTTTTTAGTGGTCTTTTACCTGGTAGTCCGAGCGAAAGGCGGAAGCGGGGTGCGCTCCCAAGGGCGGACGGTCGTGGATAACCCAGAGGCGGAAGAGGATCCTCCACCCCAATTTTAGCCGTGGGGGCAAGCACCGGCTGTAAGAGTGGCGCTGGACCGGGTGGGGGCCGCCGCGGACCACGAACAACCGGTTACGCGGGCGTGAACCCTTCGCGCAGGAGCCGCGCTCGCAACGCGGTAATGTGTTCGGCGTCTCTCGTTTCCACGACGCAGTGCACCGACACGGTGGTGATGTCATCATCCGCGAAGGCGCGGTCATGAGCGATGTCGATGATACTCGCGCCCTCTTCGGCGATGAGCCCCGCGAAGCGGGCCAGGCCGCCCGGGCGGTCGCTGATCGTGGCGGTGAAGCGGCAGAGGCGGCCTTCGGAAGCGAGTCCCCGCTCGATCACTCGATCCAGGGCGGTGAGATCAATATTACCCCCACAAAGCGGCAGCACGACGCGTTTGCCTTTCAGTTCCGGGACGAGCCCCGCCAGGCAGGCCGCCAAGGGGGCAGCTCCGGCGCCTTCAACCACCGCTTTCTCGAGCTCCATGAGCCGCAGAACGGCGCGTGCGATGTGGTGCTCGCCGACCAGCACCGTCCTATCCACCAGTCCCCGAGCGAGCTCGAAAGCTTTCGCCCCCACCTTCGGAACACTTAGACCATCCGCCAAGGTTGGCTTCATTTCGATTTGGACGGGCCGGCCTTCCGCCAACGCGGCCGTAAAACTAGCGGCTCGCTCGGGCTCGACTCCGATGACCTGCAGGTTTGGGCGGAGCGTCTTGAGGGCCAGGGCGATTCCCGCGACGAGCCCGGCCCCGCCAATGGGGACGATAATGGCGTCCGCTTCGGGCACCTGTTCCGCGACCTCCAAACCGATGGTCCCCTGACCGGCGATAATCGCGGGGTCGTCATACCCGTTGATATAGGTAAGCCCACGCTCGCTGGCCACCTGATCAGCCCGCGAACGAGCTTCGGATATATTCGCGCCCTCGAGCAGCACGACTGCTCCAAAACGCCGGCAATTGGCCACCTTGGTCAAGGGTGCGAACCGGGGCATGACCACGGTGGCGGGAATGCCCAACAACTGCGCGTGATAAGCCACGCCCAGCGCATGGTTGCCGGCCGACGCGGCAATCACACCGCGGTGTCGTTGCTCCGGAGACAACAGCAGGAGCGCGTTGCGAGCCCCTCGTTCCTTGAAGCTGCCGGTGCGCTGGAGGTATTCCAGCTTGCAGAAGATCTGCATCCCGGTGACCTCGGTCAGGGGAATTGAGAAAGGGCAGGGGGTTTTGACTATGCTTCCTGCGATTCGTCTCCCGGCTTCTTTAATGTCCTGGAAAGTAACGGCCATCTCGCTCTGCTCACTAAAAATTGTGGCTTTCACCAGGTTTCAGCAAGTGCAGATGCTTGCCCGCCTGCTTGAACTTTTCCAGCGCGGCTTGGTGGTCGATCTGGATGGGTGGAAAGGTGTCGTAATGGACCCCCAGGATTTCGTTACAATTTATCCAGGTGGCCGCCTGGAGCGCGTCGTCGACGCCCATGGTGAAATTGTCGCCGATGCATAAGGCGGCAAACTTCAGGGCCGTCGATTCACCAATGATCTTCAGGTCCAGAGTCAAAGCGGTATCGCCCGAATAATAGAAGTTTCCCTCGTTGCTGCCGACCACGAACCCGCCGGGATTCCCGCCGTAGGCGCCATCGGGCAAACTGCTCGAATGGATCGCATTGACGAATTTGACTCGCCCAAAATCGAAGGGATGGCTGCCCCCGTGGTTCAGCGGATGACCTCTCGCGATGCCTTGTTTTGCGAACCAATTCACGACCTCAAAGTTCGAAATGACCAGAGCCCCGGTGCGCTTGGCAATATCGACAGCGTCCCCGATATGATCCGCGTGTCCATGTGAAATGAGGATGTAGTCGGCCGGCACTGTTTTCGGGTCGATGTTCTTCGCCCGCTCGTTGCCTGAGATGAAAGGGTCGAACAAGAGGGTCCGGTTTGCGACTTGCACCGAGAAGCAAGCATGTCCGTAGTAAGTTACTTTCATAAGCATTTCCTTTGGCTCCCCAACCTCCGCCTTCCGTGTGAGAGATACCCTACGAAGCAAGGGCATGCAACACCCGAATCGACCCCGGCCCTTACTCCTCGAACCTGACCAGGATTTCTTGGGCGCCGCCGGGAATTGAACGAGTGGTGATTTTGCCCCCGGGCCAGCGGGCCCAAATCTGGCTGGGTGCTTCGGGTGTGGCAAGGACCTGGATGACACTATCCTGAGACCAATACCCGCTGCCACCATGGACCTCGCGGATCGGACCAAGCCGCGCTGGGAAAACCAAGCGAACCTGCGCACCCAGTCCGGTAGCGTTACCCCGCGGACCCCGGAGACGGACGCGCAATCCCGGCTTGCCGCGGGTATTATGGTAAAGCTTGGTCTCTCCACCGTTTTGAGCCACTGCCAGGTCCACGCGGCCGTCACCGTCGTAATCGCAAATGGCGCAGCCACGCTGTTCACCATACACTTGGACGCCGCTTTCCTGGGCTGGCACAGGTGCGAGATGGCCTTTCCCGTCACCTCTCAACCAAAGACCGCGCCCCGCATCGAGTCGGGGGGTATCGGCGTCCAAATCAAAGAAGTTTTGGCTGAGAAATAGATCTTCGTTGCCATCCCCGTCGAAATCCGCAACGCAAATGCCAAAAGCTGGGCTGAACTGGGCTTCCGCCGGGAGCGGGATGATTTCAAAGTGATCCCCGCGATTGAGCAGGACCATGCTTTCCAGGGTTCTGGCTTCCAGGTATTGCGCGCGGTCGATCCGATCTCCCAGGACCTCCGGGATGCCTGCCAGCGAGTATTGCGCGTGGGAGCTAAATCGGCCGCGAACCCAGGGTAGAGACGCCACCACCTGGTCCAGTCTCCGCCACGGAACGTAATGCTCCAGCTCCGTGGCATAGAAGGACTCCAGAACACCGACGCTTTGGTCCAGGTTGAAGTCGCCGAAATAGACCCGCAGCGGTTTGGCTCGAGCTCGTTCATACTTGGTGTTCTTTCCCCAGTTGCTCGCGATGATATCCATTCGTCCGTCGCCATCCAGATCCGCAGTGGCAACGCCATTCCACCATCCGGTGAGTTCACTCAGCTTTGATACTTGGGTAGTTCCACCAGTGGAGGTCGCAACTAGTGGCGGGTCCCAATCATCGAGCTTGCCTCGAGTGTTGTGGAACAGGCGCAGAGGGCCCCACTCGCAGGCCAGTATTAGTTCAGGATAGCCATCGCCGTTCAGGTCACTCCACACCGCTCCACTGACCAGGCCGAGGTCCTTACGTTCCAGCGCCACTTGCAAGCCGCTGCCATTATTCGTGAAGAACCGCGACGTCGCCGGCTCCGGATAGCGCCCTGGCACGACCCGCCCGCCGGCGAACAGGGTCAGATGACCGCTGCCATCGATGTCGGCCGCGGCCAACGGCCCGGTACTTGAGCCCCAGGCTGCCGCCCAGTGCCTGGCTGCATGGTCGCCGTGATCGTACATGCCTATTCCTCCGGTTGAGGGGGTGTTCGTTTCATAGCTGGCTTGAGCGAACACGGGGACTTGCCTGGTGGCCGAAACGGGCCAGGCAATGACGGCAGTTTGATCGTCGGCCAGGGGATCGAGTCGAGGGTTGAGCGCCTGGAAGGCCCCCGTTCCGGAGTTCCGATAGAACGCCGGAGCGCCACCTTTGCCCCCGCCAATCACCAAGTCTTCCCAGCCGTCGCCGTCGAGGTCCATCCAAGCCAGGCCTGGACCTAATTGACTGAGTTTACGGGGCAAGAGTGGTTGTCGCTCCCAATCATTGTAAGCCTCATCGTGATGGGTGTGCCCGAGCAATGAGCTAACGTCCTCGAAGACCGGCGCGAGCTGGGGAGGGGGCGTGACTGCCTTTGGCTTGGCGGCTAACTCGTCGATCTCATATAAGCGGTTCGCTCTGACTCCCGTCGCAATCGTCCACTTACCACTCCGCCACGTGACCTCCAAGCGCATCTCGTTGGTCGAACTGCCGGCCGCAAAAACCCGGACCGCCTCATCGCCCGAGAGATAGCGTCCGCCACAGATCATCTCCTGACTCTGCATCGGCACAGCGCCTCCATACAATTTGATGGCGGCGCCAATCCCCTGGGTATTGGGGGAAAGGCCTCGGAGTCTCACCGCCACTCGGGGCGCGTTCGACTCATTGCGATAGACCCCAGCTGCCCCGTTCAGGTTGTTGACTACAAAATCAAGGTCGCCGTCCCCGTCGAAATCTCCGATGGCAATGCCCTGGTGGACCGCTAATTCGCTGGTCCCCCAGGCAGCGGTGACATCTTCGAAGGTGAGATTGCCGCGATTGCGGTAAGCGACAATGGGCAAATCGAGTGTGGGGTACAAACGGGAGTGTTCGATCATCTCCCGCGTGAAGGCCTCCTGCTGGGTTTGGGAATCCATCTCTTTGGGCCACGGGTGCTGCAACGACATGATTTTGGCGTTAGCGTCGAGGTCCTGGACGTCCCGACGGTGACCGGCGGAGATAATTAGATCCTCATAACCGTCGAGATCAACATCCAAAAAAACCGGCTGCCACGACCAATCCGAAGCCGACACACCGGCGAAATCCGCTATTTCCGCAAAGGTGCCGTCCCCGCGTCCGTGCAGGAGAGTATTTCGCATCACCTGAGGTCGATTGGCGATCTCACCGACGGCGGGCACTTGTGCGATCCTGGTCTGCGCGGCCATCTGATGTTGGCGCGTAACCGCGCTGCGGCTGAGCATATCCAGAACGAAAATATCCGTATGACCGTCTCGGAGAATGTCCGCAAAATCGACGCCCATCGAGTTTTCGCTCGTGTGGCGGACGGCCAGGCGCGCCACGGCACGGAATACCCCGGACCCATCGTTGAGCCAGATTCGATCCGGGGTCCAATAGTCGTTGCACACATACAAATCCGGTGCGCCATCCCCATTCAGATCCCGGAAAGTGGCAGAGAGCCCCCAATCCTTTGGGCCGGCAGTCAGCGGAGTTCCGGTCTCATCCAGGAAGCGACCGCTCGTCCATGAGACCTCGTTGAAATGGCCATGGCCGTCGTTGAGGTACAAAACATCGGGTTCACCAAACTCCATCAAACCTTCCCTGGCGAGGAACAAGCGGTCACGCAACTGGGGGGCGATCTCCATCCGACCGTTAACCCATCGAACCTCGATCCGCGACCGATCGCGAATATCACTCGTGCGATAGTTGGCTACATACAAGTCCAGGGTTCCGTTGCCATCCACGTCGGCCAAGGTCATCGTCATGCTCCCGTACGACGTTTCCGTTCGAGCGCTCGGGGTCGCGTTGGTGAAATTACCTGTCCCGTCGTTGAGAAACACGAGAACGCCGTGCCCGAGCGTGGATATTAACAAGTCGAGCCAACCGTCCCCATTCACGTCCGCGAAAACAGCCCCGCGGCAAACAAAGTTCGTTGTGCTCAGCCCCCGGGCGGCGGTGACGTTCTCGAATTGCCAATTCCCCAGGTTGCGGTAGAGCGCGCTTTTACCTTGGAGGCTGCACAGAAATATGTCCGGTCGCCCATCGGCATCGAAGTCACCAATGGCGACACCGCTCCCGTTCTCCAGGACGCGGTTGGCGGCGCCGGAGGCATCATCGAGCAGGTTGGTGAACTGGATGCCGGTGGCGGTTGGATCGAGCCGCACGAATCCGGCTTTCCCTTCTTTGGGTATGGCCAGTTCCCGCCAGCGGCCGCCCGGCTCGACATGCCAGCCGGGATCGGCCTCCAGGGCGAAGCCGCCCGAGGCGAGCAGCGTCTGGAATAAAAACAAAAGGGACCGGGCTCTCGCCAGGTCCCTTGAGGATGAATCGAACAATTTACTGTTGGACTCGGTAATAATGGTTACCGCCAGTAGCCGTGATGTGGGCCGGGTTGGCCGAGCCGGCATCGCTCCATACCGTCGAGGCTCCGCCGAGCGCGGTTGTGCTCTGCAGCACACCGCCGGTCGGAGACCAGGAGATGGTGAGTTGATTGCCGGAGGACGTGATTGTGAGGCGCGGGCCGGTGCCGCCGCCAGCCTCGGCGGGGGTAACGGCGCCACTGATGGTGAGCACGCCGCCGTTTTTGCCGGCGTTGAAATGTTCGGCCACTCGAGCCGCAGGGATGGCCCGGTCGAAGATTGCCACCTCGTCCATCCAGCCTTCCAAATAGTTGCCGGTGGCGTCAAACACGCCGCCGCCGCCGATGTGGACGTTGTAAGCTGAGGTTCCGTAACCACCGGTCGCGCCGATCGCGCTGCCGCCGGTAGCCACCAGGACTCCATCATAGTAGGTCTTGAGGTTCGTGCCATCGGCGATCGTGGCGACATGGTGCCAGTCACCGTCCACGAAGTTCGTTGGCCAGGTGCTGTTCAACGACCCACCATTCGGGGTCCAGATCTGAATCGTGGCCGGATCGATATACCCGTATTCAATCGCGTCATTCTGACCCACCAAACCGACACGGCCGCCGGCGTTGGCGGAATTGGTTCGAGTAACCCAATACTCGAGCGTGAAGGCGTTCAAGGCCTGGAGGTACTGGTTCTTGGTGTCGACCCAACGGGAGGCGCCATCAAATGTGGCAGCATGGTTGTCGGCCGAAAAACCGGCAAACTGGGGCGGGCGAGGACCGGAGTCACCGGTGGCCGCCGCAGCAATTCCACCTGAGCCCGGCGCAGTCTCATCGCCGGTGTAATAGGCACCATCACCACCTTTGGTTCCGCTGTTGGTAGCCACGGCGGTGCCGGCGGGTTCCTCAAATCGATAATAACCAACCGGTTTATCGAAGAGGATATCCGCCTGGTAGGTCACGAGTTGATAGATAAAGGAGATCGTCGTTCCGGCGGCGGGAAGGTTCCCAGCCAGATCCTTGGCGCCCGTGATTGTTAGGACATTCGTGACGCTTGGTGTCAGACTTGAGCCAGTCTGCAGCGTCACGGTGAGCCCATCCGAAGCCAGCGAGGCATTGGTGGCCACGATGTTGCCCGGGTTGAACACATAGCCGGCTGGCGCTTCGGTGGCAGTCTTATCCATCAAACCGTCGAACGTCAGGATGACAGTTCGACCGGAGGCCGAAACCGAAATGATCTGAACCGGGCGCGGAGGCGCGGTGTCAGCCGCGACGGTCAGGGTTGCGACGGCGCTGTTGGTGCTAGCATCGGCCGCCACCATGGCGACGCGGTATTGGGTTCCGTTGTCGGAGAGCTTGAGGATCGGCGTGGTGTAGGAGGTGCCATTCGCACCGCCGATACTGGTGAAGGTAGACGATCCGGCTGGCGCACTTTGCCATTGATAGGCCAAGCCGGGGGCAGCCCCCGAGGTATCACCGATATAGCCCGCCGTGGCTCCTATCGTCAGCGTGGTGGTTAGACTTTGAGTGCCAACGAGGCTCTGCGGCGGATTGGTAACCACGATATAACCGCCATCCAGCCCCATGGGATAGGGGGCGGTTAAGAAGGCGGTGATCTTGCTGGGATCTCCATTCACCGGGTCCGGCTCGCCCACGATCTTGAACGTGACGTCGACTTTATCGCCGCCACCGCCCTCATGATGCGCTGCCTCAATGTAATAGCTGTTACCTGCCACCAGCGAGATGCCGTTGGGGAAAGGCACGGTCGTGCCGTTATTCCATTGGTCGGAGCGCTTTTGCGCCACGGCCCCGGCCGCCCCGCCGTCATCGCTGTTCCAGGTGAAGGGATTGCTCCAGTCAACCTCCTGAGCCACCATGCGCTTATTGGCCGGAGTCGAATCCGTGCTCACGAACAAATCGCTGTCGTCGTCCGAGGTGATGAAGAAGGTATAGTTGGTCGTGACGAGCGGCTTGAAGAGACAACTCAGCCGTTCGGCGAAGTTGTCGCCCTGCTCCGAGGGTGATGAGAATGAGCCCAACACCAGTTGCACATCCGGAGTCGTAGCGTCAACCGACCCGTCTTCGATCGTGGCTCGAGTGGCTCCATTCCACAATTTCTCCTGGATACCGGCAACTTGAACAAGCTGGCCAACGGTGAGAACCGCATCGTCGCTTTGCGCGGAATTGACGTTGTTGCTGATGACGACGTGGTACTTGGTCCCGTTGTCAGCGCTGGTGACCGGCGCAGCGACCACGCTGGGTCCGGTGGCACCGGGAATCGCTACCCCGTTGGTGAACCATTGGTAAGTAAACACCGGTCCTTTGGTCGAGACCGAGAACACAACGTTGGTGTCGCCGGCCAAAACCCGGCGGCTATTCGGCTGCTTCAGGATGCTGATGGGATTAACATTCACTGACGGGGGGCCAATGTTTACCAGCTGCAAACCGGCGATCCCGATTCCGTCCGCACCGGAGATCCATTGCCCAAGCGCACCGATCTTCGCACGGCCATAAGTGCCCAGATTACTGAACTTAACGTAATTGCATACGTTCGTCGGTATGTTGGCGGGGTCGGTGTTCGATCCTTGGATGAAGGTGTTCGTGTCGTAGAACTGATGCTGCAGCGTCACGTAATACGTCGTCAAACCGTCGAGGTCCCAGAACTTGGCTTTGACATTATCCCCGTTCATATCCGTGTACACGTAAAGGTCGTATTGACCCTCGGGCACATTGGTGAACGTGAAGGAAGCCGGTACGCCACCGCCGGCGGACGCTTTGATGATGCCATTCATCAACTGCGCGTTGGGCTTGGAGATGTTCGTAGGAGTCACATCGTTGTACCAACTGTCGTTGGCGTCGAACACGAGCGTCACCGTGGTCGTGAGTTGGCTGTTGTCGAGCAGCGGCTGGGATTCCCCTTTATTGGCCGGGCTAAAACTGTAGGCGTCGTCAATCGGGTTCCAAAAACCCTGCGGCACGACGCCCGCCGTTCCGGAGACCACGGGCACGCCGGGATTGCCGGTTTCATCGGGGCTGCCATCGCGGCCAAGGAACTGGACGCCGATTGAACTTCCCGCCATGGCCTCGCCTCCGGCGAGGAGGGTCAGGGAAGCGAAAATGCCGAATAGCTTCGGTGTTCTCATAGGTTTGCTTGATTCTCTCTAGTGACGGCGCTTATCAGCGCCGATTGGGTATGGTTGTGGGTTAAAGCGGCCAAGTCGGTAGTGATCCGAGGCGGACAGCAAGGAGCACGGCGCTGCGCAGCAAATAACATGGCTAATGCGTAGAATTAACAACCACGGCAAAAAAAATGCAAGTGGAAAATGAAAAAAATGCTGACGAGCCCCCAAACCCTGCCATCCGTCCCCTTTTCACCGCCAGCCAGCCTTCTCGAAATAAGCCGGCGGACGCTCACCGGCCCGCGGGAATTTCCTTATATTCCAAAGAAGTTTCTTTTTCAGTCCCCGAGAGCGGATAAGTGGCGGTGCGTCCGCCCGGCCAGCGGACCCAGACCCCGGAGGGCGGTTCCGGAAGCGACAAGACGATAGCCAGGCTGTCCTGCGACCAGTAGCCACTGCCCGCATGGATCTCGCGTACGGGACCGTTATGAGCCCCGAAGAGCAGACGCACCTGCGCTCCGATACCCGCCGGGTTTCCGCGAGGTCCGATCAAACGGACTCGCAACCCGGGCTTTGCCCGGGCGTTATGAAACAGGCGGGTGGCAGCGCCATTCTGAGTTACGACCAGGTCGACTCGACCGTCGTGGTCATAATCAGCAACGGCGGCTCCCCTTTGCTCGCCGTAAATGGCAATGCCGGATTCCGTGCCGGGCAGAGCGCTAAAGCTCGCTGCACCATCCCCTTTGAGAATCAGTCCCCGACCGGCGTCGTGTCTTGGAATTTCAGGCTGGTTCGCAAAGAAATTCTGACTCAAAAAGATGTCCTCCGCGCCGTCCCCGTCGAAGTCTGCGACGTTGACGCTGAAACCTGGCGCAAGCTGGGCCCCCATTGGCAGTGGACGCGCCTCGAACTTCTGGCCCCGGTTGAGGAACGCCATGGAAGCGAGGGTATTGACCGATACCTTATGGGCCTGTGTTTGAAGTGGACCAAGGACCTGTTTGATGTTTGCTTCGCTGAACGATTTACGAGTCGGAAAACGGGCCGGCAGATCCGGCAACGCAGCCGCCAACACATCACGCATTCGTCGTGGTGCCCAGTCTCGCAGGGCCGGATCGTATTCCGCTTCGATGAGATCCACGGTTCCGCGGTTGAAGAAATCTCCGTAGTAGAGGGCCACCGGGTGTTCGGTAGTGGGGTGGTAGGGCGTGTTGAGGCCCCAGTTACTGGCGATAATTGCCAGTCGGCCGGAACCATCAATATCGCCGGTGGTTACACCATTCCACCAACCCGTATACGCACTAAGACCTAACTGATCTGTGATTTCGCTGAGCTTGCCAGCTTGATTCTTAAAGACGCGAATGGGCCCCCATTCACAGGCCAGGATAAGTTCGGGAAACCCATCCCCATCCAGGTCGCTCCAAACGGCGCCGCTTACCAGGCCGACCCCTTGCAGAACTGCGGCGTTTTCCTGGTCCAATTCCCACCGGTCACTCCGCCGTCGATAGATCTTCGAAGAAGCAGCCTCCGGGTAGCGCCCCGGAATGACGCGGCCTCCTACGAAGAGGCTGAGTTCGCCTTTTCCCTCCACATCCGCGAGTGCCAGCGCCCCGACGGATTGGTCCTTGATGTGTAAATCCTGCGGTGCGGCGCTCTTGCCGAGTTGGTAGATGTTGAGGCCTCCGCCGCCGGGGACCGGGTCCTCGTAATCCGAGGAGGCCGCGAGGATTTCGAGACTGTGGGCCGGCCCCGGGCAGACGGCTATCGCTCCCTGATCGCGAGCGGCGAGTGTTTTCAGCTCCGGTTTGACCATCCGCTCAAATCCACCGTGCTTGTTATTGAGGTAAAAGGCAGTCTGCCCGCCCCGACCGCTCCCGATGACGAGGTCGTCCCAACCGTCCCCATCCAGGTCGGCCCAAGCCACACCCGGTCCCAATTGGCTGAGTTTTCGCGGTAACAGCGGCTGTCGTTCGAAGTCATTGAAATCTTCCTCGTGATGTTGATGTGAAAGATGTTGGCTCACGTCCTCAAAAAGCGGCTGTGGTACAGGGGGAGAGATCGGAGCGGCGTCCTGTGCACTCGTCTCGTCGATCTCGTAAATCCGGTTCGCCTTAACACCCTCGATCGTGCTCACCTTGCCCGTGCGCCAGGCCACCTGGAGTGTTAGTCCCTCTCTGACTTTGCCGGGGGCGAACACGGCGAGGGCTTCAGAACCGGCCATGTAACGGCCGCCGGCGATAATTTCCTCACCTTGCATCGGGACCGTTCCGCCCAACAACTTTATTTTCGCCCCGATTCCTTGAGTGTTGGGTTTGGCGCCGCGCAGCCGCACCGCCACGCGGGGAGCGGAGGTTTGGTTCCGGTAAATTCCGGCCGCGCTCCCGAGATTATTCACGACGAGGTCCAAACCTCCGTCCCCGTCGAGGTCGCCGGCCGCCAGCGCATGGTGGACTCCCGGGCTATCGGTTCCCCAGGTGCTGGTGGTCTCCTCAAATCGGTAGTGCCCAAGGTTATGAAACGCCACAACCGGCATGTCCAGGCGCGGGTATAAGTGTGAATTCTCGATTTTATTCTGAACGAATGCCTCGAGCCGGGCTTTGGGATCCTGGATCCGGCTGAGTTGGGTACGGACTTGGTTGCGCGCGCGGATCTGCGCTTCAGCGTCCATGTCCTGTACATCCTTGCTGTGGCCGGCCGGAATCAAGAGATCAGGGTAGCCGTCCAAATCGACATCCAGAAACATCGGCGACCAGGACCATTCGGAGGCTGGCACGCCGGCGTACTCCGCGATCTCGGCGAAAGTCCCGTCGCCGCGGCTTTGGAAAAGTGTGTTGCGCATGATCTGGGGCCGATTGTCGATGACCCCCGCGGGCGTGGCGATGGGGTTTTGAGCCATCATCTGTCGTTTGCGCAGGCGCAGGTCCCGGCTGAGCATGTCCACCACCATGATGTCCAGGTTCCCGGAGCGGGTCAGGTCGGCCATATCCACGCCCATTGAACTGGCGCTCGTATGGCGGAACACGGAATTGTCCGCGGCCCGGAAATGCCCATGACCGTCATTGATCCAGATGCGGTCCGGGGTCCAATAATCATTGCAGACATAGAGGTCTGGGGATCCGTCGCCGGTAAAGTCGCGGAATGTCGCGGTCAGCCCCCAGTCCAGCGGGGTGCTGGTCAGAACTTGGCCCTGCTCATCGAGAAAGGTCCCGTTCGTCCACGGCACGGGGCTGAAATGGCCTTGCCCGTCGTTTAGGTATAGGAGGTCGGGTTCTCCGTATTCGGCGAGCTTGCCGTTAATCAGCACCAATCGATCGCGCAGGGCAGGGGGGATGCTCAGCTTGCCGCCCACCATCTGCAAGTCGACCTGGCCATGGTCGCGAATATCATCGGTGCGGTTGTTGGCGACATAAAGGTCGAGCGTTCCATTCCCATCCACATCGGCCAGGGCCATAGTCACACTGCCGTAGCGCGTCGCGGTGCCCGCCGTCTGGGTGATATCCTGGAAATGGCCCTGACCGTCATTGAGGAAGCACAGGACGCCGTTCCCGGTCGTAGCAATGAGCAAATCGAGATGTCCGTCCCCATTGATGTCGGCGAAAACTGCGCCTCGACAAAAGTGGTTTGTGCAAACGATACCGCTGCCCTCCGTAATGTCCTTGAACTTGAAACCGCCGAGGTTCCGGTAGAGCGCATTGTGTCCGTCGAGGCTGCAAAAAAAGATGTCCGGCCGGCCGTCATGGTCGATATCGCCGATCGCCACGCCCGAGCCGTTAAAGAGGACACGATTGCCTTCGCCGGTGCGTTCCTCGAGGATATTGGTAAAGGTGATCCCGGTTTCTTCCGGGGTAAGCAGCCGGAACCCGGTCTTGCCCCCGGAAGGGACATTCAGCTCGTCCCAGCGATAACCGGGCTCCTGGTGCCATTCGGCGGCCGCGCAATCCCACACCAAGTGGGAGGCCACTGCGACAACCAGGAGTCCCATCCCGCGGCTCCACGTTTTCCCCCGGCGGCCCAACCCCACCCGGAAAAGACTCGACCAAGGCAGCGGACAGGTTCGTCTGTTCTTTGGGTGGGCGCCCAGTTTGTGACTCATCAGCGTTTAGTGTATAGCGGATAAGCGGGCGATGGCAATCACCGGACGGGCCAACCGCGGGCGGACGGCCGCGACTCCGGGCCTCGCCAGCGTGGTGGGTGTGCATGCAAACGCACACTTGGCGCCCCTATCCCCTGGGCTAAAGTGCTGCGCAACTCTCAATTTACGAATTTAGTGTGGCCACTAAAGAGCATAGAACTCAGGCCCGGATGCTGATCGAGCAGCTTGAATCTCGACTTCACAACGGGGCCCCTATCCAGGACACCGAGTTGTCCTCGGTTTCCGAATTCCTGCGCCAGAGGGATTTTTCCGCCGCGAGCGATTATCACGCGCGACTGGTGAAGGTCCGGCACCAGCTGTTGCATCGGTCGAAACACCCGGCCCCGCGCCTGGGCAAGCGCAACTACGGCGGGCAGGCAGGCGAGCAATGGATGCAGGTTCAATCGGCCTTTGATCACCTCATTCTTTCGACCTGCTACGCCGGCGAGTTCAATACGCGCCGAGGCAGGATCAAGATCTCCCATCGGTTCAATCGCGAAGGTCGAATCGATTTTGTCGAGCTCAAGTTCGTCCAATCGCTGTTGCCGGTGTTAAATGGTCAATTTCGCAAACTCCTGCTCGTCGATGGTTATCAAACGGTTCGAAATGACTGGCGAGTGGCCGAGGCTTTTGTGTTGCCGGTGGTGCCGCAAGAGTTGGTTTTCCTGTACGAGAATGTCTTTCGGTGTCCGAAGCACGAGCTCTTTGCCTGGTTGATCAACATCGGGCACGGGATTACCCAGGACCTGGGCGACACGCTCCACAGCACGCTCAGGAACGGATCGGAGCTCCGCTCGCAAAACCCGACCGGCCAACTTCCATTAGCGGCCATCCGCGAGGACGAGGTCGCATTTCCCATCATCGAAAAAGCGGCCACGTTGCAATCGACCGTGCAATGCCTGGAACCGTCCCGTGTCGTGGTCCGCTATTAAGGGAGGCCGTGCCGCGGGAGAGTTGGGGCGTGTCCAAGGTCGCAGCGGCTTTCGGAATGTCCGTCGAGACCCTCTACGTGGCGAAACATCGAGTTCTGCAGCTGATCAACGAGGAGGTCGCGCGGTTAGAAAAGGAACTCACCTGAGGATTGGTTCCGGTTCGGAGCGCCGACTTGCGGTCGGCTTAGCGCTCCTGCTCGTTTAGACGCACGCCGGGGGACAATGGACGTCCAAAGCCGACTGCAAGTCGGCGCTCCGTGGGCAGGCTGCGCGCCAGAGGTCCTTTGACGGCTCAGGCTGGTCTCACTAGATTGGGGCTATTCCCACCGTTATCGCCGAAGAACCGGCTTGGTTCGAAAACGCCAGCGGACAGCGAACCATCATCCGCGGCCTTTGCTCCATCGGGCGTTCGGCGTCCAATCAGCTTTCTTTGCCCAGCAACAAAGTCTCCCGCCGCCACGCCATCATCCAGGTCCAGCGTGAGAATAAATATTGGTTTGTCGATTTCGGCAGCCGGCAACGCAAGCTTGACGGGGGTCGCTACTGTCGCTCCATCGCTACCCTTTAGGCTTGAACTGCGCCAGTAGCGCTCTTATTTTCTGGCGTCAGCATGGATTGACTTTCATGCGCACCACGCAATGCGGAAGGGTGGCTGAGTGGTTAAAGGCACCTGACTCGAAATCAGGCGTACGGGTAACCGTACCGGGGGTTCGAATCCCTCCCCTTCCGCCAATGTTAACAATGAGGCCTATTTACCGAGTCAAAGTGAGTTTAAGGCCCTCCGAATTTCTTAAATTTGTATGTAAAGTGAATGCGTTGGAGCTGAAAACTCACATTGTTTCACTGAGCTTCACTTGCGCCAACGAAACGTCTCCTCCCCGATGCTACCCAGCGGAAACGAAGGGCTAGCGGTAACCCCGCCATTTTCGAGGATCAAACCGCGCACCCCGCGGCCTTCCAATTGTGCGACGGCAGAGGACATCGACTCGCTCGTGACAATCACACAATCATCCGCAGGGGTTGCGAAAGGGGATGGCCCACTTTTCGCAAACTGGTCAAGAAGACGTTTGCCGACATCTCGCAGATCGGCGCCCCGCTCGCGAAAGAACGGATCTTCGAGATGCTCGAACACGGCCGTCAGTTGCTTGATCGATTCTTCGACAGCAGCCTCCACGTTGATTCTTTTTTAAGGCAGAGATCACGAACCGCATCGTGAAGCGTCGGATCGCGCAAAAGAAGAATCTGTGCTCCGAATATTTCTGCCTCTCTTTTTCCTAAGCTTCGGCGGACGGTTTCTTGAATCTCCAACAACTTCGCCTCCACCTTCGTTTCACCGTTCAGCCTTTCTCCACCGCCGGCATCATGCGTGGTTCGTCCTGGTCAGAGCTTTGGGAAACAGGACGTTGTTCTCTTGGTGGACGTGCCGGTGCGTGTGCTTTTCCAGCCGCGCGAGACCATCGTAAAGAGCGCGAAAGGTATTTCACGCCCAGTAACGCCACCAACTCGCGAATATCGTCCGGCTCACCACGGAGAAGGCTCCAAGTCTCGGCGGGCAAGACGCGCGTCGCGCGATATTTTCTCAGAGCTTCCGGCGTGTCTCGGCGCGGGTCAATGGTGACCAGCGTGAATCCCACGCGCGCACGTTGCTCGGGATTGAGCGCGGTTTCGATTCGCTGCAAATCATGCACCAGGACCGGGCACGCAGACTGGCAGCTCGCAAAAAACATCACCACCACCTGGGGGCGACCTTTCAAATCCTGCAGTTTGATCTGTTTCCCGGTATCGGTCGTCCATTTCGATTCAGTCTGGTACAGCGATTTGTCGCTTAAGGCAACGGCCGCAGACTCGGTTTTGGTGCAGCAGAATGCTGTGGTTTGGGGGAGCCAAAAGAGGTGGTGCAAAGAAAAACCAGAGCGCCAACCGTCAACTTGGAGGTCGGCTAAGGAGTATTCTTTCGCGCCAGCCTGGTGCAGGAGCGCTTAGCTTTGCGCCTTTGCGATGACATGAGTCACTGGCGCACGATCGCGTGGACGGGGCGTCTCGCTGAGGTCTTTAAAGGCCTGCGATCAGGTGGAGGTGGAGTTGTTGGGAGCGAGTTGGGCGATCGCCCGGCATTGATCTGGCCAACCCGGCCTCCCTCATTTTCCCAACGTTCAATGGCTCGTGCGAAGAGGGCCAGGGGTGACAGTGATTCAGCCTTCACGTACTTATCATCGCACGGATTGATAGACCTTCAACAAAAAGGGTAATAGGTCGACATCTTTTCTTTGGAGGGCTCCTTATGACGACTGAGATACGAGTTGCACAATCGCCACGGCCTTTCCCTGGCAAGGGCGCCACGGGACCGAATGAGGCGAGAAATCTCTACGAATGCTCCTGGCTGGCGGCCATTGTTCATTCGAGCAGCGACGCGATCATCAGCGTGACGCAGAATTGCGTCATGCAGAGCTGGAATCGGGGAGCGGAGCGGCTCTACGGATACTCGGCCGCGGAGGCGATCGGTCAACCACTCTCGATACTGATTCCGAAGTACCGAGCGGGGGAGGAAGCGAAAATTCTCGAGAGGGTGAGACTGCTACGCCGGCTGGCGGGCGGCGCGTCCGGCAAAGATGTTTCACCAGTCGAACTGTTGAGCGATCGCGAACTGGAGGTTTTCGAACTGCTGGGGAAGGGTCAAAAAACCAAGGAAATCGCCGAGCAGTTGCATTTGAGCGTGAAGACCGTGCAGACTTATTGCGAGCACCTCAAGGAGAAGTTGTTGCTGAGGGACAGCACTGGTCTGGTTCGCTTCGCGGTGCAGTGGGTGGAAGCTCAGAAGTAGTGCTTTACCGTTTCCCTGCCTGAATCCTCATCTTGGGACCTTCGTGTGCAGGCTTCCTTACGAGAAGCGGCCGAGCCCCAAGGTTTTCAAGGTAGGGGATTTCCCGATAGCGTACCGGATGAGGTCGCATTCGAAAATAGGACCCATGCCCGATACTCGTGAGGGGTTCTGAGGACGAAGGTGAGGGCATGGAAAACAAAGACGTGTCTCCGCTGATTGGCAGGATCGATCTGGAAGTCCGACCTGAGTTCAATGTGGTGCTGGCGTATGATGAGATCGCAGGCGGCATGCGCGCGAAAGAATGTTTTGACGACCTAACACGGCTTCATGGCGAGTTGTTCAAATTCAACTGTCCGCTCTGGAACTTCGAAGTGATGCGGAAACCGGAATTGTTCGAGGCGAAGGCGCAAGACGCCACTAAAGCGGAAATGATGGTTATTGCAACCAGGAGGAGTGAAGCGATTTCCGGTGAAGCCAAGACGTGGATTGAGAACCGGGTACGTTCCAAGAAAGCCAATTCCTGCGCAATTCTTGTGTTGCTCAGTGGCAAGGCCGCCGCCACGGGCAGCGCGCGGGGTACGAGCCTGGGGAAAATGGCAGAGCAATGGGGGGATTACGTTTTTGTGCAAAGAAGTTCGTTGGCCGGCGACGAGCTCGCAGTTCACGGCACAAACCGCGAGTGCGATGCGGCATGGGGTGCGACCACGGCCCGCGTCAGTGGCACCGTTGACCCATTTTAGCGTTGTGAAGCAGGTCCGTCATCACCGATCGCCTCGACAGGACAACCTTCCTTGGCTTCGGCCGTGAGTTTTCTTTCTTCCTCGGTCTCCGGTTGATGAAAGACGATGCTGTATCCACCGTCCTCATCGCGCCTGAAAACACTGGGAGCGGTTTCACGGCACAAATCACAATCGATGCAGTTGGAATCCACATACCACGGTCCGGGGGTGTTCTGCGCCAACCGGCTATTCAGATCTGCCATAGAATTCTTTCTTTTAAATCTTTGCTACGCCCGCCACGGCGTGGCTGTTTCCTCCAGCCACGTGAGCGGTGTGCGGCTACGGCTATCATCGCCCCTTTGTCGTTTTCACTGAAATGCATTATTATTTATTCATTGATGCGAAAACCGAATCAATTATTAACCAGTCCGCCATTTGATCTGTACGAGTTGACGCTCTTCCAGTTCGTCGCCGAAACCGGCTCCTTTACTCGGGCGGCAGAACGGGCTGGGCTTACCCAAAGCGCCATGACCCGGCAAATCCATGGAATGGAGGAACGACTGGGGGCACTGTTGTTTGAACGCACCACGCGCCGCGTGGCTTTGACCCGTGCCGGGCGGCTTTTACAGGAAAAAGTAACACCCATCCTCAAGACGACGGACGAACTGTTCAAAGAATTGCAGGAGACGTTTAATAGACTACCGCCCACTCTGCGCGTTGGGGTTGCGCGCAGCATCGGCCTTGCTTACCTGCCGGGCTATTTCTTCGCATTCCATCGACAGCATCCCGAGGTGCAGTTGCAAGTAGTGCAACGGGCCAGCCGTGAGATCGTCGCTGCGCTGGACTCCGGCGATTTGGACGCGGGCTTGGTGTGTCCACCTCCGCATTTGCCGCGGTCGTTGCGGGTAACTCATCGGTTCGCCGACGAGTTTGTGGCTATCGTGCCGCCGCAGCTTTCCCTGCCGGGTGGGTTGGGGAGAATCAAGGATTTGAAAAAGCATCTCTCGGGGCAACGCTGGCTGATGATCGAGCGCGAGAGTTACACTGGTCAGCGACTGAATCAATGGCTCAAAGGGCAGGGCTGGCAGATTGATCCGGCGATGGAGCTCGACAGTTTCGATGTCATCGTAAACTTGGTCTCGCTGGGTTTGGGGGCGAGTTTGGTACCGCATCGGGTGTTGCCGCTTTATGAACAACGACGTGCCGTCCGCCGCCTGGGGATGCAGCCTCGATTTAGTCGAGAACTTGCGGTTGTTATTCGTCGCAATCGGCGGCCAGCGGACCAACTTCAGGCGTTCGTTACCAGCGTGCTGTTTTAAACCTCTGCTTTACCCGAATGCTTCGTCAGCCGGTCTTTGGAAACTCCTCAGAGCTGCGTTTCGACTTTTTCGATGGTAATCACTAAAGCACCGCGTGTACCTGGGAACTTGGCTTTCACGGGGTGAACGTCAGATGGAACGTTTCTTTAGCGGAGGGATAAATGGAGGAAATCAGCGACTAAATCGTATCATCAAGCAAATGGGAAAAGCTGACCGCCAGGAGAACAGCATAAAGCGTGTTCTCCACCCGGCTTGGAATGGCTGTTACAGGAACTGCGAGTTCTTGCGTCTGCATGTTTGTGTCCGCGCCTCCGCTTGCTTTGCTTGGGCAGCCCGCGAAAATTCAGGCTGCCCCAACCGGTGCTCACTCAGGCGATGCGATTGGCCGTTTCGACCCGAAAATCCTTCGGAGAATGATTCAGGACCGAATCATCGTCAGGACCATTTTGAAGCGTTTGAGCGCCTTCACCGCATGCGGCTCATTGGCCGGCATGAGAATTAAGTCCCCCTCACGTACACGATTGGGCTTTCCGGCGATGGTGATCTCTGCTTCTCCTTCCAATACCTGCACCAAAGCATCAAAGGGGGAGGTGTGCTCGCTGAGACCCTCTTCGACATCGAAAGCAAAGAGAGTCACTTTCCCGGTGGTCTTTTTGAGGATTTCCCGACTCACGATCGAGCCTGGTTGGTAATCCACCAACGTGTTGGCTTTAACCACCCGTGCGGGGGCGAACTTGGCGTCCTTTGTCGTCTTGTTATCTGGCATAGAATTGTAAACTCTGCGAAACCTACCGGCGCGATTGGAGCGGCAAATCCAGATCAGTGACCGCGCCCAGAGAGGCCGAAGTCACCGTACTCGCGTATTTGGCCAGCACCCCACGCGTGTAACGGGGGCGTGGCGCTTTCCAGGCCGCGCGGCGTCGTTTCAGTTCGCTGGCGCTGATTTCCAGGTTTATCTGCCGCTTTTCAGCATCAATCGTAATAGGATCACCGTTCCGGACCAGAGCAATGGTGCCGCCCACGAAAGCTTCCGGGGTAATATGGCCCACTACGAAACCATGGCTGCCTCCGGAAAAACGGCCGTCGGTAATGAGCGCGACGTCCTTCCCAAGCCCCTCGCCCATGATGGCGGAGGTGGGTGCGAGCATCTCGCGCATCCCTGGCCCACCTTTTGGGCCTTCATAGCGTATGACGATTACGTCACCTTTGCGTATTATTCCTGCCAGGATTTTCTCCATTGCCTGTTCCTCGGAATCGAACACGCGCGCTTTGCCGTGGAAGCATAGTCCTTCTTGTCCGGTGATTTTGGCCACTGCACCTTCGGGGGAAATGTTGCCGTAGAGAATGACCAGGTGACTCTCTTTCTTGAGCGGTTGGTCGAGCGGGGCGATGATCGTCTGGCCGGGCGGATAAGGCACCACCTCCGCGAGTGTTTCGGCAATGGTTTGACCGGTGACGGTGAGGCAATCGCCATGCAGTAGGCCGGCGTCCAGCAGCATTTTCATCAGCGGACGGATGCCGCCGATGGCTATCAGTTCGGACATGAGATGTCTGCCGCTCGGTTTCAAATCGGCCAACACCGGCACTCGTTTTCCAATGCGTGTGAAATCATCAAGCGTGAGTTTCACGTTGCTGGCGTGGGCTATGGCCAGCAAGTGCAGCACGGCATTGGTGGAACCGCCCAGGGCAATAACTACCGTGATGGCGTTCTCGAAGGCCCTGCGGGTCATGATATCAAGCGGGCGCAGACCCCGCTGGAGCATCTGCACCACCGCGGTTCCAGCACGGCGGCAATCCTCCTTTTTGGCCTCGGAGACGGCGTTTTGGGCGGAGCTGTTGGGCAGGCTCATGCCCAACGCTTCAATAGCGCTGGCCATAGTGTTGGCGGTATACATGCCGCCGCAAGCGCCCGGTCCTGGGATGGCGCAGGATTCAATGGTTTGGAACTCCTTATCGTCCATGCGTTTTTTAGCGTGTGCGCCGACCGCTTCGAAGACTGAAATGATGTCCAGGTTTCGATTATCGCCGGCGATGCAGCCGGGCAAGATGGTCCCGCCATAAACGAACACCGCCGGGCGGTTGAGCCGGGCTATGGCGATGAGCGAGCCAGGCATGTTCTTGTCGCAGCCACCGATGGCCACAAAGCCGTCCATTCCCTCACAGCCGACGACCGTTTCAATCGAGTCGGCGATGACTTCGCGTGAGACTAAAGAATACTTCATACCTTCGGTGCCCATCGAAATGCCGTCGGAGATGGTGATGGTGTTGAAGACAATAGCTTTGCCTCCCGCGGAATTGGCGCCGGCCTCGGCGTGGAGGGCTAGTTGATCCAGGTGCATATTGCATGGGGTGACCATGCTCCAAGCCGAAGCGACACCAACCAGCGGTTTGGAGAAATCCTCCCGCTTGAAGCCGACCGGATAAAGCATCGCCCGGCTTGGAGCTCGTTCCGGACCATCCAGCACCTTCTCTGAGAATGGGCGCGATGAATCCGCGTACGGATTGGCTTGGCGTTTGCTGTGCTTGCTTGGTTTCATACGTAAAACAGATTCGCATCAGATGTCCCACATGACAAAACCCATTTGTGGCGAGAGAGCCTCTGCGATTCAGTGCGTCTTGTCCATGGCAGCGAAAATCTCGGCACGTTCGTCCGCCCCGACCATCTGGTCGAGTATGGGATAAAGAATACTTTCTTTCTTCTGGTTGTGAGGGCAGAGCACTGGCTCCAACCCCATCTCCTCCTCTTCAGTGGCAAAATCACGGCGGCTCAGTTTCAGGCCGATGGTGTCGCTCCTCGTAATTCCAAGTAAAGGCCCCAGCTTTCTCGTAAGCAAACTGGTAGTAGAGCGGCTTCGGATCGGGGTCGTTTACCAGGACAAAAGAGCGACCTGGCTGCAGACCCTCGTAGTTCTCAAAGATAAGGGAGTGCCGGCGTGCCGGAGGCAGTGTCCGCACGCCAAGGACGCCCTGTCGGAGCAGTTCGTGGGACGCCTCAGATCCGACCGAGGACAGGTCGGCATGTGACCCGCAGCAGGCATGGCTTGGGGAAAGGAACGGTCGCGCCATACTTTCTGCTGCCCGGACGCGCCATACAGGGCTTGTCGGCGGCCTGTATTATGCCGGCGAGCCTCGCGTTGGTTAAGACCTTCTGGGACGGTGAGGCGCGCCAGCGCGCCGTCAGCATGTGGTCGATCGGCTCCTGGGGCGGCTCGGGGCTTTGCTCTCTTTTTGGCGGCTTGCCTTTGTCGATCTCGATCTGTTCCACAACCGGACCTATACGGGAGCAACGATTTCAAATTTCCTGCTCAACGGCGCCGCCGGCACCTTGCTGGTCTCACTACAACTTTTACAACTGGGCGGCAATATGACAGCGCAGCAGGCCGGCATACTGACGCTTGGGTACGCGATCGCCAAGGTCGTCAAAACAACCTGGCGATCCGCGAAGCAGCCATAATCGCGTTGGCCGTTAATATATTCATGGTGCGGGTGGCCATCGTATCGATCATGTTAACGGTGCCGAAGCAAAACTCGCGCGCCGGTTGAACGGGTCGTGGTCAGCGTTGTCTCCGGCCACCCCAGCCGCTTCCGACGCAAAAGCTTGATAGCCGTCACTGGGGTATGTGAACGTTGGGCTCATGGGTACCTTCTACGCCGCCATTACTGTTTTAGCTTGGGGCACTTGGCTGGTGCCTTCGCAGAACGTCAAAGTTAACGGGCAGCAGGTCCGCGTCTTCTACGTCGCAGTTGCCAACTTGGTGATTTCCGGGCTGGTCGCGTCCACGCAGGACGGGCATCAGATGACCACGGCGGAGTTCTGTCTTGCCTTCGCCGGTGGCATGGTCTGGGCGCTTGGCGGGTGGGCGGCTTTTGCAGCCACGGACAAGATCGGCGTGGTACGGGCATTCGGAGTCTGGGCCCCTCTCAATATCCTCGTGAGCATCGTGTTTGGTGCCGTTTTGTTTAAGGAATTTGTGGCGCTCCATGGCCGGGTATTGGTTCTATGCTTGTCACTATTACTGATCGTTGCCGGGGTCCTCATGATCATCTTCTCCAAGGCAAGCGGTGGGCGAACAGCAAGCGGCCGGGCCGCTGTTTTGGGATGGGCGTGCGCCGCGGCTGCAGGCGTTCTGTGGGCAGCGTATTACCTCCCGATTAAAGTATCGAAAGCCAATATGTGGATAGCCAGCTTTCCATTGGCTTGCGGGATGTTCGTTGGCTGCTCGGCAATTGTTTTGGTTTCCCGTTCGTCGGCGAGACTGGCGAACGGGGGCGCCTACTTTCGAGCCGTTTGCAGCGGAGCTCTCTGGTCCATCGGCAACTACGGCATGCTGTTGCTGGTAGGTGCTCTTGGAGCAGGAAAGGGCTTTACGATTTCGCAGCTCTCAGTTGTGGTGAACGCAATCTGTGGAATTTACCTGCTGAAAGACCCGCCTCCTAATACGCGGGCGGCGCGTTTAGCGCTGTTCGGATGTGTTGTAGCGACCGTTGGCGCTATCATTCTCGGCAGACTTAAATGACCCCCATATTTCCATCGGTTGATCCTGTCCTCACCGCGGTGGAGGCTCGGGCTTCAGGAATGTTCCCTCCCGCAGTTCTTCGAACGCCTGCCGAAGTTGCTCTTGGGTGTTCATTACGATGGGACCATACCAGGCTACTGGCTCTTGCCGGGGCTTTCCCGAAACGAGCAGGAATCGGATTCCCTCATCGCCAGCCTGATTGAAAACGACGCCTGCCCGACTGCGTGTGAAATGAATCGCACTTCGGAAGATCCGCGCGCACATTTAGCCTCCAATGCACGATTTAAGTGTTCTGATCACTTTTGCGGTTGGATTAGCGGTGGCCCTGTTGTTCGGGTATATCGCCTTGCGACTCAAGCTGTCGCCCATCATTGGTTACCTGTTGGCGGGAGTAGCAGTCGGTCCTTTCACGCCCGGGGTGGTGGTCAACCGGTCAATTGCCGAGCAATTTGCTGAGATAGGGGTGATCCTCCTCCTGTTCGGCATCGGGTTGCGCTTTCATTTGAAGGAACTGATCGCCGTGTGGCGAATTGCGCTGCCAGGCGCGCTCATCCAGAGCACACTATCAACGCTGGCACTGGCCGCGGCGCTGCATCTGGCAGGTTGGGAGTGGACTCCCGGGTTGATCCTTGGAATGGCCATTTCGGTCGCGAGCACCGTGGTGATGGCGCTCGTGCTTGCTGAGTGGCACGACCTCCACGCACGCATCGGTCACATCGCGATTGGCTGGACCGTTGTCGAGGACATCCTGACAGTTGCGTTACTGCTCCTGCTGCCAATCCTCTTCGGGGCCGATACTGCGGACCGGCAGAAGATTGGGGAACTCCTGGGCATGGCCGGACTCAAGGTTTTGGGTCTCCTAGCGGTGGTGATCGTGTTGGGGAAATGGGTGATCCCTTGGGCAATGGAGAGAATCGCGCGAACCCGCTCCCGCGAGTTATTTACCTTGGCGGTGCTGGTCCTCGCGACCGGCATTGCGGTCGGTTCCGCCAAGCTCTTTGGAGTGTCCATGGCCTTGGGCGCGTTTCTGGCCGGCCTCGCGGTGGGGCGTTCGGAGTTCGCCACCCGTGCCGCCAATGACGCGCTGCCCATGCGGGATGCGTTTGCGGTGCTGTTCTTCGTTTCGGTAGGCATGCTTTTCAACCCGAAGAGCCTGATCCAATTTCCTTTGGTTATCGGATTGGTCCTGCTCGTTGTGGTGATCATCAAGCCCTTGGCCGCCGCGTTGACCGTCCGAGCACTGGGTGAGCCGTGGCAGAGGGCCGTGCCCATCGGGGCCGCATTCTCGCAGGTGGGTGAGTTTAGTTTCATTCTGGGGACCGTGGCGCTCAGCCTTAACCTCATCAATGATGCCGGTTGGAATTCGCTCGTAGCTGCCTCAATCATCTCGATTGCCTTGAACCCATACGCCTACGGGGCGGCGCGAAAGTTGGCCAGGTCACGAAGCAGAATGGCGATGCCATCCGGGTCCAGCCGACGCCGCCCCATCCAGCCGAACCGCTGCATTCTCGTTGGCTATGGCCCGGTGGGAAAAATCGTCCATCGATTACTGAGCGACCAGGGAGCGGAGATTGTGGTTATAGACCTGAACTTGGACAGCGTTCGGCAGATCCGCAGTGCTGGCGGAAACGCTCTGTACGGCGATATTCGCCAACCGGGAACACTCGTTGAAGCAGGAGTTGGGTATTCGGAAACATTGATACTGAGCGCTGATGTCCACGACGCGGCCGACGTCATCCGGCACGCTTTGCAGAGTAATCCGGATCTGCACGTGCTCGTTCGTTGTGCACATCTACAGGAGGCAACAGCATTGCGGAAGGCTGGCGCGGCTTTCGTCGCCGCGGGCGAAGCGGAGGTCGGTGTGGCATTGGCCGAAGCAGTGGCGTCCTTCGATGACACGCTCGGAATCGATCCGGACGAGCACCGCGCCGAGATCCGCCGCCGATTGTACGACTCCCAGGAGGCCCAGGAGTTCTGACGGACGAGTCAACAACCAGACGTCACAAATGCTCCAGGGCTGTAGCCAAACGTCAGTGGCCAACGCGGCATGAAAGGCCAGGCTCGCGGCAACCCTGCCTTTACCGAAAGGCGCCTACTCATTAAAATAGGACGACGATTCAATCTATGGAAAACGCATCCTCTGCGGACCAACCGCCTTTTGTGGCTTTGCCGAGCAATGCTCCTGAGCCGGCGGCCGTTGAAGCCGTCCTGGGCGAAAGCGAACAACGCTATCGATCGCTGTTCGAGCAGAGTATTGATGCCGTGCTGCAAACGGCGCCAGATGGTCAAATTCTGGCTGCAAACGCTGCGGCATGCCAGCTTTTTGGGCGGAGCGAAGCGGAGTTGCGTCAAGTTGGGCGAGCGGGTGTAGTTGATTTTTCAGATCCGCGGGCCGCGGCCGCATTGGAGGTGAGAGCTCGTACAGGCCGATTCAGGGGGGAACTCACCCTCATCCGCGGCGACGGCACCCGGTTTCCTGTGGAGGTCTCGACCGCAGTCTACAAAGAGAAGAATGGCCGTGAGCGGACGAGCATGATCATTCGAGATATTTCGGAGCAGAGGCGATTAGAGCGGGAGTTGCTCGTTCGAGAGCAAAGGTTAAATTCCTTTTTCCAAAGCGCAACTGTAGGGCTTCTGCTGCTGGATAAGAATCTGCGCTTTGTCCAGATCAACGACCTGATCGCCGAAATGAACGGAATCCCTGTGAAAGAGCATTTAGGGCGCACGATCCGCGAAGTCCTGCCCAAGCTTGCGCCAACACTCGAGCCAATTCTCAAACAGGTACTGACCACTGGCAGGCCCGTTCTGGACCACGAGTTTGCGGGCGAGACGCCGGGGCAACCCGGAGTTCAGCGACATTGGGTTCAGTCCGTGTTTCCAGTGCCTGGACCCGACGGGCGCCCTGAGGGAGTTGGCGCTGTCGGCGTGGAAATCACCCAACGCAAACGCGCTGAGGAGGCTCTGCGTGCTAAGGAGGATCGAATGCGATTGCTGGATGACAACCTGCCCGACAGTTTTGTTTACCAGCACGTGCGGAGTCCCGATGGCTCGCCGCGTTTCCTGTATGTGAGCGCGGGTGTGGAGCGATTGCTTGGCTTTAAACCAGAAGTCATTCTGCGCGATAACCTAATTAGACGCGGGGTCGCACCAGGGCAAATGCCCGCACTCAGAGCCGCGGAAAAGGCAAGCCTTCGCGATCTGCGCGATCTTGATATCGAACTGAAGATTTGCCGCGCCGACGGTGAATGGCGGTGGTTCCACTTGCGCTCGCGATCGCGCAGGAATGCGGAAGCCCAGGTGGTTTGGGACGGAGTGGCCACGGACATTACGGAACGAAAGCGGGCTGCCGAGGCGTTGCGTGAGAGTGAGGAGCGGTTTTCCAGCGCGTTTAGAAACGCCGCCATTGGAATGGCCTTGGTGGGTTTGGATGGAAAATGGTTGCAGGTCAATCGGGCACTTTGCCAGCAACTCGGGTATTCCGAGGACGAGTTGCTGGCTGGAGCCTTCCAGGATATCACGCATCCGGAAGATTTGGGTAAGGATCTTGCGTCTATGCGGCAGACTCTCTCTGGCGAGATTGACACCTATCAAATGCAGAAACGTTATTACCACAAGTCTGGGAGGATCGTTTGGGGGCTCTTGAGCGTTTCCCTTGTGCGCAATAGCCACGGAAGGGCCGCCTACTTTATTTCTCAGATACAGGACATTACTGCGCATAGACAGGCTGAAGCAGAGCTAATCGAAAGCGAGGCCAAATTCCGGGTTCTGGCCAATGGCACGGCCTCGGCCATTTTCATTTATCGGGGGAACCATTATTGCTATGTTAATTCTGCGTTCCAATCCATCACCGGTTACCGCGAGGCCGAGTTGTTGGGGATGAATTTTTGGGAGATCGCGCACCCGGAATTCCGAGGAATGGTGCGCCTGCGGGGCATGGCGCGACAACAGGGCAAGCACCCGCCCACGCGGTACGAATTCAGGATTGTTACGAAGTCCGGGCAAGAGCGGTGGTTGGATTTGACGGATGGCATAATTGATTTCCAGGGTAGTCTTGCAGCATTGGGAACGGCCGTGGATATTACTGAGCGGAAGCAGGCTGAACTGGAGGTGCAGCGGTCGCGGTCGCAATTGCGCGCGCTATTGGCACGGTTTGAGCAATTGCGAGAGGAAGAACGAACCCGGATCGCCCGGGAAGTGCACGATGTCCTGGGTCAAATGCTCACCGGGTTGAAAATGGATATCTCCTGGTGCGAACGCCGCCTCAGCAAAATTACTGACGAACCTTTGCGCCGCGCCATGGAGGAGAAGGTGCAATCGACATCGCGTGTAGCCGATGTGATGATTGAAACAGTTCAAGCGATCTCCCGTGAGCTCCGACCAAGCTTGCTGGATAACATCGGTCTGGGAGCGGCCCTTGAATTTGAGGGTCGGCAGTTTCAGGAGCGGACTGGGATTGCGTGCAAAGTGTCGGTGCCTTCTGAAACTGTCTCCCTGCAAGAGGACATCGCAACAGGCATTTTCCGGGTATCCCAGGAGTTGCTCACCAATGTAGCGCGACACGCATCCGCAACCCAAGTCGCCGTTACGCTCCACCAAAGCGGGGAACAGGTTGTGCTGGAGGTCTCCGACAATGGTCGCGGCATTCGCGAGGAGGAGTTGCATGATCCACGGTCATTAGGGCTGCTGGGGATGAGTGAGCGAGCGTCCCTTATGGGCGGTACGCTACAGATTGCAAGAGGACCCAGCGCGGGCACCCGGGCGGTATTAACAATCCTTGCCAATTCCGGGTAAATGAAGCTTTTGAGCAATGCGATGAAGGTTCTTATTGCAGATGATCACGAAGTGGTTCGCCAAGGCGTGCGACAGATCCTCAGTGACGAATTTCGGGATGCGCAATTCGGGGAAGCCGTCAGTGTGGCCGAGCTATTGCCTCACATCTGGGAAGAAGAATGGGATCTTGTGCTGCTGGACATAAGCATGCCCGGGCGCAATGGGCTCGACGCATTAGCGGAAGTGGCAAAGGCGCGCCCCAATCTTCCTGTGCTGGTATTGAGCATGTTCTCGGAGCGGGAGTATGCGTTGCGGGCCCTCAAGGCAGGCGCAGCGGGCTATCTCACGAAACAGAGTCTGGGACACGAGTTGGTTTCAGCTATCAAGAAGGTCCTGGCAGGTGGGCGCTACATCACCCCCACCCAAGCTGAAATTCTGGCGGAGGGTCTGGGTAAAGGCGGGACCAAATTCCCACACGAGAGCTTGTCGGACAGGGAGTTTGAGGTAATGAAGCTCATCGCTACTGCCAAGTCAGTAAAAGAGATCGCACGTGACCTTTCGCTTGGCGAAAAAACTGTGTTCACCTACCGCGCCCGACTGCTCGAAAAGATGGAGCTGAAAAATGATGTCGAGGTGGCGCGGTACGCTCTCAGGCACCGACTGGTAGAATAACATGCTGAACATAATTGGATCCCTTCCAGCAATCACACCTTGTCAGAATTGTTCAGCAGGGTCACAGACACGCCAGGGTTTCGGAATTGTTGTATGGCCACTCGGGCGTATTTGAGACTCCGTCCACTTGTTCCTAAAATGTCCGAATATTTCTGACACGCTCAGGCAGTGTTTCGGACAGAACTTCTGGATTTTCTCCCGTCGCTCGTTAGCAACTCCGCCTCATAGATTAATGGCGTGGTAGAGGCTGCCTTATCGTCGCTTCGTGTTCTCCACCTGGAGGACGATCTGGATTATTGCAGTCTTGTGAAAAGCGTTTTGGAAAAGGAAGGTTGGCAGGTTGAAACAGCGATGGTTGCAGACATTTCGGATTTCATCTCGGCTTTGACTCGCTCTGCTTTTGACGTCATTTTGGCCGATTATTCCCTCCCGAAATGCACGGGCATAGACGCGTTACGAGCTGCACGGCAATATTCTCCGAACACTCCGTTCCTGGTTGTTTCGGGCACAATTGGAGAGCAAGCGGCTATTGAGAGCCTCCGGTCCGGCGCTACGGACTACGTGCTCAAGCACTGGCCAGAGCGACTCGAGCCCGCTGTGCGCCGTGCTGTTCAGGAGGCGCGCGAGCATGCACAGCGCAAACGGGCGGAAGAGGTGCTTCGACAAAACGAAGAGGAATTCCGCGCCATGTTTGAGCTAGCCTCAATAGGCATGGCTCAGGCCGACGTGCACACCGGCCGATGGTTACGTGTAAACCAGAAAATGTGTACGATCACGGGGTACTCCACGCAGGAAATGCTCCGAATGCGCATTGCCGATATTACGCATCCTGAGGATCTGCAACGGGATGTTGAAGTGCTCCAGAAGATGACGCGGGGCGAGTCACCAGACGGCCGCATGGAGAAGCGCTACATCCGCAAAGATGGCTTGGCAGTCTGGGTGAATGTGAATCTTACGGTGATCCGCAATGCAGACGGTCGCCCGGCTCGTACGATGGCTGCAATCGAGGACATTTCGGAACGCAAAGAAGCGGAACGGCGCCTACGTCAGCTCTCGCAAGCCGTGGAACAATCTGCGAGCACAGTCATCATCACCGACACTAACGGGAGCATCATGTACGCCAATCCGCGGTGCGTGGAGACGACGGGTTACAGCCTTGAACAATTGGTCGGCAAGAATACACGGATTCTCAAGTCCGGACTCACGCCTTCTGGAGTTTACGCCGAGTTGTGGCAAACCGTAACCTCAGGGCACACCTGGCGCGGCCAGCTTCACAACAAGAGAAAGACGGGTGAATTTTACTGGGAGCAAGCATCCATTTCACCTGTAATTGACGAACGTGGCATCATAACCCATTTTGTCGCGGTAAAAGAAGATGTAACGAAACACAGAGCAGTTCAGGACGCCTTATATGAGAGTGAGGAGCGCTTCCGGACCCTGTTTGAGCTCGCGCCGGATGGTATTTATCTGTGTGATCTCCAAGGTCGCTTCCTGGATGGTAATTTGGCGGCGGAGGACCTTGTCGGATACCCTAAGGTGGAGCTGATTGGCAAGAGTTTTCTGGCCTTACGGTTGCTTTCCGAATCGGATCTTCTTCGTGCGGCCGAGGCGCTAGCCCGGAACGTCAAAGGACAACCCACGGGGCCGGACGAATACATTCTGATTCGAAAAGATGGGAAGCAGGTCCCCGTAGAGATTCGAACCTTTCCGATTAAGCTTCGCGACAAACCTCTGGTGCTCGGGGTTGCCCGAAACATGATCGAACGGAAGCAACTTGAAGCCCAACTACGCCATGCGCAGAAGATGGAAGGAATCGGCCAGCTCGCCGGCGGTGTCGCCCACGATTTCAACAATTTGCTTGCGGTAATGCGCGGCAACGCCGAGCTGCCCCTGATGGATGCGGATCAAAACTCACCCCAAACGAATGAATGCCTTGGGCAGATCGTGGCAGCTGCGGAACGGGCCGGTGCCCTTACCCGACAATTGCTTATCTTCAGCCGCAAAGAGGCGATGAAACCCGAGCCCCTGGCTCTGAATGAAGTCGTGAAGCAGTTGACAAAGATGCTTAAACGGCTCATTCGGGAGGACATTCACTTGCAATGCCGTTACGCGGCGCAGTTGCCCCTCATTCAGGCCGATCCCAGCATGTTGGAGCAGGTTTTACTTAACTTGCTCCTCAACGCTCGGGACGCAATGCCAGGTGGGGGGCAATTGGTCATCAGCACCGATTTGGTCAGCATTGGCCCCCCGTACACCCAAACGAATCCCGAGGCCCGCGTCGGCAGTTTTGTTACTTTGAGGGTTAGCGATACCGGAACAGGAATCGCGACAGAACACTTGGAGAGGATATTCGAACCCTTTTTCACCACTAAAGAATCTGGAAAGGGAACCGGTCTAGGCCTCGCGATAGTTTATGGGATCGTGAAACAGCACCAGGGGTGGGTTGAGGTCGTCAGTCAGGTACGCCATGGGACCACCTTTAAAGTCTTCCTGCCGACCACTCCGGTCTCGGTCAGCACAGTCGCCGCTCCAGTTGCTGCGGAATTGCACGGCGGTACTGAAACCATTCTGCTAGTGGAGGACGACAACGCTGTGCGACTGATAATGCGGCATGTATTGGAAACTTTTAATTACACGGTATATGAAGCGACCTGTGCCCGGGAGGCAATGGATATCTGGAACCAGCATGCGGAGGCGATCGCTCTATTGCTTACGGATATGGTCATGCCTGGAGGAGTCAGTGGCCGGGCTTTGGCCGAACAGTTGCATGCGCGAAGGCCGAGTCTGAAAGTCATTTTCATGAGCGGATACAGTGAGGAGGTGGCAGGCAACGATACGGAATTCTTTCATCGAACGCGGGCGTACTTTCTGCGGAAGCCGAGCGCAACGGCGAAACTAATCCAGACCGTGAGACAATGCCTTGATGCGAACGAGGCGGAGGACTTGAAGAGCCCTGAACGTGAGCGCTGAGTTTGTTGCCGACGCTAACCGTGTCCCCGATGGCCGCACCATTCAAGTGCTCCTCGTGGACGATTCTCCAATTATGCTTTCGGCACTGTCGCGGATTCTGGCTACGCAGGGGAGGACAACAGTGGTTGGTACTGCTACGGACGGCTGGCTGGCACTTCGAACCGCATTGGAGTCAACGCCAGACTTGGTCCTCCTGGATTTGAACCTACCCTGCCTTAGCGGGGCAGAGGTTACTCGCTACCTGAAGCTGCTGCCTAATCCGCCAGTCGTTTTCATGATTACGTCAGATGACAGTCCCAACGCTCAAGCGATTGGCAGGGCAGCCGGTGTTGATGCATTCATTATCAAAGCTGCAGACCTAGAGGTTCAGATTCGCTCTAAGCTCCATGAGTGGTTTGCAGAGCCGAGAGGTTCCAACCCGACCCCGGTGCCTGAGTAGCTCTGATGATCCAGGCTCAGCTTACGTGCAATAGGAAATGTTACGGCCATAACTGACGACAAACATGTAACGTCAAGCCAGCCGATCCTGATCGTTGAGGACAGCGCGGACGATGCCCTTCTCATGGAAATGGCGCTCGGAGAGATTGGCATCGGTCAACCGATCCGAACCGTGAGGAACGGAGCGGAGGCGATCGCGTACTTGGCTGGAACTGGGCAATTCTCCGATCGGTATGCCTTTCCCTTTCCGACGCTGGTGCTCCTGGACTTAGAGATGCCAATCAAGGGTGGCGTAGAGGTGCTCCGCTGGATCAATGAGCATTCAAACGTCAAAACGAGTTTGCAGATCATCGCAATGAGTGGGACTCTGCTTCCATCCACGGCCGCCAGCTTGCTTGAGATGGGCGCTCGTTCGGTCTTTGAGAAGCCATTGAATTACCATCAGTTGCGCGAGAAGCTTTTGTCCTTGATTACGGACTGGCTGGGCCCTGGAGGACAAGGCCTCACTACCAACCCCTGAAGCTGAGGGCGCGCTGCAGGCGAAGAGGAACGCCCATCTACTGGTTGGCGGACGTCGCAGGGTTGCCGCGCCACGCCAATGTCGTTCAAATCGCCGGTCACATAAACAGGCCTGACGGGTTGGTCGCCCACGTGAGGCAGAAGTGAGATTTAACAGACCGTGGTGAAGCTGAGCAGGATGATGCTGAACCATAGAGCGGGTGGGCCGAGGTAAGGTGCAGCGAGACCGCGCAGAAAACCAGTTCAACATTCAGCATCTGGTGGGGACAAAGGAGTGGCCGTGCATGTGTCACTCCGATGCGGTAAAGATATCCCAAGCGGCGATGAACAGCGCTGCAATAACCGGCCCCAGCACAAAGCCGTTAATCCCAAAAACCGCGATGCCACCCAGAGCGGAAAAGAGCACCACGTAATCAGGGACCCTTGTGTCTTTTCCCACCAAAATCGGACGCAGGCAATTATCCACCAGGCTGATGATCAGGATGAGGAAATCGAACGTGTTCTGGCCAACATTGACGGCCTGTTTGAGAATGAATTGGCTCCCCTTGGCTAAACCGGAGGACAAGCGCTCCTGTGCTGAGCCGAGGTTGGTCAACCCGAAATGGTCGAGCAGATGCGTCGCCCAGGCGGGCAGCGCATCGAGAAGCTGCCGAAAATACTTTCCGAAATTTAATTCTCCAGAGGTGACCCTCGTGTAAACGCCGGAAGCTTCTTAGACCCTGACGTTGGTTGTCATATTACGGCCTCCAGCAGCATAGACTCCAACGTACGCCTGCTCGTGCAAGTCATCTCGGTCCTGAGAACCCGATGAGAGACTGTCAGCCCCGGCTCCCGCTAAATCAAGCCAGCGGTGGCCCAAATGGGGAGTTGCACCACCGGGCGGGGGGATCAGTGGCAGTCTCCGACTACGAGGATGGTGCTGGTAGAGGGCTGCTGAAGCGGGGTGTCAATGAGAGCGCGCTTGTCGAGGAAGTCTAACCATTGTCGAAGTAGTTGCAGAGCCGATGGCGAGGGCTGGGGCACAAGGCTACAATTGAGGATATGAAGGTAGTTTGTGGCACAGATTTTTCGACCTCCGCGGCAAAGGCGGCAAATGCCGCCGCCGCTCTGGCTGCCGCGGGGCGCGACACACTGTCCCTGGTTCATGTTCTGGACCTCTCGCGCTATGAGGCGCCTTCAAAGAAACTGGTGGCGCACCTGGCGGAAGCGCGGCGGGCCAGACTTTGGCAAGAGGCCCAGCGTCTTCGAAAAGCAAACCTCTTCGTGGAGGAGCATTTGGTTCAGGGTCGGCCGGCGGAAGAGTTGGCGAGTTTTGCCATCAAGTTCAAGGCGAACCTGATTATCCTTTCCTCCCGCGGCCACACGGCACCGATTTGGTGGCCCGTAGGCAGTGTGGCTGAACAGGTGGCTTTGCATGCGACCGTGCCGACCATGGTGGTACGGGATGAGCAGGTCTTTAAAGCCTGGGCGAGCGGCAAACAGACTCTGAGGGTTTTCGTGGGCTATGGGTTTTGTGCCGCATCGGAAGCCGCACTCCGCTGGGTGCGGCGGCTGGCAGAGGTGGGTCCCTGCCAGATTAGTGTGGTCTCGTTGGCGTGGCCGCCACAGGATAGCTGGCGTTTGGGCATCGGCGACCAGTTGTTCGCCTTGAGCGCTTCGCCGGTCGTCCCAGCAGCATTGGAACGCTGCCTCGAGGAAGCATGCGACGCATTTCTCGGCGGGAGCAAAGTGCGTATCCGAGTTGAGCCGGCTTGCGGGAGGCCCGACTCGCAGTTGATTGGATTAGCGCGCTCTGCCGAAGCCGATCTGGTGGTATTGGGTGGCAGTCTGCGGCGGGGAGCGGAGCAGTTCTGGCTGGGTTCGGTCTCACGCGGCGTTTTCTACTATGCTCCTTTCAATGTGGCTTGTGTTCCGCTGCCGCGCTCGAGATCAGGAAGGAATTTAGCGAATGAAGACCGGAATCGTAGAGATCAAGCAACCTCCATGGCTGGTAACCGAGCCAAGGCTGCGGCATGAACCGCCGCCGGGTCGGTTTTGGGAGGCGGCTTCTACCGTTTGGCGAGGCAAGACTACCATCATCACGGGGTTCGCGATTCTGGCAATCCTGGCGCACCTGGTTCTGCGCTTCGGCCTCCACACCCAGCCAACCGTCTATCAGATTCCCCTCTGGGCAACGCTGGTGCTCGGCGGCATTCCGCTGGTTTACGAACTGCTCGAAAAAATATTGCGGCGGGAATTCGGTTCGGACTTGCTGGCAGGCGTCTCGATTATCACCGCCGTATTGCTGGGAGAATACCTCGTCGGCTCCATCGTGGTGCTGATGCTGGCCGGAGGGGAAGCGCTGGAAAATTACGCGGTGCGGAATGCGTCTTCAGTGCTGCGCGCTTTGGCTAAAAGAATGCCCTCCGTTGCGCATCGGAAGAGCGGCTCCAGTCTGCGCGAGGTGCCTTTGGCCGAGGTCCAGGTGGGTGATATACTCGTTGTTTATCCGCATGAGACCTGCCCGGTGGACGGAACGGTGGTCGAAGGCCGTGGGGTGATGAATGAGGCTTACCTGACCGGTGAACCCTTCGAAATTGCCAAAGTGCCCGGTTCAGGGGTTATTTCTGGGGCGATCAATGGAGAAACGTCTTTGACCATCGCGGCCACACATCGGGCAGTGGATTCCCGCTACGCCAAAATCATGGTGGTGATGCGCGAGTCCGAACAGCAGCGTCCCCGCCTGCGCCGTCTCGGAGACCGGTTGGGAGCCATCTACACTCCGCTGGCGGTAACCATAGCCCTGCTGGCATGGTTGCTCAGCGGGGAAGCTGTCCGATTCCTGGCGGTCCTAGTGATCGCCACGCCTTGTCCACTGCTCATTGCGATTCCGGTCGCCATCATCGGTTCCATTTCGCTGGCCGCTCGCCGCTCGATCGTGGTCAGGAACCCCGCAGTCCTGGAACAAATCACTGCCTGTCGGACTGCGATTTTCGACAAAACGGGGACCCTGACTTACGGCGAACCCCGGCTAATCGAGCAGGCTGTCGCCCCGGGTTTTACGCAACGGGAGGTGCTGGCGCTGGCGGCGAGCCTCGAACTTTACTCCCGGCATCCTCTGGCTCGCGCGGTTGTACGCCAGGCCAAAAGCGAGGGGCTTCAGCCCAGGACAGCATCCCAGGTGAACGAGCCTCCCGGCCAGGGCTTGTGTGGAATGGCTTCCGGACATCAGGTTGAGATCACCAGCCGCGGCAAACTCATCGCCAGGAAAATGCCTGGTCTCGATCATCTTCCACCCGTGAGCGGTGGGTTGGAATGCGTCATCGCGCTCGACGGTCGCTTTGCTGCGGCCTATCGCTTCCGCGATGCGCCGCGGGCGGAAGGACCGTCCTTTATCCGGCATTTGGCGCCCAAACACCAGTTTAAGCGCCTCCTGCTCGTCTCTGGCGATCGTGAATCGGAAGTCCGGTATCTGGCGGAGGAGGTCGGTATCAGTGAAGTATATGCGGAGCAAAGCCCAGAGGAGAAATTGGCCATCGTGCGCCGCGAGACGGCCCAAAATAAAACGCTCTACGTAGGTGACGGCATCAATGATGCCCCGGCCATGATGGCGGCCACGGTCGGGATGGCGGTGGGACAACATAGCGATGTGACGGCGGAGGCTGCCGACGTCGTGGCGGTCGAGAATTCGCTGCAAAAGGTCGATGAGTTCATGCACATTAGCCGGCGGATGCGCACTATCGCGCTCCAGAGCGCCATTGGCGGCATGGCCTTGAGCCTGGCCGGGATGTTATTTGCGGCCACTGGCTATCTGGGGCCGATCGCCGGGGCCGTAGGTCAGGAACTCATTGACCTGGTGGCGGTGCTCAACGCGTTGCGCGCGGCATTTCCCCCGAAAGTGACCTCGGATATCGGGTCATAGGCCCTACGTTGCATAAACACGAAAGAGGCAGGAGTGTACCTTCGGTTTGCCGCCCGCTTTATTCTCGCAGGCAGAATGAACCGGTGGTGCGGTATCCATGCCGCAGAAAGGAACACGAGGTTATGAAGCCAAGGACTGAAACCCGAGAGGCTGGCGAGAGGCAAGAGCGCTCACGCCGGGTGACCGCCGGTCAGGGCCAGCCCGCGGCGGAAACCGTAGCCAGCTGGCGAGTGCGACGGGTGCCACTTCGGCAGGCTGATATCCAAAGGAGCAGAACGAAAGCCAGTCCGCTGGTGGCCCGGGGTACCGGCGCGAAAGGGGCGAGACCGGCAGCGGGCCCTGCGCTCGCCTTCCGCCGGATTCTGGTGCCGATTGACTTCTCGGCAGAATCAACCCGGGCGCTGAAAATCGCGGCCCGCTTGGGCCAGGGTGATGGCGGCAACTTGCTCTTGGTCCATGTGGTCGGGCCGATTTATGACCTTTGCGATTATGGCTACGGCCCGGTCCAACGGCGCCGGCCAAATGAGGGATTGATGCGCCACGCCAGGCAAAGGTTGCGAGCGCTGGGACGCCGGCATGTGGGTGAAAAGCGGGAATGGCGTTGCATAGTTCGCAGCGGCACGGCTCCTCAGCAGATTCTTAAGGCGGCGGAGGAGTTCCACGCCGAGTTGATCGTCATGCCGACGCGGGGGTTGTCGCACGCGCCGCCCACGGAAGTAGGCAGCACGGCGGAGCGGGTGGTGCGGCAGGCGCCTTGCCCGGTACTCGTGCTGCCGAAACCGAAGTCCCGAAAGAGACGAAAAACCTAAACCGCATTGGGATTCTCAGGGAATCAATCGCGAGGCACTGGCATTAGAGCGAACCAAAAGGTAACGGCAGACCAATTCCTCTTCCAGGAAACATCGCGGAGGGATGCAGGGTCTCGAATATATTGAAAATCTTGGCGTGATACTCCGGTGCAATACCGATCCCGTTGTCCTGGACCCAAAGCTTGACGACCGAGGAGCTATGTTCGGTCCAGACGACAATCTCAGGGGTTACGTCGTGGGCAACGAATTTGACGGCGTTGTCGAGCAGAACAGAAGCGCATTGAGTCAGCAAGGTTTCGTTTGCAAGCGCCCAACCCAGCGGATGCCGGACCTTGATAATGGTTCCCGGACGCTGCAGCGATCTTGGTGGCAGTAACATCTTCGAGCGTGAGAGCAAATTCAGCGGGATCAGAACTGGCACGGGGAGGGACTGCCCTGGCACTCACCCAAACCGTTGTGCCGTTGGCATGCACAAACCGATATGTATCGGCCCATGATTGGCCACGCGCGAGGGCTTGATTCCGGGAATTGAGGACACGCTCGCGATCGGCAGGGTGGATGGCTTCAGCCCAAGCCGCCAGGCCAGAGGGGACTCCGCGCAACTCAACATACCTTCGGTTTGAATAAACCAACTGGCTCTGATTATCGAGGATGGCCAAGCCAATAGGCAGCACTTCCAGCACGGCTCGAGAATGGATTTCACTTGCCTGCAGTGCCTCCTCCGCACTCGCCGCGAAGAGGACAGCGGTCTGTTCATGCGCTTCCGCCATTCTCAACGCTGCTGGTCAACGCTGATGTTGTCAACGCCTCTGCTGTGAGAAGCTCCTTTTCGCAGCAACCAAGGCCTTGACGGCGTAGAATTGGGGGCGAGATTTAAAAGTACGGACGTTTTTCCTGAAAACACGATGCCGAGAGAGAAGAAATGAATACGCGCACGATCTACATCACGGAAGCGGACATGAAACGACTTCATCCGCTGATCGAACAAATGAAGAATTCTCGCGACGACTTGAGGATGTTGCAGCAGGAATTGGAGCGTGCACGAGTGGTGGCTCCGGAGGAAGTGCCGCCGGATGTCGTGACCATGAATTCCAAGGCGCGGGTTCGAGATGTCGCCGCGGACGAGGAGATGACTTACTCGCTAGTCTTCCCCGATCAGGCCAATATCGAACAGGGCAAGATCTCCGTGGTCGCCCCGATCGGTACCGCGATGCTGGGACAGCGGGTGGGCGACGAGTTCGAATGGCAAGTGCCTGCCGGTCCGGTGCGCCTCCGGGTTGAAGAAGTTCTGTATCAGCCCGAGGCAGCGGGTCATTTCCATCTCTGACATTGATCGGGCAATCAGGTGCTTCAGGCCGTTCCCGGCTCCAACTCCAGCTTGCGAGAAAGAAAGTTCATTAAATCTTTCAAGGCGACCACTCCGGGCAGGTGGCCGTGGTCCACGACCATGAGGCGGCTGACGTTCGCATGATTCATGGTCGCGCCGCATCGCGTGCCGCTTGCGCCTCGGGCGGATGAAGCGATTTGTTTCCTATTCGGTGGTGGCCGGATTCCTGACCGGCATCGTCGTCGTGCTCATTCTTAAACCAACTTCCGCCCCCTAACCGACTACGAAGTCAAGGGCACCAATCGCATCCAGGGGAAAATCCGATCAACCTTCGTTGGAACTGCTCGAGGTTTTCACCGTCCCGCTCAATCTGGCTCACGGACATGTCCATAAATGAGAAATCCGGAAATGAAAATTAGTCTCCTCAATCGTTTAAAAGCCGGGCTCACTTGCTCACTTTTTACTGCTCGCTTTTAACTTGCGCTTTCGTTGAGAGGGACAATGTTGCACATAGGGGCTTGGGTTCGGCAGGATTTGGGCATGAAACGAAAGTTTTTAGCACTTCCACGAATGAGACGAGCGAATTACGTGGTGACGCTGGTCCTGGTCTCGTTGATTGGCTACTTGGACTTGATCACCCCGTTTGAGTACAGCATGGCATTGCTGTATCTCATCCCGCTGGCCTTGTTCGCGCTTCACGCCTCGCTGCCCGGGGTGTTGGTAATGTCAGCTTATGCGACGGTGACGTGGTTCCTGGCGAACTCCTTCGTGGCGTCTTCCCCGATGCGGGGTTACTCAGTTCAGTCGTTGCTCTGGATTGGCACGATCCGCCTGAGCACCTTCTGCATCTTCAGCTATCTCGTTGTGCGGACCAGAGAAGCCATGCACGCCCGGGCGGAGAGCGAGGAGCGACTCCGTCGTCTCAACGAGGAACTGGAACAGCGGGTGGCCGAGCGAACGGCGGAGTTGCGTAAGTCGCTGAAAGAGCTGGAAGACTTTTCATACGCGCTCGTTCACGACATGCGCGCTCCGCTTCGCGCCATGATCAGTTTCGCCGAACTGGCAGAGCGGGAGTGGGCCCGCGGCCAGACCCCGAGCGAGGCCTTCCTCCGCCACATCCAGACTGCTTCCTGCCGGATGGACCGGCTGATAACCGATGCGCTCAGCTTCAATAGCGCCGTCCGCGAAGCCCTCCCGCTGAGTCCGGTAAACCTCGACGTCCTCCTCCGTGAATTGGTTGAAACCTATCCGAATCTCCAACCCCACAAAGCTGATATCGAGCTGCAGGACAAGCTCCCACTTGTGAATGGTAACGAGGCTGGCCTGACCCAGTGCTTCGGCAACTTGCTGAGTAACGCGGTCGCATTCGCCAAACCCGGCGCGAAACTCGACGTCAGCGTCTGGGCCTCGGGGGGGCAAGCCGTTGGTGAGGATGTAGGTGCGCGCGAGGCTCGGGAATGGGAGTCCGGCCAAAACCGGTTACGCTCCGGCCGGCGCGCGGTAATCCCCGCGGCCACCCACTCCGAGTCTCCCACCAGCGATTTTGTCCGGATTTGGGTAGCTGATAATGGGATCGGCATCCCAATAGATATGCAAGGGCACATCTTCGACCTGTTTCAACGCGGCACGAATGCTCAAGAGGGAACCGGCATGGGTCTGGCGATCGTGCGCAAAGTCGTCGAGCGCATGGGCGGAAAAGTGGGCGTTGAATCCCAGGAAGGGAGCGGGAGCCGATTCTGGGTGGAACTACCGAGGGCTCCCCGATCGGACCAGAACGGAGACCATTAAGAATCGGTGAATCCTGCTGGAAGCTAAAACATCAGCCTCATGCGAGAGTCGTAATTTCCTATTCGTGGTTCCGGCGAATTTCCTTCACCTCCGGGATCTCCGCCAAGCGGCTGAGAAATTCGCGATGGTGTCGGTGCGCATGGCAATAGGTAAGGCGTGCGGCGGTCAACCCCTCAGTCGTTTGCCGCAAATCAGTTAAGCGGGTTTGCGTCAGATAACGGTCGAGTATCTCCTCAATTTTCACCAGGCCTTTCCCTCCTGCCGGGTCGAACACCACCTCGATGCTGGTGTGTTGGCACCCACCCAGCAGGCGCTGGTCAATGCGGGATACAATCGCCAAGATCGCCAATACCAGCAGACTCAATGCCAACCCGGCCCCGGCAAGCCCCACCCCGGTGACCATGCCGACAGCAGCCATGGCCCAGATCGTCGCGGCGGTAGTTGTGCCGGTAATGCCTTCGCTGCCTCGCAAGATGACCCCAGCCCCAAGGAAGCCGATGCCCGTCACGACCTGCGCGGCGACTCTCGAGGAATCCCCTTCTTCTACGGCGAACATGTTCGAGATCATTGTGAATACAGCGGCGCCCAGGCAGACCAGCGCCAGAGTGAGCATTCCGGCCGGCTTGTCCTTGCGTTCCCGTTCCAGCCCCACTAAAGAACCGCAGAGGACGGCTACCAGTGTCAAAGCCACATTCGCCCACGGCTTGGGCATGAGTTGCTGCCAATCTCCCAATAACCAATCCATAATTGACCTCCTAAGAAAATCACCTTTTGATCCTGTAGAGACCATCGTCCACTTCGGGCACACGCGCAAAAGGACCCCCCATTGCATCCTGGTTTCATGTAAGCGATGGTTTGAAGAAGGGATGGTGATTAGGAGCGAACATCAACGCCAAATCCCTGGGTACATTGATTATGCGTGCCATTTACATTACCGAGGTGGATTTGGAGCGGTTGCGCGAACTGGTCGGGGTGGCACGCTCTTGCTCCGAACTGGATCAAGCGGGCTTGGCGGCACTGCAAGCGGAACTGGACCGAGCCTCGATTGTTTCCGCCCAGGAAGTGCCGTCCGACGTGATTACGATGCACTCGCAGGTGCGCATTCGGGATCTTGGTGCCGGCGAGGAAATGGTCTTCACCCTCGTTTATCCGCGAGGGGTCAACCTGGAGCAAGGTAAGATCTCGGTCATGTCTCCTCTCGGCACAGCACTGCTCGGCTATCGAGTCGGGGATGTCCTGGACTGGCAGGTGCCCGATGGCGTGCGCCGACTCCAGATTGTTGAGGTCGTATATCAGCCCGAAGTGGCCGGGCACTTTCATCTCTGAGGGATTGCGTTGGGGGGCGTGTGACGATTGAATGGAACATCGTGGTTGTCCTCAGCCTGTTGGTCGTCACGATTGTCCTGTTTGCGATCGAGGTGTTCTCCGTGGATGTCATCACCTTGATCATGCTCCTGGTCTTGGTGGCGACGAAAGTGCTCTCGCCGGCAGAGGCCTTTTCGGGTTTCAGCGAAGAGATTATCGTGATGCTCGCCTCTATCTTCGTGATTGGCGGCGCCTTGCAGGTGGCGGGAGTGCTGGACACCATTACCGGGAAGCTGAATCGATTGGCCAGCGGAAGTGAGCACCGGGTCATGTTCCTCCTTCTGATCGTGTGCAGCGGCTTGTCGGCTTTTATGAATAACACGACGGTCACGGCGATGTTTATCGGCCCTGTGCTCACGCTGGCGCGCCAACGGGGGCTGGCGGCTTCCAGAATGCTCCTGCCGATGGCGTATGCCTCCATTTTTGGCGGAACCTGCACCCTGATCGGCACCTCGACGAACCTGGCCGTGAGCGGATATATCGCGCAGGAACAGATGAAGCCTCTGGGCCTGTTCGAAATCACGCCCATCGGCCTGATCATCGTCGGCACAGGCATCACGTATCTTATGCTGTTGGGCCGGCGCCTCCTTCCCGTACATCTTGAGCAAGGGCGGGAGTTCGCGATTCAGGACTACTTGTCCGAGATCGTGGTGCTGCCGCGCTCGCCTCTGATAGGCCAGCGAGTTCCCGAGTCGGATTTGGCCAAAACGGGTTTCCACATCTTGCGGGTCCTGCGCGATAGTCGAGGCGTCCCGGTGAATTCCGACCTCATACTCCAGGAAGGGGATGTTCTCGTGGTTGCAGGCAATGTGGACAACCTGGTTCGAGTTCGGGCCGCTGAAGGCATTCAAATCCGGGCCCGTCTGGAGCGAAGCGACCAGGATCTTCAAAGCGCTGACATAAAGATTGCCGAGGCGCTGGTGACACCGCAGTCGGATTTGTTGGACCGAACGCTCGAGGCTATCCACCGGGAAGAGCCCGGGCTAACTATCCTGGCCATTCACCGCCGTGGCCATGCTTTGGAAGAAAGCACCGGCTCCATGCAACTCAAGGTGGGCGACCTGCTGATGGTCCAGGCGCACAAGGACGTCCTCCAGGCTCTTCGGCGGGAACGCGAACTCGCCATCTTGGGGGAGTTGAATCCCCCGGCCCTCAAGCGGCGAAAAGGATTATACGTTCTGCTGTTCTTTCTGGCGGCGTTGGTCGTTGGCGGCTTGAATCTGCTGCCGTTGTCGTTTTGTTTCTTGGCCGCGGCGATTCTGGTTATTCTATCCCGCTGCCTTACGATCGAGCAGGCGTATGAGTTCATTGATTGGCGGCTGCTCATCTTGATTGGCGGTATGACCGCCTTCGGAGTGGCCATCGAGCAAACCGGCGCGGCAGAACTGCTGGCCAATGGTATCGACACCCTGTTATCCCCATTGGGCGTCATGGGCGTGATGGCGGGCTACTTTGTGCTGACCATTCTCTTGACGCAGCCCATGTCCAACGCTGCCGCCGCCCTGGTGGTGCTGCCAGTCGCGTTGCAGAGCGCCCGGGACTTGGGCGTGAACCAAAGGACCTTCGCCATTGCGATTATGCTCGCGGCCTCGATCTCCTTTATCGCCCCTTTTGAGCCCTCCTGCATCCTGGTGTACGGGCCGGGCAAGTACCGGTTCATGGATTTTGTAAAAACGGGGGTGTTGCTCACGCTGATTCTCAGTGTCCTCGTATTGGCGCTCATTCCAGTTTTCTGGCCCCTTCACCCGGTAAACGAGCACGAGCCGGCAAAGACATCCCTCCGGCTGTTTTTGGGGCTCAGGTGAATCTGAACGACAGAGGTTGTGACCAAACATCCGTTCAAAATGACGCTTCGAGCTTATCAATGGTTTCGCCAAACAGAACGTTAACGAAGGAGGACGTGGAAGCGCTTCGAACAGATGTGGCAGTCATCGGAGGAGGCGTGGGGGCAGGCCCAGGGAAAGAACCCCTTACGGATGAAAGTCCAGGACTGCCTGACCAAACCCGCGGTGACCGTGCGACCACCTTGTGGGCCATCCTGTGTTTTTTGCAGACGAACCGTGAAGGCCGGAGCGGATAAACGTGCGCTAAGCAGCATGATTAAGCTGGGCGTCCTCGCGGGCGTTTGGCTGATTGTGGCTCCATTCGTTTTGAATTACACCCGGGCAACTGCCGCGGTGTGGAACAGTATCGCAATGGGCATCCTGATCGGGCTCACGGCATTAGCCCGTGGGTGGGTCGGTTGACACAGCGGTTTGGGCTGGCGGCACGAGGAACCACCGGTTCCTACCACGCCTTTCCGCGGCCGGCAGAGCTGGCGAGGTCTAAGCCGGAAGATTTCCGCGGAATGGGGGTGAGCAGGATTACGGCCAGATGGCAGCCTTATGCAGGGTTGGTTTACTTTCACATGTTGCTAGATCGTTTGGCTGCTGCCGGTCGTTTGAACTCGCAAATCGGAGGCGTACAACCCGGAGGTGTGGCATGACCCGTGTCTTTGAATGTCTGCCATAGCTGCTCCTTTGTTTAGGCCGTGGCAGGATACCCGTTGATGATGCCGCCAGAGCGATGGACCGGATGGGCCTTCAGGCTGCCCTCGCCAAATGTCAGCGCTAAACCAGATTACATACCTACTTAACCGTTCGGCAATTAGGGGATTTCCCACCGACACCTCTGAGGTAACTACCCCAAGGAAGTTTGGGGTCAATCCCGATACGAATGCACCGATCACTTCACCAAGCGTGAGGATTTGGAAAAACACGTTCAGGCGGGCCAGGCTTATGAGCGAAGCCGCTATTCAACGCAGTTCCAGGGGGACTGTGGAACCCAAATCAGCCCTCTGGTTAGTCCTGTTTTACCGTTCGACCATTGGCAAAAAGGTCGTTAAAGCCATGACTAAGATCCGCGCTTTGTTCGAAATGGTCGACTTTCATGGTTGAAAGGCCGTTGCGGCTGTGGGACGACATCAAGTTCGACATCAAACATTTCTCCGACGTCGAATGCCTGGCCATGGTAGAATACAAGGCATGGGTAAAGGGCATGAACGTGTTTTGCAAACCATTCACCACGGGGAAAATCTTCTGCTTCGAAAATACACAGGCCGCCCAAGCGCGTGCCTAACTTGAAGGAGATTTAACGAGAAGGGGCGCATGTGAATCTACAACTCGGCGCTATCCTGCGGGTGTTCGAGCCCGATTCGCCTCAGACCCGCGCGATCTTTGATCTGGGGCTCGTCTCTTCTGTAATTCTCGCGCTCATTTTCGCCATCGTTGCCGGAATCATCGTTTATGCGCTAATGCGCTTCCGCTGGCGCGAAGGCGAGCCGGACCCGCAGCAACTCGCAGGAAACAAAACGGTCGAACTGGTGTGGACTGCGATTCCATGTGCCATCGTTTTAGCGCTTTTCATCCTCACGGCGCGTACGATGGGCTTGTCCGATCCTGCGCCGGCGATCGAGCCGGATCTCATCGTGATTGGCCATCAGTGGTGGTGGGAAGCACGCTACGTAAAGACTGGCGCCGTGGTGGCTAATGAGATTCACATTCCGGTGGGGCGTGCGCTGTCGATACGACTCGACTCGACCGATGTACTGCACGAGTTCTGGGTGCCCGAATTGGCGCGAAAAATCACAGCGGTCCCGGGGCATCCGAACCATATCTGGATCGAGGCGGACAAAGCAGGCACTTATCTGGGCGTCTGCTCGGAATTCTGTGGAACCGAACATGCATGGATGCGCTTTCTGGTCATTGCGGAGCCGCCCGAGCAATTCGATGCCTGGGAACAAGCACAACTCCAGCCTTCGGCCCGACTGGTTGAGGGCCCAGCCGCGAAAGGGCTCGCCCTTTTCCAGAAAATGAGCTGTGTCAACTGCCATGCGATTAACGGCACGGCTGCCAATGCGCGCGTTGGGCCGGATCTGACGCATTTCGCGAGCCGCAGACAATTTGGCGCTGGGATCGCCGAAAACACACCGGACAATCTGCGCCGCTGGCTGGCAGACCCACACTGCGTCAAGCCAGGAGTGAACATGCCGAACTTCAATTTTACGGACGAACAACTCACTCTGCTCGTCGCCTACCTCGAGACTTTGAAATGAACGAGATCGCCGCGACCCTCTTCCGCGCCGGACTCCTGACTGCCGAACAAAGGGAGCACTGGAAGAGGGCCTGGCTTTCGACGGTCGATCACAAACGTATCGGCATCCTGTATATGGTGACGGCGCTGGTCTTTTTCGCCCTCGGTGGCATCGAAGCGATCTTTATCCGACTCCAGTTGGCCGTGCCAAAAAATACCCTTCTGCACCCGGACACCTATAACATGTTGTTCACCATGCACGGGACCACGATGATTTTTCTGGTCGCGATGCCGGCGCTCTTCGGCTTAGCCAACTACGTGGTACCGCTGCAAATCGGTGCGCGAGACATGGCTTTTCCGCGCCTCAATGCGTTCGGCTTCTGGCTGGTGCCCTTCGGCGGGATTCTGCTGCATTTCAGTTTTCTCGCAGGCGGTGCGCCAGCGGTCGGCTGGTTCGCCTATGCGCCGTTGAGCGAAACGCCGTACTCGTCACAGCTTGGTGTGGACTATTGGGCGTTGGCGTTGCTCGTGCTGGGCATCGGGTCGGTCGGCGCATCGATCAACTTCATCGTGACCGTGCTCACGCAACGCGCGCCGAACATGACCCTTCGGCGGTTGCCGCTCTTTTCCTGGATGATTTTTATCAATTCCTTCCTCGTCATCCTCGCGCTGCCGGTTCTTAACGCGGGTCTGGTGATGCTTTTGATCGATCGTCGGCTGGACACACACTTCTTTCTCCCGCCCGGCGGTGGCTCGGCCATCATGTGGCAGCACATCTTTTGGGCCTTCGGGCATCCCGAAGTTTACATCGTCGCGATCCCAGCTTTCGGCATTTTGTCCGAAATCATTCCCGTGTTTTCTCGAAAACCGATCTTTGGTTACGAGTTTGTCGCGGGCTCGACAGTCGCGATTGCTCTCCTAAGCCTCCTCGTGTGGGCACATCACATGTTCACCGTGGGCCTGGGGCATACGGTGGATTTGTTCTTTGTCGCATCGAGCCTGCTGATTGCGATACCAACCGGTGTTAAAGTGCTCAATTGGAGCGCGACGATGGTCGGTGGCAGGCTCCGATTGGACACGCCGATGCTCTTCGGTGTGGCGGCCCTGATTCAGTTCCTTCTTGCGGGACTGACGGGAGTTAGTCACGCCGTCGCGGCACTCGATTGGCAGACCAAGAATAGCTATTACCTGGTCGCACACTTCCACTTCGTCTTCGTTGGTTTGATTGTTTTCGCGATTCTCGGCGCGGTGCATTATTGGTTTCCCAAAATGAGCGGGAGGATGCTTTCGGAACGGCTTGGAAAATGGACGTTCTGGCTGATGACGATCGGTTTCAACCTGACTTTCCTCACTCAGCATTTCCTTGGGTTGGCCGGTATGCCGCGTCGCGTTTATACGTACCCTGACCTGCCGGGCTGGGGCTGGATGAACATGATCTCGACTATCGGTGCGTTGTTCATGACCGCCGCGGCGGTGCTACTCGTCTGGAATCTGGCCGTTAGCCTGCTAAGTGGCAAACCGGCTGGTGACAATCCCTGGAATGCCTGGACGCTCGAATGGGCGACCACCTCGCCCCCACCACATGAAAACTTCCACGAACTTCCCCCCATTCGCAGCCGGCGCCCGCTCTGGGACGACGCGAACCCCGACCGGCCCGATCCAATTGTCGGTACGAAATGGAAGGCCGACACGTTCGTACCGGAGAAGAACAAAGCCAGCGTGCTAGTTTTTGTCATTTCAGAATCGGGGTTCTTCGGCGTGCTGATTCTCGCCTATCTGTTCTACAACGCGACGCCGCAACCTGGGCCGGGGGCGCATGACTTGGATCTGCTTAAGACCGGAATGTTCAGCCTCTGTTTATTCACCAGCAGCTTCACCATCTGGCGTTCGGAAACCAACCACTTCAAAGGCAATCACCGCGCTATGTCCGCCTGGCTCGCTGCGACGATCCTGCTCGGCGGCATCTTTATTATCGGCCAGGTTCTCGAATATTGGCACTTGTTCCGCAGCGGCGTGAGCGTGAGCTCGAATCTGTTCGCAACGACATTTTTCACCCTCACCGGTTTCCACGGCTTGCACGTTTGTATCGGTTTGGTGGCGTTGCTGATCGTGCTCGCGTTGGCGCTCGTCGGCGACTTCAAGCAAGGCCGCTCGCCCGCACTCCAGGCCATCGGGCTCTACTGGCATTTCGTCGATATCGTCTGGGTTTTGGTATTAACGGTCGTCTACATTTTACCTCATCTCTGATGACCACCACGCAATTCCTTGTTTCTGGCTGGACCTGGAACGCCGCCGGCCTAATAGTCGGCGCCACGTCAATGGTGGCTTACTTCGCGGCTTTTCGAACCCGCGGACGGATCGGCTATTTCGCGGCGGCGTTGAGCGTGTTTCTGCTCACGCTGCTTTCGCCCCTCAACGCGCTGGCCGACGGATACCTGTTCAGCGCGCACATGCTGCAGCACATCCTGTTGCTGCTTGTGGCGCCGGCCCTGCTTCTTCTCAGTCTCCCGCGGTCGCTGTCTGTTGTGGTGCGACCGCGCCTGCTCGGCCATCCGTTGGCAGGTTGGATCGCAGGTGTCGGGGCGATGTGGTTTTGGCATGCGCCGACATTTTGTAACGCCGCGGTTGTCTCGCGTCCGGTCCATGCGCTACAAACGGCTTCACTCCTGGTGCTGGGCAGCCTATTCTGGAGGCAGATTCTGGCGCCCCGGGAGGATGAGCGCCTTTCGCCTCCCAGCGCGGTTTTGTATCTGTTCAGCGCCTGCGTTACCTGCAGCGTGCTAGGGATTATTATCACCTTCTCGCCCATCGCCGTTTGTTCGATTTACACAATGCAGCCCAAAGATCCTTTCGGCATTCTCCATACGATTCGCGCGGGCTGGGGTTTTACGGCCGACCGGGACCAGCAAATTGGCGGTCTGCTCATGTGGGTGCCGATGTGTCTCATCTATCTAAGTGCGATCTTCGCACAAATAGCACGCTGGTTCGACGAGACCCCCAGCCCGGCACCGGTGAAGATTTAATGAAAACCCAATCGCAAACAAAACATCTTGGCTGGGAGCCTCTGCCGCATGAGCAGCTCCCACGCCCGACATATTTCCCCGCCGGCCTGGCGATGGGAACGACCTTCATCTTCTGGAGCCTGATTACCTCGTGGGTCATCCTCCTGGTCGGTGTTATTTTGTTTGCCGCCGCGCTGGCCGGGTGGCTGACTGAGATTCGCCATGAACGAGAGCAACGATAGTCAGCACTCACCTTGCCGAGCGCTGACTCCGCAGGAACTCTCGCGTCGAGGTTTTTTCGCCAAACTTTCAGTCGCCCTGAGCGGGGTGTGTGCTGCGATTTTGGGAGTCCCTCTCGCTGGCTTCGTGTTCGCACCGCTGTTCCGAAAGGTAAAGGAATCCTGGATTCCGGTTGGCAAGGTCGATGATTTTGAGCTCGGCAAAACAGTCAATGTTCCCTTCCCCGATCCCTCGCCGCTCCCATGGGCGGGCATCACCGCGCGAGGTGCGGCCTGGTTGAGGCGCGATAGCGAGGAGCGTTTCGTCGCATTTTCGGTCCACTGCACACACATGGGCTGTCCCGTGCGCTGGCTGCAGGAATCGGAGCTGTTTATGTGCCCCTGCCATGGCGGCGTTTATTACAAGGACGGCACTGTCGCAGCCGGTCCGCCGCCTAAGCCGCTCTACCGTTATGCAGTGCGAGTAGCGAACGGCCGCGTGGAGATCAAAGCGGCCGCCATCCCGATTACCACAACGCTATGAAGCGGCTCTTTGTCATAGGCTGGGGATGGCTCGACAATCGACTGGGCATCAGCGAGCTAATCGGCCCTTCGCTGAAACACCTGGTTCCGCACGACGCCGGTTGGTGGTATGTCTTTGGCAGCGCGACGATGGTGGCGTTCATCGTGCAAGTGGTGACGGGCGTGGCACTGGCCTTTTCGTATGTCTCCTCGTCCTCGCAAGCCTACGAGACGCTCGTGTTTATCACCAATGTCGCGCCGTTCGGCAGCTTTCTGCGCGGCCTGCATTACTTTGGCGCTTCCGCCATGGTGTTGATGGTAGGGGCGCACATGGCGCAGACTTTCTTGTTTGGGTCCTACAAGTTTCCCCGGGAAATGAACTGGGCGACGGGAGTGCTGCTGCTGGGTTTCACCTTGGTTATGGGGTTTACAGGCCAGTTACTGCGTTGGGACCAGAACGCCACATGGTCTGTGGTCGTCGCTGCCGAGCAAGCCGGCCGGGTTCCGTTCATTGGCGATTCTCTGGCGCGGTTTATTCTCGGTGGGAACAGCATTGGAGGCGCGACGCTGAGCCGGTTTTTCGCGATTCACGTGTTTCTTGTTCCCGCGTTGATTTTCATCTTCGTCGGGCTCCATCTACGTTTAGTTTTGCGCCATGGCATTTCCGAACCGCCAACGGCCGGCAAACCGGTCAACCCAAAAACCTATCGCCAGGAATACTCCCAACTGCTCGAGAAAACCGGCCACCCTTTTTGGCCCAATGGCGCGTGGCGAGATTTCGTGTTCGGCACCGGTCTGATCATCGCCATCGCGCTACTGGCGTTGTTTGTCGGGCCGCCCGCACTCGACAAGCCGCCCGACCCGAGTATCTTGCAGGCCGATCCACGTCCCGACTGGTACCTGCTGTGGTATTTCGCCGTGCTCGCGCTGATTCCCCCTCGGATCGAGGGCTATGTCATGATCCTCGCCCCGGCTTTGATTGGGATACTCCTGTTGGTTTTGCCCTTGCTTAATAATCGTGGAGAACGCGCTCCGTCGCGACGCCCTTGGTCCATCGCTGTCGTGGGATTAAGCGTGATCATCATCGGATCGCTCTGGATCGCCGGTTCCCAGTCTCCATGGTCACCGAACTTCGATCCCGTGCCGCTGACGCCAGAAATCATCGGCGCAACGAAAGGCCCAGTATTCCAAGGCGCGCGACTGTTTCAGGAAAAGGCCTGCCTTAACTGCCATCTCATCCAGGGACATGGCGGCCGGCGTGGCCCCGATCTGACCTATATCGCCAACACACTCACGAAGGACAACATGACCATCCGCATCGTCAACGGCGGGGTGAACATGCCGGCCTTTGGCGCAACACTGAAACCGCAGGAGATCGACGATTTGGTCGCATTCCTCGAGTCTCGAAGAAAACATTAGGGTGAAATCGCAGAGCGGCTTGAAGCGCGCCCGTGCTGCTGGAAATCACCGCGGACATTTCCCTCCAGGTGCGCAGAAGACGAGCAAGCGACTGATTGGCCTTATTCGACCCATGGCCCGCCAAAAGGGCGCTGTGGCCATGCGTGGTTTGTCCGTCTTCGAAGCCGCTCGCATAACGGCAGTGGATTTCTCATACCTCTTTAAGGTCTCCACCCTATTCACTCCATGGAAAAAAGGTCATAATATGAAGAGCGAGGCTGAGGGTGGCTTTTTTCTCTGATTCTGATTCAAGGATTCAGACAGGCCAATGGAAAGGAAACCAGATTATGCACCCGATTCCTTTTGACGGTTGAAGATCACCATCCTGAGGATGGCCCGGGTGAAGCAGTGCGTAGCGTCTTTACCACGTCGGTGGCTCCGATTCACTCGCTAGCGCTCAGGCACAAACCCAAGAGCGGCAAGCCTGCCGAACTGTTCGATTACGAAGCTATTTCCCGAACGGCCATCGCCCAGCGAGTCAGAGCCCTGCTGGTTCCGTGAGGTTGCCAGATACCACCAGCGTGGACTATGGTATTCCCAGGAGGGTTATGATTAGAGTGAAACGAGTTTATGTGCCGCCGGCGGTCAGTGATGGCACGCGATTCCTGGTGGACCACTTGTGGCCTCGGGGGCTGAAGAAGGAAGAGGTGAAGGTGAAGAGCTGGATCAAGCCGATTTCACCGAGCAACGAGCTGCGGCACTGGTTTGGGCATGAGCCGGCCAAGTGGAAAGAGTTCCAGCGTCGTTATTTTGCCGAACTGGACCAGAAGCCGGAGACCTGGCAGCCGTTGCTGGAGGCGGCACAGGAGGGCGACATAACGCTGGTGTTCAGCGCGCGGGATGAGGAATGCAACAATGCGGTAGCGCTCAAGAGCTACCTGGAAAAACGGCTGAAGGCTAGGACTCCGCGCCGGCGGCAGCGCCACCCGGTGGGCGCCTGACGCGGTCGGAACCGGCAGAGGGAGGGCCCGTTTAGTTTGGGGAGGCAAGGAAGGGGGGTGCGATGGGGAAAATTGCAATCAATGGATTTGGCCGAATCGGCCGGGCTGCTCTCAAGATCATCCTGGATACCCCGGGATTGACCGTGGTGGCAATTAACGATCTGGCACCGTTGGAAAACCTCGCCTATTTGCTGCGCTACGACACGGTTTACGGACGTTACGAAAAGCCGGTGGAGAGCGGGCCGGAGCGGTTGGTAGTGAGCGGCCAAAGCATCAAGGTGTTGCAGCAAAAGGACCCGGCCAAACTCCCCTGGCGCGAGTTGCAGATTGATTTGGTTTTAGAATGCACCGGCCGCTTCACCAAACGCGAGGACCTGGAAAAGCATGTTCAGGCTGGGGCCAGGAGCGCGATTCTGTCGGCGCCGTCGGGAAGCGAGGAGGTGGTGACACGAGTTTTCGGAGTCAGCCAAACCAGCACACCCTCCCCGGTGATGTCCTGCGCCAGTTGCACGACCAACTGCATCACGCCAGTGGCCGAGATCATGGACCGTCGAATCGGTGTCAAGAAGGCAACCATGACCACCGTGCATGCCTATACTGCCAACCAGGGAATAGTGGATAGCCCCAGCAAGAAACCACGCCGTGGCCGGGCCGGGGCGGCCAACCTCGTGCCCACCTCGACCGGGGCCGCCATCGCCACCAGCAAGGTGCTCCCGCAATACCGGGGCAAGTTCGATGGTCTGGCTGTGCGTGTGCCCGTGCCGGTCGGTTCGCTGATCGACCTGGTCTTTGTCACCGCGCGGAGCACGAGTGTCGAGGAAGTCAATCGCATTTTCAAGGAAGAGGCGACCAGCGAGAGGTATCACGGTGTTCTGGGCGTAACCGAGGACCCGATTGTCTCCGCCGATATTATCCAAGACGCCCGCGCCTCGATCGTTGACCTGAGTATGACTCAAGTAGTTGATGGAGACCTCGTCAAGGTGCTGAGTTGGTATGATAATGAGTGGGGCTATGCTGCTCAGATGGTGAGAGAGGCCGCGCGCCTGGTGAAAAGTCTATGAGCGAAACCGCTATTCAGCCCAGAACCAGGGATCCGGTGGCCTCCAAATCGGCGGTTTGGCTGGTCTTGTTTTACCGTTCGACCATCGGCAAAAAGGTCATCATGGCCCTGACGGGCAGTATCGGCATCGGCTTTATCCTGCTGCATGTCTCACTGAACCTGCTGGCTTATGGCGGGCCCTCGGCGGTCAATGGGGCAGACCGGTTTCTCAAATCTACCGGTGGCTGGCTGTGGCTGGCGAGGGCGATCCTGCTGGTGGCCGTATTGCTCCACATCCTCGTAGCTTACCAGTTGTCCCGCATCAGCCTCAAAAGTCGGCCGGTGAATTACCAGCAATGGGAACCAGTTGGGTCGAATTGGGCCTCCCGGACGATGCGCTGGACGGGTGTGTTCTTGGCTTTATTTATCGCGCTGCACATCCTGCACCTGGCGACCGGCACGCTGCACCCGAATTTTATCCAGGACGATGTCTATCACAATGTGGTGAGCACCTTTCGGATGTGGTATGTGGCCGCGCTTTACATTTTCTCCATGTGCCTGCTGGCGTTGCACGTCTATCACGGGGCCTGGAGCATGTTTCAGTCGCTGGGCTATAATCACCCGAAGTACGCCGGCTGGATTCGGCCGGTGGCCACCCTGATCACGGTGGTGATAGTGCTGGGATTCATCTCCATCCCGGTGGGGGTGTTCACCGGAGCGATTCACTAGTTCAACCGGCGCCGATCACCATGAAGCTCACACTCCATATCTGGCGGCAGAAGGATGCGAAGAGCCCAGGTCGCATGGTCCAGTATGAAGCAACCGAGGTTGAGCCGGATATGTCGTTTCTCGAGATGCTCGACGGCCTCAATGAGAAGCTCATCGGACAGCGAGAAGAGCCGGTTTCCTTCGATAGTGATTGTCGGGAAGGCATCTGCGGCACCTGTGGGATGATGATCAACGGCATCGCCCACGGCCCGCGGCGCGGGACAACGGTTTGTCAGCTTCACATGCGCTACTTCAACGATGGCGATACGCTCCAGCTTGAGCCGTGGCGGGACAAGGCCTTTCCGGTCATCAAGGACCTGGTGGTCAACCGCGATAGCCTGGACCGCATCATCCAGGCCGGCGGCTTCATTTCGGCTCGGACGGGGAGCGCGCCGGAAGCCAACAGTGTGCAGGTGCCCAAAACAAACGCCGACCAGGCGATGGACGCCGCGGCCTGCATCGGGTGCGGGGCCTGCGTGGCAGCCTGCCCCAACGGCTCGGCATCTCTATTTACGGCGGCCAAGATTTCGCACCTGGCCCTCATGCCGCAGGGCCAGCCCGAACGCTCCCGCCGGGTCATCAACATGGTGACGACCATGGACCAGGAAGGTTTTGGCAATTGCACGATGCACCGCGAGTGCGAGGCGGTCTGCCCCAAAGAGATCAGTGTCCGGTTCATCGTTGAGTTGAATCGCGAATACCTCCGCGCGAACTTCAAAGAAAGGGAGACGATCCTCCCGGCGCTCCTCTAATTCAGACGGTGTAAAGAGCTGCTTCCAGAGAACGCGCGACGAATGCTTCCGTCTACCGGCGGATAGCTTTCGGAAATAGGCGATCTTGGAAGATCTCGATGCAGTCCGGCGCCCCGAAGCGGCCAAGGTCCTCTGCACATAGACATTTAACTGACAAACCCACCTTGTGGATCCAGAAGTTCGCTCTGACAAAGCACTTCGGTCATTAACGTCTTGCTTCCGCGGGGTTGGCCAGCACCACCGGATATTTTAGCGCCGCCAATCCGTCGACCAGCCAATACCAGTTATAGGTCGACTCGACGGCTACCTTCTCCAGGCGCTTCTTGAAGGGGGCCAAAACCTTCACGACCTCTTTAAGCTCGCAAGCCACTTTGCGGCTGGCCACCCGTTGGCCATCCAGGTCCATGATGACCGATTACAACATTGTTGCTGTGCAGATCCATTCCAGCTACTACTTTCTTCCTTGGTCGCCTTTCGGTTGATTTGTTTGTGGTTCACTTTTTGTCTAGCGAACGACAACTCTTTTACCGTGAGGCGGCCCTCTTGCTCAACCGCTAACGACCGCTAACGCCTTTAATGTTTATCAGTGCTTGGGCGGAGAGTAACGGGCTAGTGCTGGGGCAGTTGAAAGTAGCCGGCAAAAGCAACGAAATCACTGCCGTGCCGGAACTCTTGCGGGTGCTGGAATTGAGCGGCTGCATCGTGACGATCGACGCCATGGGTTGCCAAAAGAAGATCGCCAAAGAGATCATCGAGGCCGATGCCGATTATGTGTTGGCCCTCAAGGGCAACCAGGAGACCGTGCCATGCTCTCTTTGGGAACGTTTGCCTGAATGAGCCAGCACTGGCGGGCCACTGCCATTAAGTGCTGGCGATGCCCTTCAAGAGGTTTGAGCGAGGCCCCGTGGAGTTCCTGACCAGCGAGGAGACCACCGCGCTTCTGAACGCACCAGATGCCACCACCTGGTTGGGGCGGCGAGATCAAGTGTTGCTGCCGGTCGCGGTGCAAACTGGGCGGAGGAACTCGGAACTGACCAGACTGCGCCGACAGGATGTCCAATTTTTGTTATTAAGTTGCCTCTTAGACCGTTTGAGGGCATGGTCTTCCCCATCAAAAAGCACTCGCGCGCCGCCGGCCGCAAAGCAGTTCCGTCCAACGCCGTTATCTGAAAGCACGGCGCGCCAACCCTATGTTCCAAAATCAACGCGGCTAAGGCCGTTCCTCCAAATCCGTACCTAGCCCCTAACTGTAGCGGTCCCTTTTCCACCCCTCCAACTTCAACCCGATCAATTATGACAGACCCGCAAAACCGCATCCCCCGCCGGTGGGCGTCCCGTTCGGCGCTGGTCGCCGCGACCCTGTTCCTTGCCGTTTTAACCTGGAGCATGCCGGCGGTCTCGACGAATGTAATCGATTCCACGCAGCCGTCGCCTGCAAACGCCCATGTGAATCAGGCATTTTTGGATTCCGACGCCATGCTTCTGCAAGATGGTCACGTGCTCGTGACCTTGCAATAGCACCCAACTCTCGAATGAAATCATGAAAGAACTGAATTGCAGAGTTTCCGGTCTCTTGAGTTGGGCTTCGTTGCTATTGGTTGTCGCCTGCCTGGGCGTCTCTTGGCATGTGAGTGCCGTCGGGTCTTGGGTGCCGCTAAACAACAAACCCTTGTCCGGGCGCGGCGGCCTGGGCCCCATGCTCTTGCTTCCAGATGGCAACGTAATGTGCCAGTTCTTTGGGGGGACCAATTGGTATATGCTCACGCCAGATACTTATGGCAGCTACACGAATGGCAATTGGACCACCCTGCCATTGATGGTGGGTGGCAACCGGCAATTTTACTCCAGCGCCGTGCTTCGGGATGGCCGGGTATTCGTTGCTGGCGGCGAATATGGCAGCAACCCGGCCGGAGGCAACAGCGGCTCTACGGCTGAAATATATGACCCCGTGGCCACCAACTGGACGTTAATCCCCGTACCGAATAACCTCATCAATACGAACTCCCCTGATAGCAACAATGGAGGTTTTCGGGATTCGGTCTGCACGCTTTTGCCCAACGGAAACGTAATGATCGCCCCGGTCTTTCCCATTGCTGGGAACGGAACGGTGATTTTTGATCCGGTGCTGAATTCCCTCTCCGCTGGACCTGCCGCGCTCGCCAGTCAGAACGAAGTCTGCTGGGTAAAGCTTCCCGACGACAGCATCCTCACGATTGACCAAGGTCCCCCCGCCACCACCTCGGAGCGATTCATTCCCTCATTAAATCGATGGATTGCCGATAAGAACCTCCCCGTGCAATTGTATGATGCAACTTCAGAGATCGGTGCGGGACTTCTGCTGCCAGATGGCCGGGTGTTTTTTCTGGGCGGCACTGGGGCTACGGCATTCTATACCCCAAGCGGAAACACGAACCTAGGGTCCTGGGTTCAAGGCCCGAATATCCCGGGAGGAATGGTCAATCGCGACGCCCCCGCCGCGATGATGGTCAATGGCAAGATACTTTGTGCCCTCAGTTCCGCCACCAACACATCAAAGGTGCCGGTTTACTTCTATGAATTCGACCCGGCTACCACGAACTTCACCAAGATCAACGGCCCGTCGGGAGGATTGGCGAGCGTTAACAATGTGATTTCAGACTGGTATGCCATGCTCGCTTTGCCGGATGGAAACATTCTGGTCAGTGATGGTTCGGCGCCCGGCAATCAGGGCGCCCAACTTTATCTTTACGTTCCCGACGGCACGCCGTTGGCTGCCGGCAAGCCCACCATCAGCGGCGTTACCGCCATCGGCAACGGCTCTTATCACCTGACCGGCACCCGCCTCAATGGCATTTCACAGGGCGCGGCTTACGGCGACGAAATGCAGATGGACAGCAACTATCCGCTCGTACGACTGGTGGCTGACTCCGGAGAGGTGACTTACGCGCGCACGTTTAACTGGAGCAGCACTGGAGTGCAGACAGGAAACCAAGTCGTGAGCACCGAATTCACGCTTCCTCCGGTCATTGCGGGATCCGGTGCGATCTCCCTTGTGGTCGTGGCCAACGGCATTTCTTCCGATCCGGTGCCGCTCCCGCTGGTCCGTCCGGGTGAGAAGTTAGTCTTTAGCGGCAACGCCTCGATGGGGGATGGTTCCTACGAAATCCAGGGCGGCACCACGGAAGTTCAGCACGCGTTGCCCGGTGTGACATCGACGCTCGCGCGCTCGGCCGGTGGAAAAATCCAACTCCTCAATTTCGCGACAGCGGCCACCGCAACGATAACCATCGGCGGCGGGCCTGGCAACGGCGGCAGTGGCGGGGTACTCGAGTTTCGCGACCAGACGACGGCCGCGGCGGCCACGATCACCAGTGGCGCCGGTGTGCTCGGGCCGAACTTCGACGAGCTCACGCCCAATCCCATTGATGGCTTCGGCGGGGCGGCCAACTTCTACGACACTTCGCTCGCGGGCACGGCCCAATTCACCAACAACGGGGAGGGCTTCCATGGCGGCACCGGGGGATCGGCAGGCTTCTTCAACAACGCCTCTGCCGATCACG
>Ga0105240_10000272_pt1 | contig 102351 bp, 95 predicted proteins | sample KBSC54metaG_FD_80426 | JGI IMG/M metagenome (GOLD analysis project Ga0105240, IMG submission 80426) | Corn rhizosphere microbial communities from Kellogg Biological Station, Michigan, USA - KBS C5-4 metaG | ecosystem: Host-associated > Plants > Roots > Rhizosphere > Soil | place: Michigan, USA...
ACTTCCAGTTGCATTGCGGCAATCTGTTGTTGAGTTTTATTCAACAACAACAAAAAGTAGTGCCACATCAGATCATCCGACATAGACATCAATTTACCAAATGCTTGGCTGCCTGATTCATTCAAACCAACATAATTACCCAATGATTTTGACATTTTATGCACACCATCTAGGCCAACAAGAAGTGGCATAGTGATTGCAATTTGTCCCTTCTGCCCAAAGTGTTCCTGTAAAAAGCGTCCCATTAGCACATTGAACGTTTGATCCGTTCCACCAAGCTCAACATCAGCTTCTAGCACTACAGAATCATACGCTTGGAATATTGGGTACAACAATTCATGCATGCCAATTGATTCATTATTTTTAATACGCTTTTCAAAGTCGTCACGCTCGGTAATACGCGCAAGGGTCACTTTAGCAAGCAAGCTCACCATATCAGAACTTGTTAATTTACCAAGCCAATGGGAATTATAGACTACGGTAATTTTTGTAGCATCTAAAATTCTGCCCACTTGATCAAAATAGGATTGTAGATTGTGATTAATTGCTTCAAGGGTTAATGGAGGTCGTGTTTTATCTCGCCCTGTCGGATCACCAATCTGCGCAGTAAAATCACCAATTAAAAAAATAACTTCATGGCCAAGATCTTGAAACTGTTTTAGTTTTGAAAAAACAACGGTATGCCCCAAGTGTAAATCGGGCGCTGTTGGATCAGCTCCAAGTTTTACTTTAAGTTTTTTGCCACTTTTAATTGCTGAAATCAGCTCATTTTCAGAATAAACATTTACCGTTCCGACAGTTAATTGTTCTATTTTTTTTTCTATTTCGTTCATAACTCTTTACCCTGCAATGCCAACTATATGCGCAATAATAAGACCTATATATGAAATCAAATGCACTGATAACAACCGTAATAATGGTGAAAAGAATAAAATAAGAAAAATTGGCAATCCGATTGTTATATAGTTTGCATACTGAGCAATTTTATCAGAACGATCCGCCAGAACAAAAAGAAGAAAGTTACTAAAATTAATAATAAAATTCAAAACACCAAGAACCACATTAAGATACACAAATGCAAATACAATAAACCCAATAGAAATGGCAAATGATGATACATTTGGATACATATTTGCAATCGGCAAATGTGATACGTTGTATGTTAATACCATATAACGCATCACCGCTATGATATTTACATCAAAAATACCGAGTAATGCGATAATGCCAACCACGCTTAACAGCAAGTGCATAAATGTATCGGAAAGATATGCCATAGCTAATTTTAATGTACGATGCGGATAGCCAATAAGCAGTGGATTGATAGGCACCATACGCCCCCACCCAAAATAAAAGGTGAACAAGAAGAACAGACCAATGGGATCAACATGCACCATGGGGTTCCATGTTAGATATCCCAAGCGGACCCCCGTATCATCACCCACGCTATATGCCACCCAAGTGCGAAACACATTTGAAACGGTAATGACCACAAGATAAGCAATAAAAAAAGTAATGATGCTAATAAACATTTCGGCTGTATGTAATGTAATCATAATGACCGTAACTCATAAATTTAAGTAAAATACCGTAAAAACTCGAACATTAAGTTTTTTCTTATAATGAACGCCCGGATGGTGTAAGTAAAGTCTGGACTATAAAAAGTTTACTCGTAATTGCTCTATGGGTCAAACCCTACTTTTAGACCCCTGCTCCACGGTAACTCATGACATAGGTGAGTAAAACTGGATGCATTAATCGAAAGGGTATATAATGAAAAGCAATAATCAACCGGTTATTTAAAATTACAATTTTTTAAACTATAAATATCTCTGTCAAAATCTATTCTGAACTCTTTGCGCTCATCCTGAACTTGTTGAAGGATTAAGCGCTCTGATCCTTCAACAAGTTCAGGATGAGCGCGATAGACAATTGAGAAGTCATCATGGAAAAAAGATACGACCACCTGACATGCGAAGCTGCAGCCCAACAAAAATGGGAAACAGAAAAAACATACGCCATGGAAAATAATCCAGGCAAATTATTCAGCATAGATACCCCTCCTCCAACAGTATCAGGAACCCTACATATCGGTCATATTTTTTCATATACCCAAACAGATATCATCGCACGCTACAAACGCTTGAATGGTTTTTCTGTATTTTATCCTTTTGGCTTTGATGACAACGGCCTTCCAACAGAACGTTATGTTGAAAAAAAACGTAGCATTCGCCCACATGAAATGTCCCGTTCAGAATTTATAGCAATCTGCATACAAGAATCACTTGATGCTGCAGATACTTTCAAAAAATTATGGCAAAAAATGGGGCTTTCTGCTAACTGGGACTCTGTTTATTCAACAATATCTGATGATTCACGTAAAGTTTCTCAAGAATCATTCATTGAATTGTTCAAAAAAGATTACATTTACCGCAAACAAGAGCCAGCTCTCTATTGCACCACTTGCCGCACCACTGTTGCCCAAGCGGAGCTTGATGATAAAGAACTACCATCATTTTTTAATGATATTATTTTCAAAGACTCTGACGGCAACGATCTAACCATCGCAACAACTCGCCCGGAACTATTACCAGCATGCGTTGCTGTTTTATATAACGGCGCAGATGAGCGCTACAAGCACCTGCGTGGCAAACAAGCAATTGTACCTCTTTTTGGCCAATCAGTTCCATTATTAGAAGACGAACTGGTTTCAATTGAAAAAGGCAGCGGACTGGTTATGGTATGCACCTTTGGGGACAAAACAGACATCATTTGGTATAAAAAACACAACCTTCCTTATCATCAAGTTATTGGCTTGGACGGCAAATGTACCCAACTCGCTGGTTTTCTTGCTGGCCTGAAAGTAGCTGAAGCACGCGCAGCAGTCATTGAAAAATTACGTGAAAGCAATTTACTCATACGCCAAGAAGCAATTTCTCACTCAGTAAGCGTGCATGAGCGGTGTAAAAAAGAAATTGAATTTACCATACTTCCGCAATGGTTTATCTCTATTCTGCCTTATAAGCAAAACTTTTTAGATATCGCTAACGAAGTTACCTGGCATCCTGCATTTATGAAATCCCGCTACGATGACTGGGTAGAAAACTTAGCATGGGACTGGGGAATATCGCGTCAACGCTTTTACGGGATCCCATTCCCGGCATGGCACTGCCAAGATTGTGGCGCAATACTTTTAGCTACTGCTGATCAATTACCAGTTGACCCACAAGAAACACCATATGGCAAACCATGCACACAGTGCGACAGCTCTAACATTAAAGCTGACACTGATGTTATGGATACATGGAATACGTCATCTTTAACCCCATACATTTGCTATAATCTACTAAAAAATTCTTCGAGCTCTACAAATCCCTTCCACGATGAACAAGTTTCTAATTTTCTTCCCATGAGCATGCGGCCCCAAGCACATGATATTATCCGAACCTGGGCATTTGATACCATCGTAAAAACATGGATGCATCACGGTATTGCTCCGTGGAAAGACATTGCAATCTCTGGCCACGTACTGAGTGATAAAAAAGAAAAGCTTTCAAAAAAAGATGGTAACACTATGGATCCCATTCTGTTACTAGCAAAATACCCAGCCGATGCAATCCGCTATTGGACAGCTTCGGGCAGACTTGGGCAAGACATGATGTTCTCAGAAGAACAGCTAGCCATTGGTCAAAAACTGATCACCAAGCTATGGAATGCATTCCGTTTTGCTGAACCACACTTGGCTGATTTTACTACACCACATACGCCCCCACAAGAAATAGGTGCGATAAACAAATGGCTTTTACACACTATTTCAGCATGCTTTACCAAATATCAGCACTACTTTGAGCAACAAGAATTTGGCTTAGCTCTGGCATCAGTGGAACATTTCTTCTGGAATGATTTTTGCGATAACTACGTTGAATTGATTAAAAATCAGCTCTTTAATCCTGAGCAATATAGCGAAAAAGAAGTTGCTGCAACCCGTTGGACTCTCTACCATGCAGGATTGCGTATACTGCAAATGTATGCGCCATACTTGCCACATGCAACAGAAACACTCTACCAAGAGCTATACCGCAGACACGAACCGATTGCCTCAATACACCAAACTCGTTATCAGGACGTGCAGATTGCTTATATTTTTGAATCTGAAAGCTTGGTGATGAATAATGTTATTGCCATAGCAACCCAAGTACGCAAACTTAAGTCTGAGCACCAACTTTCATTAAAAACACCTATAACTGAGATGCAGGTATTTGCACAAAACGATAAGGACAGCCAAGCCCTTGCACAACACGACCAGCTCATCCGCGGAGTTACGCAAGCTATAACCATTACTTATAAAGAACGTAGCAACCAGAGCTCCCAACTGACTCAAGTTGATGAAACATGGCATGCGCAAGTAGTGCTTGAATAGGCAAAAAACGTTTATCTGACTTGATTTTTCCCTATTTTTAGTCAATACTAAAAAATGTAGTAATTGTATTAATAAATCCAAAAATCCTCTTAAACTGAGGTCCACTCGATATAAGTGGGATAAAAGAGATTAAAATGGTTAATATAAATAATGAAGAATGTACTACAGCTCTCAATATGGAGCAGTTTGAGAAAGATGCCCAAAAAATCTTAGGATTAATGGGCTACCAAGACTTTGATTTGGGTATTTTATTAACCGACAATCAAGCAATTCAATGCTTTAATCGCGATTTTCGCAGCAAAGACGAGCCAACCGATATCTTATCTTTCCCATTCCACCCAGACTTACAAGCAGGGCAAGCAATCGCCGCAGAAACAGAAGATGATAAAAACGTAGGCGACCTGATCATCTCTCTTGAATATATTAAAGAACTGTGTGAAGAAGAAAATAAAACCATAAACGAACACTTGCGCACGCTACTGTGCCACGGCATTTGCCACCTTCTTGGTTATGACCACTACACGGAAAGCACTGATAAAGTCATGAAAGAAAAAGAAACCTGGCTTGCTGCTAAACTAACCGAAGAATAATGAAACGCACGCTACTTGTTACCATTTTATTTCTCAACCTTGCAGCCTCTCTATCAGGGCAAAAAGAAGGCTTTTCATTTGGCATTGGCCTAACTTATGACGGAGATACAGGCACATCAGGTCACTCGAGCAGGATTAAGCTTGAAGTTGATGTCAATCACTCTGATCCCATAATTGATGCTGCTCTTAAGCCAGTAATTAAAGAAGTAAACACCTGCCTTGATTATAATCCTGAAAAAATTAATCTGCTTGATAGAAAGATTAATCAACTTGAGCAAGTTGCTTCTCGCAAACAAACTATATGCAGCCAAAAAAAAGACCCTGAAGAAATTGCTGCTCTTGCGAGAGAAGTATATTTTCTTACACTCAAGAAGCAATTGAGCGCCATACCTTTGGATGATGAAAACAACCCTAATATAATCGCTATACAAGATATGATGAGACAAATTCAGGAAAAAAATGGTTACTAAAAAATTGTTATTCTTTTTTTTCACTCTTGTTAATTGCGCTATAGCCTTTGGTGGTGAAAAAATCGGCGATGATTTATTTAAGGGTGGTATTGGATTTGACAAAGATTTAATAACAAACGTACCACCTTCGCTAGGTTTTCAAAAAAGAGAAGAAGTCTGTACTAATTATAGTCTTTCGGTTAGAACTTTTTATCTGGTAGATGGCGATGGCAAAAAAATAAAGTATGACGATCAAAACAATATAATTCCTGTTGAAGACCATTATAACCATAAGAAGCCAGGGAAATATAGAACCGTGGTCAATCATTCCGGGGGTCAAGAAGCTGCCCCTGTGCTTATCAAAGTGATAACTAGCTCAACAGGTGAAATAATGTATTCCATTGAAGATGAGGGAGGCACCAGAAATCTCGCTACCTTTGAAGTAGAATCTCAAAAAACAAAAGATTTCTTAGTACAACTAGAAACTTTGGCAACAGAACACCGATCTAATCTTGTTTTTTTACAATTGTATGATAATCGCACTAGATCGGCCCAAAAAATAGAAATTAGGCAAGACCAGCTCCTAGATGCTCAAGCTAAAACTAAAAAGTTACTTGAAGAAAAACATCTCGCAGCCAATCCGGCAATACAAAAGAAACCAAAAAAGCGTGTTCTTGTTCCAAAAAACGGTCATGATTCACTTAAAGATGCTCTTGCTCTGTTAGAGCCAAGCAAAGACCAAAATTTCTCTTTAGAAGATTTTCAATTGCCTCATCGCACTTCAGACATAAGTCCAAGTGACTATTACAACAATCTACCCCCTAAAATACGCAAAGCTTATCTATCGGTTGCTTATAATTATGATTTGCAGAAAGTTGCTAGAGACTCTGAAGCCTTTTCTAAAATGGCGGATATGAGCCCTAAAAATCATTACTCTCAATTATCTGAAGAAAAACGCCAAGAATTTCACCAAGCAGTATACGATTTGCACGAGAAAAAAAACACCGATGCAAAAAAAATCTTATTTCATAACTTATCTCTAGACCTGAAAAAACAACTTGAACAATGGAACGATCCTGGTGACGAACAAAAAAAAGCAGAACTTGTTTCATTGGTAACACGTGCTTTTTATGCCTGTCATGACAATGACGATCTTAGACTTGATTTTGAAAGTTTTTCTACTAAATTATCTACGGCCATAAGAAATGAAGAAAAATCAAAAGACGGTAATTATGGGCATGGTCAAGTACAACAAGCTGCAAAATCTGCACCATTAACCAATAAATTTGTCACCATATCTAATCTAGCTCAACACAGAATAAAAAAAGATCTGCCATTGCGTGCTAAATGCATCGAAGCAACTAATAAAATAAACGCAAATACAGCTGAACTCGAGCAAGAAAATAATAAACACTTTGGTCACTACGTAAAAGATTCTGTTAGGAAAAATGTTATAGAGGTTGCATTGCCCGTTGTTGTGGAAGAAGTTGGAGAGTGCATAGGTCTTGCGCTAGCCTCTTTCATCAATAATCCAGCAACAAAAAAAGAAATTGTACGCTTAGAAAAAGATGTACAAGATCTAAAACAAGAACTTACGGATAACGATATAGAAAAATATAAAAAAGATCTTAACAAAGAATTATTCCAAAAATTACAAGCAAACGAAAAACTAATCAACGGTGATAAATCAAAAAAAACAAATACTAAAGAAGAACTCTTACAAGCATTTAAGGATTTCAATGAACATAAATAAATCATTACTGTTTTCATCTCTACTTGCCCTATCGCTACTCAACACCGCTGCCTGCATAGCAATGGACGCCGCCCCAGCCGATTTCGACTTTAATACCGTTGACCCTGACAATCCAAAAGCAGAAGACATAAGAGCTGCTTTGGATGCGGCAAAAGCAAATGACGTTCATCGCAAAAAACTGGCTGCAGAATTGGAACAAACACAAAAAACTGCCGATGAAAAAGCTGCTGCCTTACGTAAACAACTAAAGGAAGAATATGCAGGCCGTGAACAAGAAATCAATGCCGCAGTAAAAAGAGCTGAAGCAAAAAGACAAGAAGAAGAAGCTGCCAAAGAAAAGCAAAGACAAGAAGCAGAAGAAAACTACCTTAAAAAACAAAGAAAACTCCAAGAAGCCCTAGAAAAAGAACAAGCCAGACCTTTTATTCAAGCCGAATATGGTTCCGCTCCTGCAACAGACAAAGATCTTAGTAATGCAATGGCCGCAAATCAGCTGGCACAAGCCGCCAACTATACAGCTCAAACCGCAAAGATTAATCAAGAAAAAGACTCAATCCGTAATAACGATTATTATATTGTTGCTACAGACTATGGTAAACCAGTAATAGAAAAACTTATTTTACCTATAGTTCATGCCGAACTGCAACCGTATGTGACTGAAAAAAGACAAGAATGGATTGGTAAAACAGCTGTTGAAAAACGTAATGATAGAATAAATGAGCTCAACGAAGAAATTGGCCAACTGAATAGAGACCTTAAAAAACGAAACCTCAGAGTATCTGAAGTAAACGAAGAGCATTCAAACAAAGTAAATAGAATTGACCGCCTCGCTCGTCTCTTTGAAAATACAATGAGATACTGTAATGAAACGAACGACAAAGAAGGTTGCCGACAATTGAAAGATCAGTTCTACGTTCTACAAAAAAAACATATGGATGAATTTTACAAAGAAGAGTTGGGTAAAGATTACGTTCCTGCAACTACTCCAGCATCTCCCGTAAAATAGATTTATTTAAAAAAAAGAAAAGCCCAGTGTAAAGCTGGGCTTTTTTACTTATAACTGTTTTGATAAATATGAGAGCGCTTGGCGCAGTAAAACATCAAACGTTGTGTTATCCGTCTTTATATTTTTCTTTACATATTCCATTGCACGCGTAATTTCTGGCCGAGAATAATTTAATGATTGTAGCGCAAGTGCAACGTCGTGAAAATGCGAAACATCTTTCATTTCACTCACATCGACCGTGCCTGATTCAATGAGATTAGCCACCTTGTGCTTAAGTTGCACAATAATCTGCTCGGCCTTCTTTTTACCAATACCATTAACTTTACTCAGCATTTGATCGTCACCAGTAGAAATGGCATGTAAAAAACTCTGTGCGCCCAAATCGGCCAACACTGCCAAAGCTATTTTTGGCCCAATCCCGGAACAGCTGATAATTACCTTAAAAATTGATCTGTCCAAGGATTGTGTAAACCCAAACAGACTTGGACCATTTTCTGCATTCCAATGCAAATAGCTATACACTTTAATCTGTACATCTCTTGCAAAGCTTTTGCTCTGCGGCACTTGTAGACTGACACCCATCATGCCTACATCAAGAATAATTTCCTGATCTTGTGCTTCTTTTACTATCCCGATAAAATAATCAACCATAAAATGCCTCTATATTAATTTTTATAGCCTTTTTTATTGACAAAAACCGTACTCATGGTAAGTTAACAATGTACTTAACTCCGTGCTTTATTATATCCTCCTCCTTCGCATAAAGCTATGGCGGACAAGCAGCACAGGGACCCCGGTAAAGAATTAAAACATTCTTTGCTAAATTGAAAAATCAGATCTTATGCGAGAATAGCTCAGTTGGTAGAGCGTTGCCTTGCCAAGGCAAAGGTCGCGGGTTCGAGTCCCGTTTCTCGCTCCAAAATTTATTCCACTTTAATCATCAAGCTTATTACGTTCTACTATTCAATATCAAGCAAAAAAGGTATGCTAAAAGATGTACCTCTATAAAAATAAAAGCTATTGTTTATCTTCACACAAGGTTATTTCATGAAATCGATCATTGAACAAGCATCTTCAATAATGAAAGCTATTGAAAAAGCATGGAATCAAGCAGAACAGCCAAAAGAATTTTCAATCAAAATTTTTGAAAAAGAAGAACGAAACTTTTTTGGCATGACAACTAAGCCAGCTAAAATTGGTATTTTCTTTGGTGATAAGCCTATCGTTCATGACAAGCAACCACAAAAACCACGTCCCGAAATAAAAGAATGCCGTCCTGAAGCACGTGAAAACAAACCAAAAATTACTACTCCGTCGTCTTCACCTAAAACATCCTCCTTCGTTAAAACTTCAGCGGACAAGCTAGAAGACAGAGCCGCGCAAACACAAAAGCCCGCACAGCAAGGGGCTAAGCAAGAAGCTGTTCGTCCTACTGCTCAACAAAAACCTGCTCAGCAATCCTCCTTCGCTCCATCCTCCGCTAAAAGCTTCGGAGGACACAGCAAGGCTCCGGCGGACAAGCCTTCCTTCGCTAAAACTTCCTCTTTCGCTAAGGCTCCAGTGGACACGTTAGCGGACAAGCCGGCGGACACATCAGCGGACAAGCCAGAAGATAAGCCGCGCCGCACACCAGCAGCATGGAATGATACTATGATTACAACTACTCACAACTGGCTCAAGAAAACATTAGAGCTGATGAATATGAGCGCAATTGAGTTCAGTTCAGAAATAGCAGGAAAAAATTTAAAGCTTACGTTTAATAAGCCATTAATTACTGATGCAATGCACGAAAAACAACTATTCCGTAGCTTTGCACACTTGATTATGTCTTCATTGCGCAATCAGTACAAACAAGAAATTAAGGATCTTAAAGTTATCCTTATTCGTCCCGAATAGAATCAACCCCATGCTCTTTACCCATTACTCCATTCCATTCCGTAACGGGTGCCCGTATGAAGAGAATCGGAATATGGGCTTAAGGACCCCGCCCAAGAGTAAAAATTATGCATTATATATCTAATGAGCCTATCATCGCACAGTGCACGCCACAAGGTAGTGGGGCAATTGCTTTGTTACGTTTATCAGGGGATAATGCATTTTTTGTTGCCGACAGAATGAGCGCACTATTTGGTACTAAAAAACTAAGTGAGCAACCGACTCATACAATCCACTATGGTCATGTTGTTGACCCGCATGGCAACCGCATAGACCAAGTACTTTTTTTAGCGATGCGCGCACCACGTACTTTTACTGGTGAAGATACTATCGAAATAACCTGTCACAACAATCAGTTTATTGTGCAAAACATTCTACAAGCAGCGATCAATGCTGGTGCACGTCTTGCACAAGAAGGTGAATTTTCTCGCCGTGCTGTGCAAAACAACAAAATCGATATTGTTCAAGCAGAAGCAATAAATGATTTAATCCACGCAAATACACAACTTGCACTCAAGCAATCTCTCTGCCAACTAGAAGGTAGCTTTACACAATGGATTACCTCTATTGAAAAGCAGCTTATTAAGGCTCTGGCACTCTCTGAAGCAAGTTTTGAATTTCTTGATGAAGAAAACATGGAATTCAATGTACAAATCAAAGAAATTATTGATCAAGTACTCACCGCTGCAAACAATCTTAAAGTTACTTTTAATCAGCAACAACAGATCAGAAGCGGTATTAGAATAGCTATCATCGGATCGGTTAACGCAGGTAAATCATCCCTGTTTAATGCTTTACTCAATAAAGAACGCGCAATTGTTACCAACATTGCAGGAACAACGCGCGATGTTATTGAAGCAGGATTATATAAAAATGGTAACTATTGGACGTTGATCGATACAGCAGGGTTGCGCACAACTAACGATATTATCGAACAGATGGGCATAAACAGATCGCATGAAGAAGCTCATAAGGCTGATATCATTTTGCTCGTATGTGATGGATCACACGAGCTATCTAGCAGTGAATTAACTGTTTACCAAGAACTCCTTACTCTCTACAAAGATAAAACAATTATTATTGTTAACAAATCAGACCTTCCACAGCATGCCAATAGCATTATTAATACCAACAAGACCTATGCTGCACATAACAACGACAAAAACAGCATATGCACCATTGAAAATGCCATTCAAGAAAAAATTACCACCCTCTTTGCCTCAATTGGATCTCCATTCTTGCTCAATCAACGCCATTTTAATGCCCTACTTTCTCTCGAACAAAAATTATCAACCATCAACACCATGCTTACTGAAAAGCCTAGCTACGAGCTTATTTCTTATCATTTACAAGACGCATTGACTACTCTATCGGAATTGACTGGCAAAACTATTAGTGAAGCAGGCATGGATGCAGTATTCCGTGAATTCTGCGTAGGCAAATAAAAACTCATTTACAATATAACTGCTAAAACTATTCATATTCCTCCGACTACCTTGCTATAATAATACTAACTGAATTGTGGCAAAGCAAAGATTGGATTATGATAAAAATAAAAAAAATAGTACTTTCAGCACTATTGCTCGGTGTAGCATTCGGGGCTATTGTCCTCATAAAAAAGACTATTGATAGTACATACACGGCAAGCCCCAATAAAAAAATCCTCATTTTAACGAGCTTTGGAGGAGGAGGTAACCTTGCGGCAAGTAATGCTTTGGAAAGCTATTTAAAAAATGATTACGACGTACAATCGTGCTATGTTTTCAAAGAACTACTCTCTTCTATAGACCCTCTCAGTTATATCACAGGTCAAAAACATACAGGAGAAGAACTATACAATTGGCTTATGCCGGGAAAATTTTTTAGAGTTCTCGGGTGGATTTATTACTTTGGCGTATGGTACTTCCAGTTACAGAAAAAAACAGTCCAAGGCATATTACATGATTACTTCGCACAAATTAAACCCGATCTGATTATCTCAGTCATACCGATTATTAACAATATCGTACTTGATGCAGCACAAGAATTGGATATTCCATTTTTACTCATGCCAACAGATTTGGATGTAAAACCTTATATCGTGAAAATTGAAAAACCAACATACAAAAAATTTTATGTTGGGATTCCTTTTGATGATGAAGAAATAAAAACACCGCTACACAAGGCGGGCGTACCAGAAAGTCAGATTATTATCGTTGGATCACCCTTACGAACAAATTTTTTCACTCAAAAAAACAAACCTCAACTCAAAAAAGAACTTGCTATTGATGGTGGCAATCCTGTCATTATGCTTTTGATGGGAGCGCATGGATCTGATGAAATAAAAGATTATGTAGCAGAACTACTTAAGGTAAACAATCCTATGAACATTATCGCATGTATTGGAAAGAATGAAAAAAGTAGAAAAGATCTGGCAAAGCTCTCTATTCCACCACATATTTCACTGTCAGTTGTTGGCTTTACTGACCGTATTGCAGATTATATGGCCATATCAGATCTATTCATCTCCAAATCAGGAACGCTCAGCGTATCAGAAGCTTTATACATGAACCTACCCCTTCTGCTTGATGCAACATCAGCATTATTGCCATGGGAAGAATTCAATCATCAATTTATAAAAAAACATGGATTTGGTGATTCTATAAAAAAATATAGGCACATAGCTCCGCTCATTACAACAATCACGGGAAATAGTAATCAACTCGAAATATACAAAAATAATATTCAAAACTTGGAAAAAAAGAACTGCTCCCTAGAAGCGGTCAAACTTATTGAGAGAATGTTGGAAAAGTAATCCTATTTTCATATTTCTTCTCTACACAGCGGTCCCCATGTGCAATACAATGGAGCATGGGGTTAAGAAAATCCGCACACCCAGAGTTACCAGGTATGCGGAGCTTTATTTATTGCAATTATGTTGTTTACGTGTAAATGACACGAACTTCAACACGACGGTTTGGCGCACGGCCTTCACGAGATGTGCTTATTGCCACTGGACATTCTTGGCCGCGTCCAACAACTTTGATAGCACTTCTATCAATACCAGCTGCTACAAACATATCTGCCACATTTTTTGCACGTTTTTCAGACAATGCTAGGTTGTATAGATTGCTACCTTCTTGGCATGCATGCCCTTCTATAACCACTATTGGTTGCGCGTCATCAGCTTCTGCAAGCAATTGTTTTACTTGCTCAATATCATAAGCAACTGCTTGTTGTTGATCAGGTCTCAAGCCGTAGTGGTTGAATGAGAAATAGAGTTTTTTTAATTCATCATCTGTTTGAGCATCTACCCAGTTGAACGCTTCTTCTTCTACGGGTACATCAAGCATAGTATCTTCATCTTCATCACCCATATCAACATCCACGTCGCTTAGATCTAAGTCTTCAACCGTATCACTCTCTAAGCCTAAACCTTGAAGAAGGTCATTTATGTCTTCTAGGTCATCGAAATCGATATCATCACCGTCTAATTCAAAGGTTTGTCCTGTTATATCAGCATTTTTCTCAATAGAATTGCGTTTTACTGGTTGAGATTTTTTAGATTTGTCGCCACAGCCTGGCAACGCAAGAACAAGAACGAGGACCAAAAGAGACATTTTTTTCATCAGAACTATCCTTAAAAAAACATATTTTACTTCAAATTACCCAATGCTGATCAGAATCTAACACAATTTTGACCATTTTTCTACCCAATATTGCACATATTCTATATATTAAAGAATAAGGAACTCTTACACCATTAAACGTAAATGAAAAATAGGAAAAACCTCTACCTAGTTACATTATGAAAAAAATTATTATAAATGATAATCCGTGGGAAACTCGGATAGCCATCATTACCAATGGAAAATTACAAAACATCTATTTTTCTGCGCCAACGCATGAAGTTCTTGAACGCGCCTATTTCAAAGGTTTAGTGACTAAAGTACTCCCTGGTATCCAGACTGCTTTTATTGAATTTGGACAGGAAAAGGCAGGATTCCTGCACATTTCAGAAATTGATAGAGAATTGGCTATGCAAAAGCTCAGCCATCAACTTGAAGACGATGAAGACGAACCAAAGGTAGAAAAAAAGGTCGTTCAAAAACGTGATATCAGTAAAATCCTCAAGGAAAATGAACCAATTCTTGTTCAAGTAAGCAAAGAACCTATCCACCAAAAGGGAGCAAAACTAACCACTTGCTTTACGCTACCAGGTAGATTTATCGTTCTTATGCCGAACATTCCACGCATTGGAGTATCAAAAAAAATTGAAGACAGAGATGAGCGTACTCGCTTAAAAAGCATTATTCGTGAACATTTGCCAGAAGGCATGGGAGCAATCATCAGAACAACATCTGATGGTCGCGCAGAAAAAGATCTTATTAAAGATCTGAATTACCTCGTACAAGAGTGGGTAGCGATAGAAAAAAAATTCGCAACCGCAAAAACATCAGAAAAACTTCATCAAGATCTTCCTTTGGTACTACAAATTGTACGCGATCACCTTGATAGCGATGTAGAAGCAATCATCACCGATTCAAAGAAAAGCCAAAACGAACTGTATAAGTTTGCCAAACAAATTGCACCAGAATTTGCGCACGTTATTCAAGCATACGAAGACAATATCAGCATCTTCTCCGCATATGGTATTGAAAAACAGATAGAACAAGCTCTCAGAAAAAAAGTCTCTCTTAAATCCGGCGGATCTATCATTATTGAATCAACAGAAGCTATGACCGTTGTTGACGTAAATACTGGACGCTTTATTGGAAAAACTAATCTTGAAGATACTATTTTGAAAACCAATCTTGAAGCGGCAGAAGAAGTTGTTCAGCAACTCAAATTGCGCAATATTGGTGGCCTTATCGTTATCGACTTTATCGATATGGCAATAGCGGCAAATCGCCAAAAAGTGTTTAGCTTTTTTGAAAAGATATTAAAAGAACGTGACAAGTTCCAATCGGTTGTGCTTAAAATATCAGAATTTGGTCTTGTACAAATGACACGTAAACGATCAGGAAAAACGCTTGTTCAGCAATTAACCAACGATTGCCCAACGTGTCATGGTTCTGGCTTTATCAAATCGTATCAAACTGAAAGTTATACTGTATTGCGCGCGGTAAGTGATGAATTAAAAACTGTACCAGCCGGCAAAAAGATTGAAATTCAGGTAAACCCTCATCTGTTCAATTATATAACATCAATAGAGTACGATGCTATTTTAAAACTCGAAGATACCTTTGATCTGAAAATAACTCTCTTGAGCAGCAAAGAACTTGCTGTTGATAAATACAAAATCGAAAAAAGATAATACAATAAAGATATGGCTCTCTATACGATTAAAAAAAGAATTTTTTAGCTGTGTTCGATATGGTTCGACAAGCTCACCACGAACGGGATTAATTTTTTCCTTTTCTCCGTTCGCCCTGAGCCTGTCGAAGGGTACGAACATATAACGCATTAGAATTTTCAAATTACTTCAATTTTCTGATGCGGCTCAAAAACAACAAGGAACTTATATGGCAGAACGTATTACCTCTATACTTGATAAATACCCTGATTATGAAGCTACCATTGGCATGGAAGTGCATGTACAGCTTACCACCAAAACAAAAATATTCTGCTCCTGTGCAACATCAGTAGCAAAAGATCCTAATGCAAATATATGCCCTATTTGTGCTGGATACCCCGGCGCAATGCCGATGCTTAATAAAAAAGTAGTAGATTATGCTATTTTAGCCGGCCTTGCTACCAACTGTACCATTAATGAGAAATCAACGTTTGATCGCAAACACTATTTTTATCCTGATTTACCAAAGAACTTTCAAATTACCCAACAAGCTGAACCAATCTGCACCGAAGGTTATGTCACTATTCGACTTGAAGATGGCAGCACAAAAAATGTTAATTTGATTCGTATTCACATCGAAGAAGATGCGGGTAAAAATATTCACTCAAACTACAGCAACGAGAGCTTTGTAGATTTAAACCGTGCTGGTACTCCATTGCTAGAAATTGTAAGTTATCCTGATCTTTCTACATCAGATGAAGTACGCCGCTATCTTAAAACCCTGCGCTCAATTGTACAGTATTTGGGAATTTGCACTGGTAACATGGAAGAAGGATCTTTCCGCGCTGATACTAACATTTCTGTGCGTAAAAAAGGACAAAAAGAACTTGGCACCAAGTGCGAACTGAAAAACATCAACTCTTTCAAATTTATTGTTGATGCAACAGAACATGAATTGGAACGCCAAATTAAAATTCTACAAGAAGGTGGTACAATTACCTCTGAAACAAGATTGTGGAATTCTCAAGAAAAAACAACTACTGTCATGCGTTCAAAGGAAGATACTGCTGATTATCGTTTCTTTCAAGAACCAGACCTACCAATAATTTATATTGATGAAGCTCGTCTTGAACTCGCAAAAAAATCTATGCCCGAATTACCTTCAGCAAAGCTTGAACGCTTTACCAAGGAATACGGCTTACATGATTACGAAGCTGATATTTTGATAGAAGATATCGATCTTGCACACTACTTTGATGCTGCAAGAAAGCATACAACAAGCAAGAATCTTATTAATTGGATTTTGCGTGATCTTATGGGATACCTCAAAGAAGAAAAAGTGGAACTGAGCGCATGTAAAATTACTCCAGAACGACTTGGCAAACTTGTTGATCTTGTTGATCAAGGCGTTATCAACAATCCAACGGCTAAAGAAGTACTTGTGCTTATTGCCCAAACAGACAAAAATCCTGAAACTATTATCGAAGAAAAAGGATTGAAGCAAATTGGTTCTGTTGATGAATTAGAAACAATGGTTAAAGAAATCATTGCGGCAAATCAATCTCAAGTAGCAGAATACCGTTCAGGAAAAGAAAAATTATTTGGTTTCTTTGTTGGTCAAATGATGCAAAAAACCAAAGGTAAAGGTAATACACAAATGATTAATGATTTAATCAAAAAACATTTGAATCAGTAAGTTTTTATCCGTAAAAAAAATAGAGAGCTATGTAGTGATTGTAAAAAAACACTTATAGCTCTTTATTTTTTTAAATAGGATATTGCACATGCAAAAATCAATCTTAATTACTCTTCTGGCAGCAATTTTGGCTAATGAATCAACATGCATGAAGCGACAACGAACAACAGATCAACCCAATACAGGCAAAAAACAATGCTTATCAATAGGACCAGCAGATAGTATGCTTTTGCCAGAAGAGATAATACAAGTCATTCGCACAAAAACAACTGAATCCTTTGTATGTGATCAAGATACGCCCAGAGAAATTGCTCATGTTATCAAAAAAATAAGATTAGTGAATAAATCATGGAGAGATTTTCTTGATGATCCAAAGACAATTCGTACTCTTATTAGTAATGCTTCCGCTACGCCCTATGACCGAGGTTTTTTGGCCAACTCCCCATATCTTACGAAGTTTCCTCCGATAGAAAATTACATGAAACAATCGGAAAAGCTGATCCGTAACATTGCAACTCTTGATGATGATCAAATAAAAGCTGCAATACTAGCTGGTGCTGATATTAATTATTGCTTTTCATTTAGTGGAGGTATCTTGATCTATCCTATACTAACGATGTTAAACTCCAGAGCTATGCCGTATACTGAAAATATTCATAGTAAATTCCGATTACTCCTTGATTTAGGAGCTGATCAAAATATTATCGTTGGTAAGAATACTCTTCTCGGTTGTGCCATAGCATGGAATAATATCAAGCTAATTGAGCTTCTTCTTGAATATAATCCATGTAACAAACATATAGTCGAAGCTGTTAAAATAGGCAATGTAAAAGCTGCACAGCTCATCTTGCAGCAAAAAGATATTCCTACGCAAGACATAGAACGTGCAAAAGAAATAGCCAGAAAAAATGGGGATGATATTTTTATACAATTACTTGATGAGTACATAGCAATGAAAAAACCTATGAACTATTCTACCCACTAATTTTTTATTTTTGTTAATCTACAACCACACATAATTCCTTCTTTATAAACATGAAAAAACATATTGCCATTCTCTTGTTCACCACCTTATTCATCAACAATTATGCTTGGTGCATGAAACGACAACGTAACACAACCATCACAGATTCAAATAAAAAACAGTGCTTACTAACAACAACTGACTCATTTTTACCAAAAGAGATAGAAGAAAAGATTCGTGTAGATGTAGTTGAATCATTTAAATTTGGCAATAATACTCCCCAAGGAATTGCTCTTGTTATCAACACAGTGCGAGATGTGAATAGATCATGGCGAAATTTTTTTGATAGTCCTGATACAATTCGCACCATTATCAGCAATGCTTCATCTATACCTCACTACCGAGGTGTTTTAGCTAATTCTTCATACCTTATGAAACTCTCTTCGGTACGCAATTATATGCAACAATCGGAAAATTTGATTGGCAATATTAAAACTCTCGATGATAATCAAGTAAAAACTATGATAGGAGCTGGTGCCGATATTAATTATAGCTTTGCACTTGCAGGAACCCAATTGGTCTTTCCTATCTTATGGAACACTCAAAATAATTATGAAAAAACAAAATTACTCCTTGAGTTAGGCGTTGATCAAAACATTGAATGCAACTCTCTTACTCCTCTAAGCTTTGCTGTATTCTACCGCAATGTCAAAATGATTGAGCTCTTCCTTGGATACAAGCCACAGAAAAAACATGTAAAGGATGCTATCCAAGCAGATAGCTTAGAAGTTTTACAGCTCGTCTTACAGCAAAAAAATATTTCTACCGAAGAAATAGAAAATGGGAAAGAAGTCGCCAGACAACAAGGGAATGATGCTTTTATACGGTTACTTAATGAATATAAAAACAATAAAGAATTGAGTAACGAGCACCAAAAATAATATTACAGATATATCCTCGCATTCATATATAACTATGATTACAATAAGTCTTAACAATGCGCTTACCCAAAAAGGAAGTAATTTGAAGAAACTTATTGTAGCAATGTTGTGTGCTGTTATGTCTGCTCAGTTCGCCACAGCTATGGAGCAAGAATCAAAATTAGAAGAAAAAACATGGAAAAAACTTCCACAGGATATCGGCACTCAGATTGTCCAACTATATATTGTTTCCCAATATGATGGATGTAAATCTATAAATCATGTACCTGCCCAGATGAGAGAATTCTGTTGCTTGAATAAAAGTACACACAATTTTTTGAACAATCCACAAACTATTCGTATTATCATTAATAAGCATATACCTGTGGGTAAGGATATTCGTCCTTATGTTATGGCTACCCAGTTTGGTACACGCGGTTCAAAAAAGTATATTAATAAGAGCACTCAACTCCATAACGAACTTACAAGTGACAGTTTTAGCCCGAGCAAGATTGATGAATTAATATCTGCAGGTGCTGATATCAATTGTTACCCTCCTAACACAGATCCAATTTTGTTCAAAGTACTTGGCAATCAAGAAAAATTACAACGAGCCCTGCAGTTAGGAGCAAATGTTAATGCTGTCAATCAAGATCAAAAAACCCCTCTTGCCTGCGCTATAGCAAAAAGAATTTTACCAGCTATAAACTTACTTCTTTCCTACAACCCTCAAGATCAATGTGTATCTACGGCTGTTCAAAAAAATAGCCGTTCCGTTGTAAAATCACTCATTAAAAATGGAAATTTAACATCAGAGCAAATTACCCAAGGCCTAACACAAAGCATTTCCGAGCAAAAAAAAGAGCTTATCCCCTTGTTTCTGCAAGCTAACCCAGAGACGTGCCAATTACTCAATCTTTCTCTACAGTTTATGGAACAAAGCAAAATTATTACCAAAGACACACAAAAACAAAAAAGTTCTTTGGCTATACTCGAAGCTCTCTATGCATGTGCCCCTGAAGACTTGCCAAAAATTAAAAAATCTTGCCATCGTATAACTACTTCATCAGAACTTGCTCACAGCATGGTAGAGCGCGGCTTATATATAGTTGCAGAAAAAAATAACGATGTTAAATAAAGATAAAAGAATGAATAAAAAATATGCGCTATCGATTTTCATTTTTCGACGCGATTTACGCCTTCAAGATAACACTGCTTTAAACAGTGCATTGTCACAATCAAAAAGCGTTATCCCCTGCTTTGTTTTTGATCCTCGTCAAATAGATGATGTGAACAAATATAAAACTAATAACGCCATACAGTTTATGTGCGAATCTCTTTCAGATTTGGATGAAGAACTGCATAAGCGAAATAGCAAACTTTACTTATTTTATGGCACACCAGAAGACATCATCAAAAAACTACTCGCATCCAAAAAAATTGATGCTCTTTTTATCAATCGTGACTATACGCCGTTTAGTATAAAACGCGATAATGCTCTTGCAAAAATATGCACTCAACATAACATCGCTTTTGAACAATCTGGCGACGCCTTACTGCATGAGCCTGAAGATGTGTTAAAAAAAGATGGCTCCCATTATTCGATTTTTACCGCATTTTATAAAAAAGCAGTCACTGTAGCAATAAAGGAGCCTGAAAAACTACATGCTGGCCATTTCTTTTCTGAGAAACTACAATATACAGAACCCAAATCAATACTACAAAAAATGGTTTCTCACAAAAATAAAGATCTTGCATGCCATGGAGGTATCAAAGAAGCGCTAAAAATAGTAAACGATTTGGAACAGCTTAGAAACTATAAACATGATCATGATTATCCAAGCATAGACACCTCCCACCTTTCAGCTCATCTTAAATTTGGTACCATTTCAGCGCGACAGGCATATACTGCAATCATAAAACAGTTGGGACGTTCTCATCCAATCATACGACAATTGTATTGGCGTGATTTTTTTACCCTTATTGCATACCATGTACCAACCGTTTTTGGACATGCGTATCATAAGAAATATGACAAACTTGAATGGAACAACGATAAAAAATTATTTAAACTCTGGTGCACAGCTCAAACTGGCGTTCCCATTGTTGATGCCGGCATGGCAGAACTGAATGCAACAGGATTTATGCACAACAGAGTACGCATGATTGTAGCTTCTTTTTTGGTTAAAGATCTACACATCAACTGGCTATGGGGAGAAAGGTATTTTGCACAACAATTGGTTGATTATGACCCTGCTATTAATAATGGCAATTGGCAGTGGTGTGCATCAACAGGATGCGATGCACAGCCGTATTTCAGAATATTCAATCCGTGGTTACAACAAAAAAATTTTGACCCAGAATGCGTGTACATAAAAAAATGGATTCCAGAACTAGATCAATATGATAGCAAAGTTATTCATAATTGGTTTAAAGATAGTAGTCCCATAATTAAAAACTATCCTCGGCCCATTATTGATCATACAAAAGAAAGTGAGCTGACTAAACACATGTATCGTTCTACTTCCTCCAAAAAATAGCCTTAAGCCATTTTAATAGAGTAGTACTTTGCTGCGCATTCGCCATTTGTAACTGTGCAAGAGCTATTTGTTCTTGGGCTATAGTTTGTTTTTCGTGCAACAAACTTTCTTTATAAATATTCAACTGCGGTAAATAATCCTTGTGCTCTCTAATACGCTTGATTGCATCTGATATATTTTTAAAGTATTTATTAGCGCGATACAATGAAGAATCACACTCTTCTTGTAGCAAAACATCCTTACCAACTTCTGCCGATGCCTTGTTAATTAAACTAAATGCATAATGCACCGTTGGCACCAAATCAATAAGATGATTATATGCACTAATGAGTGGTAAATCATCAGTCAAATAAACATCTTGTACTGCATCAAAAAATGCTCTATCACTTTCAAATGTTGTTCTTGTGAGCGTATGACGCGCAAGTTCGTTCAGTAAAACATTAGCGCGTCTAATTCTTCCTGTTGGTGTTGATCTATGCAACATGTAATATGACCCAGCAGTAATTAAAGAACTTACTCCTGCTAAAACAAGAGGATGTACTGTACCTGGCATTTCTTTGATAATTGCATAGCTACCGCCACTACACAAACAGGCAACTAACACTGTACCGGTATTGGCTGTTGAAGTGTAAATTGCTTGTGCAGGGAAAAATGATACCAAAAGAAATAATATAAGAGAGGTCTTTATTTTTGTATTATTCATAATCAATAATGCCTTGTATATGTTTGATGTCTACGCAACAGAGTATATACCATTTATTGATTTTTTAATAAAATACTTTACCCCTAACCTCCGTTTCTACTACAGTTGGGGCCCCCTATATAAAGAATTAAAAAACAAAAAATAAAGATGAAAATTATACGATAAAATATAGATTATTTACTGTTTTAATAAAGCTTTCAGCAAGCAATTGATCTATAATTTTTTCAACTCGCGCAATATCCTTTGCACTATGCAATAAAATATCTTGATGCGATACAGATTCAGTCTTTACAATAAATTTCAAAATCTTTGCACGGATTTGTCTATCAGAACCTTCAAACTTAGACTGCTTGGTATAATGTGCACTTTTACGACTTGGATTTACTTGGCGCGCTTTTAAAAAGACACCATAATCCATCAGAGCATAATACCACTCGCGCGGATTTTCCTGATCAACCGTTTGTGCAATCAGTGGCAATAATTCTTTATCTGTTACTTCTTTTTTATCTGAAAAAAAAGCATCTATAAATACTGTCCTAATGTTTGTTTCTATAAAAATGGTGGGGCAATTGAATGCGAATGCACAAATTGATCCAGCTGTATTTGGGCCAATACCGGGGAATGTTTGAAGTATTTTTGGATCTTGCGGTAAAACACCAGCATATTCACTAACTACAATCTGTGCTAGTTGATGCAAAAACCGTGCACGGCGATAATAACCAAGCCCCTGCCATACACTGAGTACATCTCGCAAAGATGCGCTCGCCAGGGCATAAAAATTAGGGAATGTCGCTATAAACTCTTCATATTTTGTAATAACACGTGAAGTTTGAGTTTGTTGCAACATTATTTCTGAAATAAGTACATGATAAGAGTTATCATTATTACGCCAAGCAAAGTCTCTTTTGTTGGTATGATAGAAATTCCAAATAAATTCTTTAAATGCAGCGATGTTCTTCATAGATATTTAGATTTAATACCCAGCTTAAGAAAAACCATATCCAACAGAGTCAAACACACAATAGTAACTGGCTGGACAAACAAGGGAACAAGTGCCCTTATCTGACTCATAAAACTTACTCTATCTATTTTTATTTTAGTACGCTGTTGTTTATCATAGTTTTTTTTAGTTGGTTCGTGCTGCTCTGAATTACGTAAGATTTGTATGAGTTTTTTTAATTGCTCTTTATTTTGTCCAAGTTTCTTAAACATGTCAGGATTATCTGTTTTTAGATCGCTTGCTTTAAACGCCTTACGTGCTTTTTCAACTACGCCTTTAAGATCGAGCAGATGCTTTTCCGCTGCAATACGAGGATTTTCACCAAACTCGGAATGTATAAAGCCGGTCAATGCTGATGCTGCTTCAGCTTGATCTTCCATCCCGACAATAGCGTTAATTTTTTCTTGGTTATTTTTTTTGGTAAATTTACTTTTTTCAAATTGCTCCAGAACTGTGTAATATAGTTGTAGCTTATCTTCAGATGTAACGCGACCAAGAAGCGAATGCAATACAGGCATTGATAAGATAGTTGCCACACCACACTTTGCTTCATATGGAATAGAAGGCAGAGAAGAAGGACCGTATTGGCCATAGAGATAAGTTCCTCCGACAAGAACTAATGGTACCACAACAGCAGCAAATCTTCTTTGATCATTGGAAAGAGTAATTTTTAGGTTACTCAAGCTAGACTCCGCTCCAAATGAAAACCCGAATGTTGCGACTAAAGATAAAAAAAGACCCGCTTGCTTTGTTATTTTGATGTGCATTAAAAACCTTAAAAATTTTTATGTAAAAATATTCTTGATAGTAGTATAACAAAAAAAAGAGGTATGAAAAATTCATACCTCTTTTAATATTCAATAATGCACAATCTATTTTATTTGCGCCAGAATAACCACAATACCAAAGCCTTTAGCCATTCTAATCGTGTAAGACTTTTTACCGCTCCCGCTTTTTTTTGTTCAGCCTCCGCTATTGCTACTTTGGCTTGAGCTGCTACTACTGATGCATCGGCCATTTTTGTTTTCGCGTCAGCTGCTTGCTGATTAATTTTCAGCTGTTCGCTCTTTTCTTTTGACTGCTGGTATTTCTCATTTTGTGTAGCAAAACCTGGATATTCCTTTATCCATAAATCTAGCTTTGTCATATCATTAAAATAATTTGTGCATCGATTACCTGTTTCTTGCATCAACTGTGACAAACCATCTGCCTGAGCATCACTTTGCATTGATTGTAATTTATCAACAGATTGCTCAATAATTGGATAAAGCATTTTCAATTTTTCGTAAGCAATAGGTAATGAATATTCTCCATTCCCATAAGAACGGGTTTTTATAGAAATGATCATGTTTTCATATTCTTCAACAGAAGATGGCTTTAAGTTTGCTGGAGCAAACATGTGCTCATAATTTTCAAAAGGCTTTAGTTCCTCGCCCTTAGGAATCCAGCAGGTACCATAGCCCTGTTGCCTAATTTTATCGAGCTCCAAATTAATCATTTTTAACTTAGCACTAGGAGTATATTTCCCTAAACATTTATATGCCAACGCCGCTGAACCCAAAAACATCACTCCAATAACTCCAGGATTTTCGCTGCCACTTACCATAGCTCCTGCCAAAGCTCCCGCCAAAACGGTACCTACTTTTGCCTGAGTTTCTGTTATTCCGTATGCAGGCACTTGCATCATAATAGCAAGCAACATTACACTCTTTTTTCTTTTAGCAATGATAAACATAAAAAAACTCCGAATATTTTATAAAGATAACAACACTAATAGTATAACAAAAACAAAAAATAATAATATTGTTGACAAAAACAGCAAGAAGGCATTACAGTAATACTAGTAATACCTCAATGTTGAAAGAGAATAAAAATGAGTAATTCAAAATTAACATCTAAATTTCAAGCAACTATTCCCCAAGATGTTCGCGCCAGCCTAAAACTCAAGGCAGGAGACCAAATAATCTTTGAGATTACAAAAGACAAGCAGGTCATTATAAAAAAGGCAAGCCCTAAAGATCTTGCTTATTTACGATCCTTAGAATCAACGCTGACAGAATGGAATTCTAAAAATGATGACGAGGACTATCGTGATTTATAAACAATTTGATATCATAGCAGTCCCTTTTCCTTTTGTAGATTCCTCTACATCAAAAAAACGTCCTGCTATTATTCTTTCGTCAGATGAGTTTAATCAAGAAACTAAACATAGTATAATGGCCATGATCACTAGCGCTCGTAATAATCCATGGACTGGGGATGTTACTATTACTAATCTTTCTAGTGCCGGATTACCAAAAGCATCCATCATAAGAATGAAGTTTTTCACCTTAGATCACAAACTTATTCTCAGCCCTTTGGGTGTATTATCAAAAAAAGACCAAAATGCTCTACGCAAGGTGACAAAATCCATTTTTGGCAACCTTCTATAAAAGAAGACATAAAAAAGAGGTATGAAAAATTCATACCTCTTTAAATAGTTCTATTGTAACAACGATTTTATCTTACTGGTTCGAATTCGATCTGAATTCTTCTACCTTTAAGCATAGAATCTTTAAGAGAACGGACAATTGCTTGCGCTTTTTTACCATCTTCTACGGTAAAAAATGAACGCGTGTTCTGCATAGAGATGCGACTAACGCATGCTTCATCAACAGACGCTGATGTTGCGATAAAGTTAATCAAACTATCTTTATTCATGCGATCAATTTTACCAACGTTGATGAAAAGACGCGCTTCATCTTTGTCTCCGCCACCATTACCATTGCCGTTACCATAACGTCTTGGAGATGATGATGATGAATAACTATCGCTATTGCTTCTTCTTCCTCTGCTATCTCGCGTTGCAGGGCGACTATCACGGTCACGAGATGCATCATATGATACATTCAAGTTGTGCGATAATTTATAATGACGAAGCATTTCACCGCAGTTAAGAGAAAATACTCTCTCAACCAGTTCTTCTTTTGTTAAATCTTTAAGCGACTCTTGTACTGCTACCATATATGGCTTAATCAATGCATCAACAGGAGTACTGATTAATTTTTGTGAAAAATGATCTAATTGTTTTTGACACAACTGATCGCCTGTTGGCACCTGAATAGGCTTAACAGTAATACCAAGTTGCTGTTCGATAAATTTGATTTTTCTTAATGAAGTACCAATAATAATTGAAACACCAGATTTACCCGCACGTGCTGTACGACCACTTCTATGTGTGTAATTTTCAATATCATCTGGTAAGTTGCAATGGAGTACGTGAGTAACGCCATCAACGTCAATACCACGAGCTGCAACGTCTGTTGCGATTAACACTTGGATTTTTTTATCTCTAAACTTCTTCATGACCGCGTCACGTTGAGGTTGAGATAAATCGCCATGCAACGCATCAGAGTTGTACCCTGCATTAATAAGCTGCGCGCTCATTTCTTGTGTATCACGTTTTGTTCTACAGAACACGATACCAAACATGTCAGGATAAAGATCGATAAATCGTCTTACTGCGCTATAAACGTCAGGGTTTCTCACCACACAATACTGATGTTCAATATTAGTCGCACCACTGTTACGTGATCCAACAGTAATTTGCAACGGGTTGCTCATATATGTGTGTGCTATTTTTTCAATCTTAGGTTGCATAGTTGCAGAGAACAACCATACTTTTTTGTCTCTTGGTGTAGATTTTAAAATCTCATCAATGTCTTCTTGGAAACCCATATCCAACATTTGATCAGCTTCATCCAACACCACACGACTAATACGCTCTAATGTGATAGTTCTACGGTTGATATGATCAATCAATCGCCCTGGTGTTCCAACAATAATGTTAACACCGCGTTTGATATCTCGCACTTGCGTTCTAATGTCAGCGCCGCCATAAACAGCAACAACACTAAAACCATCTATGTATTTTGAATAAGCTGTTAGTTCTTTGGTTATTTGCAGACAAAGCTCGCGCGTTGGGCAGATTACCAGTCCCTGAGTTTTACCATCCATAACAGCCGAAATCAATGGCAACCCAAACGCAGCCGTTTTACCGGTACCAGTTTGTGCCAAACCTATCAGATCCCTGTCTCCTTGTAAAAGAAGAGGAATCGCTTTTTCCTGAATTGCTGTTGGTTGGGTAAAACCTAATTCAGAAACTGCTCTCACTAAACGTGAATCAACACCCAATGCTTGTATACTCATACGTCTCACCAATAAAAATAAAAAGGTGTAAAAATCTATAAAATCTCGACAGATACATAATATCCGATATTCTTATATACTTTCAGACTATATCTTTCTTTACAATCTGTCAAATTAAATCAAACCAAAAGCCTAAATAACATTGTTTGATACTAGGTTTAATAGGTAAAAATAGCTCCAATAAAAATCCCCCTCTGTAGATTTCTCTAGAGGGGGCTTTTTATTGTCTAAAATTTAACCGAACTGCTCCATGTGTTGCTTTACTTCAATCTCTGTATCACCCTGAAATCTTAGCAATGCTTCCATGATTTTATGATTAAGGGCAATTCTTTCGTCCACGCCAGAGATGATAACATCTGTAACATTTTTTTGTTCTCTTAGCCACTGGCATTCATGGCTTAGTATTGGTATATAGTGCTGGCAAAGCCATTTATAGGGTATAGCGTGGTCAGGTGCACCTGCATACCACTCATGAAGCCATTCAACTATTTTCTTTTCATCCGTGGTTAAAGGCTGCGTTGACGAATACGCATTTGTAATATTTAAAGCCATCAACATAACACCTATAATCACAGTCTTTCTATTCATAAGAACTTCCTCTTTAAAAAGCCCCATCTGCGCAAGATTGCAGACGGGGCATAATTACTTTTATTCAATGATGGCCTATTATAGGCCATTGTCATATTTAATCTGCTTTAACTTAGCTATAATAACCTGATTACGCTCAAACTGATCTTGCATAGCTTTTATATATGCAGCATTGTTTGCTCTGTAGGCACTATTTTTACCAGAAGTATATTTACATATCCCCGCTAAAACTAATGAAGCTGCCGCAACAAAAGGAGATGCGACACCAAAACTCAAAGCTATTTTATTATATTCTTTATCGGGGGACATTCGAGTTAAGTAATCCATTCTTGTATTAATGGAATCTTCTGAATAATTACCAAAAATAGTCCCTAAAAATCCAAAGCCTATGCGTTCTGCCAAACTGTCTGACCCGTTCCATACTTTATAAGCAGCAGAAGAAGCTACAACAGAAAAAATACCTCCCACAGCAGCAACTGAGCCAGAAGTAACCGCTACAGCTTTAAGAAAATTCGGAACAATACGAGATCCAAATCCCTCTGCTGAAGCTTTTTGCTTACGCGCTTGTTCGCTGTCTTTTTCAAGAAGAGCAATATCCCGATCAATAATAGTTGCAATAGAAGAATCTTTTTCAACAAATTGAGCTATTGACAGAGCATTACTATTATTCAAGTTCCAAAGAGTTGCAAGCCGAGCTTGTTCTTGTTGAACCGTCAGTTCTTGGGCAGGCAAAGCCGTCGCCAGACCAAAAGCCATGGCTACAGCTATTAATGCACTATATTTTCTATTCATAACAATCCTTATATTATTAGTAATTATCTCTATTAATAATTTACACGTAATTTTTCAAATTATCAAAAGGCCCCATTTTAAGGCACTAACGATATAAATTATATAAAAAAAAACACGATCCACCTGCTTTATAGGTGAATCGTATGTATAATTAGCTAGATTTTATGAAGCAATAACGTCTTGCGCATCATAAGCAGGAACAACTGGTGCGGATACAGACACGGGAAGTAGCGACTGAGCAATGGTGTTTATTGCGCTCGTAACAGTATTGATAAGCTGATTAACAGCAACATCTGCAGCGTTTTTACTATCATTACTATCTTTGGCAGCCTTTTCTTCTTGTAAGACAGCCAAAAGTTTTTTATCGCGTTCTAAGCGCTCAACTATGCGTTCAGCTGTTCGGGATGCTTTATAAAATGAGTTTCCTGCGGCAACCGCTGACAATGCACCAAAAAGACCAAAAGAAACAGCCTCTCCCATATATTCTTTAGAGAGGTGGTAAGCCTTGCCAACACTGGCTGATGGATCGTTTTGAAGTATATCACGACCATATAATGTATAATAGACGCCACATCCACATAGCGCAGAAATAGCAGACAAAATAGCTCCTGAGCGCATTGCATTGCTCTTAAGCGGACTTTGCTTAACCAACATTTTAGCTTCTAATGCTGCAACATGATCTGTCAGCAAGGCTATGTAATAATCCAAGTTTTTTTGGTAGATGTGCAACTTATAAAACAGAGGATTGTTCGCAAACAACCAGAAAAGCTCTTTTCTGACATTTTTTGCACTTGGGCAAGATTGCTGCTGTTTTTCATTTGCGGCATATAATTGCACCCCCGTTTGAGCAAGAGCTACAGTAAGTTGAGCTGTGTCATCTTTTGCTATTATAGCTCCACCGAGCAAGGCAAAAATCAATCCAAGAACCTTATTTTTCATACTTATCCTAAAACTGTAATAAACTTTTAACACCCATTAAATTATCAAATAATTGCTAGATAGTCAAAATAACTAAGCCGCGGTAGATCGTATCAATTCCAGATATTCCTTTGAGCTTTGCAGGACCATTTCAGAGATAAATTCAAAAAATGGTACACCATTTCCCTTATTTGCTTGCTGTATAGCCACAACATACGCTGCTTTCATGGTTGGTGGAATTGTAGTAATAACATACCCGCTTTGCAGTAATGCTAAATTCATAAACAATCGCGCTATTCGACCGGTACCATCTATAAAAGGATGAATCGCTATCAATCGTATGTGCACGAGCGCTGCAAAATTGACCGGGTGATATTGGGCTTTAAATTGAGGAATTTCTCGTAAAAAATCCTTCATCAATAGTGGCACGGCTGCAGGCTTTGGATAATCAAAGCCTGTTCCAGCTCCAAAAACGGTACCTTTGCGATAATGGCCTGCATTCTCCTGATCAACAAGGGAACACAACAGACGGTGCATCTGTATAATGTCGCCTTCAAGCAATTGGTTAGCACGAGCTTTTTGCCACATAAAATCATATGCGTTGCTATGGCCTACCACTTCAAAGTGCTCTTTTAGAGATTTGCCCCCTATTGCCATTCCATCTTCTAAAATAATTTTTGTTTCAGTTTGCGTGAGCGTATTGCCTTCCAAAGCATTTGAAGAATAGGTCAACGCCACACGAAAATGTTCTTTAAGCATTGATACTGATTGCGTTGGGAGTGGTCTATATTTATCAGTTTCAGTTTTTATTGCATCGATATCAGCTATGCGATCTTTAAACATCTTAGCCTTTCTATAAGCGAATTAGGTAGAGCTCTCACTATAACAAAAGAGGCCTCTAATGAATAATTAAATCAAAAATCTAATCTGCATAGAGCAATTTGCTAAATATATAAAAATCATTACAATCAAGCACCAAATAAACAGCTTTCACCATTTATTTCTTTAAGGTAAATACATGCCATTTGCACATCGAATCATTTTCTCATTACTCTGTATTGTTAGCGCTATAACGCCAACAGATTCTACAACTCAAAACACAGACAACAACGACCCAATTAAAATAACGCCCTTGAACATATCGCAAGACTCTGAGCAAAACCCTAAAATTCTAGAAAGTAAACGCCCAAGAAAACCGTTTCATCAAAAGGAAAATCCTATATTTTTCAGCGAAGAACAAATCGCTGAATTGGAGTCTGTCTTTAAAAATTCCCCAGAAGAAGCACAGCGCATTGTAGAGCATCTAGAAAACCCTACCTGTTCTCCAGATAGAGATTATAGATTCGCTCTATTTTTTGGTGATTCTCAGTCAGACGATAAGGCAACGGCCGCAGCAATAGCAATTGCATACAAAATGTATAAACAAGGATGGAATTGTAAATTTTTATCTAACAAATCTCTTTTTGGGAAAAATAGCGATCATACTGCCATAAAACTGCGAAATGAATTAAAAACTATTGAGACATCTAATCAACCAATAATTGTAGTTTGTCTCGAATTAAATCAATTACTTGGATATGGTATTGACACATACAAGGATCCTAATGAAACAGACACACTATCATCGCTTCTTGATAACCGAAAACATCATCATCCTGAGTTAACAAATACAGTATTTTTGAATTTTCTTGAACGGCAAAAAAATAACGAGCAGTTTTTTCTTATTGGCACTATGGATGATATACAAAAACTACCTGAACCCATTAAACACAGAATGATTATGGATATCATAGAATTTCCGTCCAATTCGTAATTGTACAAATCAATTTTACACAACGAGAAGAGCCTTACAAGAATGTAGGGCTCTTCTTTTTATTACACTTTTTTGACCTCATTCAAAAAAAGAATTACTATTCAAAATAGCAATCACACGTACTTAACTCAGAAAGACTTCTATGAAAAAAGCACCATTATTTATAATCATAGGCCTTATCACCGTAATTTCAGCTGCTCTTTGGTACCGCGCAGAAAAAACGATTACCACTTCACCAACCTTAGACACCATTATTGTTGGCACGAATGCTGAGTTCCAACCATTTAGCTTTAAAGACCAGGATGAAATAGTTGGCTTTGATATTGATATTATCAAGGAAGTAGCTCGTCGACTTGGCAAGCAAATCATCTTAAAAGATATGCCTTTTGATGCCTTGATCCCAGAAATTCAGATCGGCAATATACATATGATTGCAGCGGGGATAACTCCAACAGAAGAACGGGCACAACGCGCGCTGTTCACCAAGCCACATTTACTGGGCAACCCTCTTGCCATCATTACTCTTAAAGACAAACCTGCATTAACCACCCTTGATGAGCTGAATGGCAAAACAGTAGCGGTAAATGAAGGTTATCTCTCAGATTCTTTTATGTCAGAGCAACCTGGTGTTGAATTGCTACGCCTATCTTCTGCATTGGTCAGCGATGGTATGCTTGCGCTACAAAGTGGCAGAGCAGATGCGTTTGTTGCAGCAATTTATTCTATGAAGCCATATTTTGAAAAATATGACGTGAGCAATTTTAGCGTAACGCCAATTCCAGCAACCGAAGAAACGAGTGCTTTTGCAATATCCAAGCATTATCCAGACCTGCGCTACAGCATTCAAAATGCTCTTGATAATATGGCAACAGATGGAACCTTAGATGCAATTAAAACTAAATGGAACCTTTCATGATTATAGATTTTAATCTTATTGCTGAATATTTACCGGTATTGCTCCAAGGGCTTATTGTTACGTTACAAATTGCAGCTGCAGGTTGCTGCATTGGGCTTATAATTGGTACAACGCTTGCATTAATGCAAACAAGTCATAATAAACTACTGCGTTTATTTGTCAGTGCTTACGTGGTAATTATTCGGGGCACACCCATGCTTATTCAAATTTTATGTGCTTATTTTTTGCTCCCACAAATTGGCATTCACATTCCCGCTTTGTGGACAGCAATCATTGCCATAGGTTTGAATAGTGGTGCATATATCAGTCAAATAATTAGATCAGGAATATCATCTGTTGGTATTGGTCAGGTTGAAGCGGCTAAAGTACTTGGATTCTCAACAACAGACACCATTAAATATATTATTTTACCGCAAGCAATACGAACAACACTGCCTGCTCTTGGTAATGAATTTGTTACTTTAATAAAAGATTCTGCACTTGCATCACTTATTGGAGTATCGGAATTGACCAAGCAGGCAAACTTTGTAAAAAGCAAAACGTTTGATGCAATCACTGTCTATTTTGCTGTTGCAATTTTGTATCTTATTCTGACTTCAACAGTTTCTTTTCTTGTTGCACGCCTAGAAAAAAGGATGAATATTCATGCTCAAGATTAATCAACTTGCCAAATCTTATAACACCAAAAAAATTCTTAACAATATCAATCTGACCGTGCAAAAAGGTGAAATCGCATTGTTTTTAGGCTCATCTGGCGTGGGTAAATCAACATTGCTGCGTATTTTAAATAATCTAGAAACAGTTAACAGCGGAACAATTTCTTTAGACGATAAAGTACTCGATCTTGCAAACATTAACACAACACACACCGTTGGCATGGTATTCCAACACTTTAATCTTTTTGATCATCTGACTGTTGAACAAAATATTACTTTGCCACTAGAAAAAGTACTGAAAAAAAGTCCAACAGATGCAACCAAAATAGCTCACCATTTATTGCAGCGCTATGGCCTGTTGGATAAAAACAACAAATATGCATCGCAACTTTCTGGCGGGCAAAAACAACGCCTTGCTATTGCGCGTGCAATCGCAATGGAACCAAAAATTATTTGCCTGGATGAGCCAACGTCAGCTTTAGACCCAGTACTAACATCATTTGTTGCAAACAACATCCAACAACTAGCAACAGATGGCTATATTGTTCTTGTTGCAACGCACGATACTGATCTGATTGAAAAACTTAATTGCACTATTTATTTGATGAGTGAAGGTAATATCATCGAGACGGCGCAATCAGAAAATTTGCGAAATAATCCTGATAATTTTCCAAAAATTAAAAAATTCATAGCAGGACACGAATAATCATGAATCACATCCAAGAACGTCTTACTGCCCGCACTGTACTATTGAATGAAAACAATCAAATTTTGTTACTTCAATTTAAACTGCCTCAAGAAACATTCTGGTTAACTCCTGGTGGAAAAATCGAAAACAATGAAACTCCGTTGATAGCTGCGCAACGTGAGTTATTGGAAGAAACTGGAATTATAGACGCTCAGTACATCACTCCTCATTGTTATTATGTTGAATCAATCGGAAGCCCACAAGGCACACCTATATTTTTCAAAGAACATATTTTTCTTGCCTATACAAAAAGCAAATTAGTATCCACAGCATATGCAAGCGAGGAAGAACAAAAAATTATAGTGGCAAGAAAATGGTGGAATTTATATGACTTCATCAAAAGTGGCGAGGTATTATATCCGTATGGCTTACTAACAGCATTAAATGATGTTGTTTGTCACCAACAATTACCACAACAAACTATTTTTATCAATCAAGCTCATGAATGAAAAAATTCATATCGATATTTCTCTTGTTCAAAAAATAATTACCACTCAATTCCCACAGTGGACAAATCTTTCCATAAAACCCGTTGAACCTGGCGGATGGGATAATAGAACATTCCGTCTTGGCGATCATATGCTTGTACGCTTACCAAGCGCTCCAGAATATGCTGATAAAGTTGCAAAAGAACAATATTGGTTGCCACAATTATCGCCACATCTCCCCTTGTCAATTCCCACTCCTTTAGCAATCGGAAAACCTGATGAAAATTACCCTTTTCCTTGGTCTGTTTATCAATGGATTGATGGAGAACCAGCATCATCGACACACATTACAGATCTGAATCAATTTGCTATTGATCTTGCGCAATTCTTGAAAGCATTGCAGCGCATTGATACCACCGGTGGACCAATTGCAGGACCACATAATTTTTATCGGGGTGGATCATTGAAAATATATGATGCTGAAACACAAGAAGCAATTGCACGCCTTGGTAATAAGATAGACGCATCAACCGTAACAAAAATATGGAACACCGCACTTGCATCAACATGGCAACATCTTCCCGTTTGGATTCATGGAGATATTGCACCTAATAACTTGCTGGTAAAAAATGGAAGGTTATGTGCTGTGATTGATTTTGGTGGATTGGGGATTGGTGACCCTGCTTGTGATTATGCAATTGCTTGGACATTCTTTAATAATGAAAGCAGACATATACTTCGCACAGCCCTTGCTTGCGATAATGCAACCTGGGAACGCGCACGTGGTTGGGCTTTGTGGAAAGCACTCATTACCTATGCTCAACTACCAGGAACTAACGTAGTAGAAAAAGAAAATGCAAAATACGTAATTGATGCAATAATTAAAGGGGAAACTTAAAAGAGTTTCCCCACAAAACTTACACTTGTTTCTTTTTTCTGCATTCAATAACATGACTGATTGATGTTAACTCACGTATCGCAACAATCTCCAAACCTGCAGCATTGCACAGTGCTTCAAACTCTGCCTGCGTTCTTTCTTGTCCACCAAAAATGGTTAACAAGCGCAAATCAATATCCAAGATTAATTTTTTATCCTGACATTGATCTACTACTGCATCAACAATGTATAACACATTTTCTTCAGTCATCGCTACTGCAACATTGCGCAATATTTGCAATGCTTTTGCATCATCCCAATCATGCAAAATACGTTTTAAAATAAAGACATCTGCTTGTACCTGAATAGGATCAAAAAAACTTCCTGCAACTTGAATTATCAGTTCATTTTGCTGCACAACGTTATTCTGCACTTGCTGCAAATCAAATAAAATGCATTCTGTTACATCACTATTGTTTTCTACTATACACTGCAATAACTGCCCTTTGCCACCACCAATATCAGCAACAACACCAACAAATTTGATCTTTTGAGCAATCAACATATCTTCTTGCTGTGAGATAATAGTCATTGCTTCATCAAAGCGTTCACTCAAAATAGGATCATTTTTTAAGTATGAAAAATAATCAACCCCATACAATTCATCAAATGATGATTTTCCTGTTTTTATGCTATGCCCCAAGTTGCCTATTGCATTCCAACGCGTAGGATCATCATGCAAAATAAATGGGCGAATTGTTTGTGGATGATCTTTCTGCAAAAATACTGACTTTTCATTATTGCAAATCAAACCATTTTGGTCATATGCAAACACTCCAGATTCTATTAAACATCGGAGCAATCGCTTTAATGCTTGCGTATTAACCCCTACTTTTTCTGCCAGATCACTAAGCGACAGTGGCATCATTACACAATCTGCTAATTCCAAATCCGCTGCAACATACAAAGCTCGCGATATCATCACTTGGTTTGAAAGCGCCCACATACAATCATAATCTGACACATTTTGCATAGAATAAATACCCATATAAAAAGACATGATTAACATACAACATAGTAATTTTAACATTTGCTTATTTTTTCATAAAGGCATTGATACAATATCGCCATTTTTAAAGCTCGTCGAAGATCATAATACCTGTCTCCTGCGCCTAGCGAATAATCTGGCGTATCAGCAAAATCAGTCTCTGCAGCAAAGACTTCTTCGCCTTCCTCGCTGGGAATAACTACTTCCTCATGCCAGGTATCGGTTCTTTCTTCAAGAATGTACTGAAATAACCAAAAGTTGGGCTTCGCTGCTAGTTTTTTATATTGATCGGAAAATAGTATATCTTCAATTTTAAATACTCGGACAAACTTTCCACATTCATTTAGCCCAACAGCTGACGCGGACTTCAAAATATCTTGCAACAATCCTGGTTCTTTTTTTTGCAGAATCGTTAATGGTATTGTGGCAGAACACATCCCTTTTTTATAGCGTAACATGCATGGATATGTTGCAGCTTTACCGTCTGAAGAAATGACACATTCAAGCACTTGTTGCTTCTGGCCTGCTATACCAACAGCATATGATGAAAAGTTGCCTCTTTTATTAAAAAAAACAGGAACATAACACTCCTTTGTTACAATGAGATTGTCCCAACTTTTTTTATAACATCTCAATAAACCATTTTCTATGTAATATCGATTTAAAAAAAGTTGGCTCTTGCTATTTTTAGGATCTTTTTGTGCGTATTCTAACTTAACCACAACATTTCCACACGCATTTCCATCCACATTCCAGCTGATGGCAAAAGGTACTGTTTCAGAAACAATACCTTCGTTGCATGTTGAGACAATACGGGGATAGAGATCTATTCCTTGAACTTGCAACATGCTCGCTAAATGTTGCCTGCTGTTGTCTTTGTTGGAATGCTCGTGCGCAGGTAGTATAGAAAGATTTGACTTATCCATGCCCTGCAACAATTGCACGCACAATAAAAATAATCCCAAAAAAAATATCTTTTTGTTTTGAATAATCATGATGAAAACCTTAAATACCTTTGTTATCAACAATAAGTCTATAATTTATTTTGCAATGTCCATTGCGCTCTGCTGTTCAGTATATACGATACTGCTATGTTTTGTCTTGTTCCCATTATAAAGCAGCTTGACAAAGCACCAGACCACTGTTAGCATTAGGCGAATATTTAAAAAGAAACATAAAAAAACGTCCCTAACTGAACAATGCTTTTATGTATTGTTCACCCCCCTAACCCTTCAGCTTATTCAAAGTTGAAGGGATTTTATTTTTTACTCCAATTTACACTTCCTCCTTCGCCAAGGCTTACGCCTTCGCTAAAGCTATGGCGCACACGGTCGGCGGACACGTCGTTTCAATTGGGGACCCCGTATGCAGAAAAAACAGATATGGCTTTTTTATTTTTTGATCGTAATTAACCCAATATCACAACTTAACTGAAAATTATCATTATTAAGTCGTGTTATGGCAACCTGAGAAAGAGTTATCATATGCTGCGATTCTTTGATTGTTTTCAACAAAGACATAATTTTTTCTATTGTTCCAGTAACTTCGCAATGCGCGGAATCTTTTGTATACCATCCTTTATCTTTCTCTTTGCATAGTCCATAGGTGTTCAGCGTAAGACCCAACTTTGTGATAGCATCTAACATAAATGCTGTGCGCTCATGACAATGCTCTTCTTTTTTTTCTGGCTCTATCGCGCGATCGGCTATATTTTTTTTACTTGTGTGAACAAGCGTCAATAACTCTTTGCTATTTTTATCTATGACTTCAACGTCTTCTTGTTGTTTGCGTAAACGTGCCAATTCAATTTTGCACACAGCAATGTGTCCCTTGAGAGGAATATAGATACCATAAAAACAAACCACTAAGAAAGCTCCTACAGTAAAAAGCGTCGCTATATAGCGACGCTCAGCACTTGTATGTGCAATATAATTGTACACGACATTATTACGTGGAATAAAATACATTATGACTTCCTCTCTTTATTCCGTTCGATTAACCCTTCGACAAGCTCAGGGCGAACGGAAGAAATTAGAAATTTTCTTTTTTGCTTATTCCAAATCTCCTAACCGTTCGTCCTGAGCTTGTCGAAGGAAACGAACGCTAAATGATGGAATTTATTGCTACATTTTTATCCACTGCAAAGGATCAACCGGAGTATTATTTATGCGCATTTCCCAGTGTAAATGATAACCAGTTGCAAATCCTGTTTTACCAATAGTTCCCAATGGATTGCCTTGCATAACTTTTTGACCAACTTCAATATCCGCAAAATCTTCTAAATGATAAAAGAGTGACAAAATACCAAGCCCATGGTCAACAATCACAGTGTTACCACTTGGTGCAAATCTATCTTTCATCACCACAATGCCATCCTGCGGAGCCCACACAACACTGCGTGGCATATTGATCACATCAACTGCTTTGTGCGCATAGCGCCCTTTATGCTGCGTTGTACGAATGGTTCCATAGTCACACGTAATGCGCTGTATTTCTATCGGAGCGCAGAATGTTCCACGCCATAATTTTTCACGTGGAGATTGTTTGGATAATTCTGCAATTTCATCTTCTAATGATTTGCCGTCTCGACCAAGCGCTTTTTCTTCTTGTACCTTGTTAGACGTTACCGTAATTACTTCTTTTTTAAATGGATAAACAACAACTTGGAACTTGTTATCAAGATGCAACGCATTACCTACCTTGTCTTCTATATCTACAGAAAATAAATATTCACTTGGTTGTTCTTCACATTCGATTGGAATAAAACATTCATAAATTTTTGAATTTTTAGCTTCTGGAAAGCATTCAAAAGTACGAGAAAGTGTATTGATATATGCATGTTTTATTTCTTTATTTACCTGAAACTGAACATGCAAAGTTCTTCCTTGAAACACTTTGTGCGGAGCGCCGGTTTTTACAAACACAGCTTGTAGAGGTAAATTATCCACATAAAAATCACGACTTACAACAACTTTGTTACGATTAAATGTAGCATCTGCAAATTCTGCCTTAAGTACATGTTTACCATTGCTTAATGTTTTAGTTGGAATAGCAAATGGTTGACCTTCTTGATTTGCCTTAATTCGTACCCCATTGATTAAATTTTGGCCATCAAGAAATAATACAATGTCTCCTGTTTTATCTGACGTCACACCACAACGCACTTCGCCTGAATAATAACAATTTTCATTAATGCCATTAACCACAACACTCGGTACTCTTGCGTCTAAAAAATAAGCATATGCCTGCCAACCAATCCACGAAACAATCAATAGCACAATAATTTTAGGAGCATGTCTAAAAAGATTCATAGTAAGCCTTTGGAATTGAAAAAATGATAGTAATTACTGAATAAACTGAGTTTTAGTATAGTTACTTTTTTTACGAAGGTAAAAAACAAAAATAGAAAAAAATATCACTGCGTATACACTAAAATATATTTCTTAAATGTTTTATCAACAACAAGACAAGGATCAACATGCATAAAAGATTTATTGTTCTTCTCTTTCTCATGATTAACTCAAACAATACTTTTGCCCATGCTGATACAAAAGAAAAACAAGAAATTTGTTTTAGCGAACAGTTCAGAGATAAGCAATTACAAGTATTTGCTCAACAAAGTAAAGATATTGCGCAAGCCCAAAACAACATATATTCCTTTGGCAATCTTGCAGCAAACGTTTCAATTGCGGTAGCAACAAGCGCTGTAATAGGAAGCTCGATGGATCCATCAGGAAAAGCAGGCGGTAATTGTTCTCCCGACAAAGCGATTATGTATGGCCTTACATGCATGTTAATAGTTGGCACGCTGGTAGCAAAAGACATGTGGATTTCTAGTAATCTGACAGACCAACAGCGATCTGTTACGGCTGCGATAACAAACTTACAAAATCAAAAAAAATGAGTTAACCAATCAAATTTGGTAACTCTTTGTAAGCCTTGAACGAGAAGTTAAAAACTAAAAACGCCCAATAAAATTACCATTAGAAAATGCCATAAATTATGGTATACTATAGGTATGAAGCTAACCACTAAAAAACTTGAAAAATCAATCCCGAGGCTAACAGGTGTCTACCTCTTTAAAGACGCCCAAGGCACCATTATCTATATTGGCAAAGCAAAAGACTTGCGCCAGAGGGTTAATTCCTATTTTCAAAAATACAACACTGACTGGAAAATCAACCAGCTCATTAATGAATATGCCGATATAGACTATATTTTGACTCCCACTGAAACTGAAAGCTTACTGCTGGAAGCCGAATTGGTGCAAAAACATAAGCCTAAATTCAATGTTTTGCTCAAAGAAGGCCAGCCTTTTTTATATATTCTCTTTACCCCGCATGACGTTCCCACTATTGAACTGGTTCGCAACAAAAAGAAAAAAGGGGTCTATTTTGGTCCATTTTTGGAAAAAGGCCCTGCCCGTAAAACATACAAGTTTTTAATGCAGACCTTTCGGCTCAACTTATGCAATAAAAAAATAGAATTGGGATGTTTAGATTATCATATTGGCAATTGCGCAGGCAGCTGCAAACCAGATTTTGACCTGACTGACTATATTTTCCGCGTGAGTCTTGCACAGCAAGCGCTTAAAAACAACCAAGATGGTTTTGTGCAACAAGTTAAAGACCAAATGACAAAATACAGCATTGCTTTTGAATTTGAAAAAGCTAAGCATCTGAATGAATATTTACAAAACGTTGATACCATATTTTTTACACTCAACATACGTTTTAGCGCCGATAAGTTTGCTACTGATATTTTTGTGGTAAGCACACAAACGCCATATGCAACAAATGCTGATGTAACAATAAATACCGAGCTCCAACAATTTTTAGATTTTCCAACACCGGTACGCACTGTAGATTGTTTTGATATTTCTCATTTCCAAAGCAGTTATTTAGTTGGTTCATGCGTACGCTTTACGGATGGCAAGCCAGAAAAACATGCATTTCGACATTTTAAAATTAAAACATTAACAGAACAAAATGATTATGCTGCATTGCAAGAAATTATAGAACGACGTTATAGAAATAAAGATGAGCTTCCTGACTTGATTGTTATCGATGGCGGCAAAGGACAATTGAGCGCGGCGCAATACATTTTACCACACGCGCCAATGGTAAGTTTGGCAAAACGCGAAGAAACATTATACGGACCACAATTTCCACAAGGCATTCGTCTTGATCTGCACACAAATATTGGTAAATTCTTTATCGCTTTACGCGATTATGCGCATCACTTTGCGATAAGCTACCATCGGTTAAAAAGAAAAAAGGGATTACAAAGTTAAGGAATTGTATGCGTAAAATACATGGTCTATTATTCGCAGCATTACTAAGCATGAACTTATCATGCTTATCTCTTGATCAAGAAGAATCACATGACACTGTGATACATATTGAACATATGAACACTGAAGATCAAAGAACATTTGCTGAAATTGAAAAAGAAATTAACAATATAAAAAAAGAGAATGAAGATCCACATTTTAGATCAAATACTTGTTTGGGTGCTACAGCCTCTTTGCTGATATTTTCTGTGATCTTTCAAAATATTTTTATCACAGAAGCCTTGGCATATCTATACGCTGGAATTGGTGCATACACAAGAATGGATGAAAATGAACATATCAGAGAATGTGAAGCAAAAATAAATGTGCTCAAAAATAAGCAACAAGAAATACTCGCTCAACATGAGCACCGCAATCATAGTTAAGGTTTATTTTAGATCAAAGCAGTAAAATTTATTCACCCCATCTTTTTTGCATGCGTTCTGCTATCATTTGCATAAGTTCATAAAACTTTGGTACTTCATGTGAAATTTCATCTGCCATAACTTCATGATAAATATGCGATGTTTTATTTCTTGCCTTTACCATTTCCATACACTGCGCACCCTCATCTTCTGACAAAAAACGCGAAGCAACAGAAATTCGTACAATTTCACGCGATGAAACCATGGGAACATCTATTTTTTCAACATCCAAACATACCTTCAGAATTTTCCAAAACAGATCTATACAATATTCAAAACGTTGAATAATCGAATCTCGCGAACTCAAAAAAGCTCTTTCGTTCTGTCGACTTGAATCTGCATCAAAAATTTCTTCACATTCATAAAAATAATCAACCGCATCTTCAAGCGTAATTAAGGCATCCAACAGAACCTGTATCTTCTTTTTTACTTCTTCCATATAACACCATCCCTTACAATGTTTTTCTTCATATCTTCAGACATTTTTACAAAATCAACAATATCAAAATTAATAGGAAGATCCGAATCTTCCAAATCCCATGTGATACTATTCATTAACTTATTATCTATTGTAGTCCCCATATCCAATGCAATATCAATATCAGAACCCCCTTTAAAATCACCTCGCGCACGCGATCCATAAAGAATTATTTTTGCATCTGGTAAATACCGTTCAATAATAGGCATAATAATGTTTTTATATTTTTCTAATCTATTTTCCACAAACATCCTCACAGCAATAGAAAAAACTATTTTTTTCTATAATATTATCACCAATCATTAAAAGCATTATTTTTATCAATCAAAACACAAAGGGTCTTTTTATGTACAAAAAATATGTTGCATTACTTGCAATATTAATGAGCACTAATCCATCTTGTTTTGCTTTTGGTCAAGAAGCATCCCAAGGCTACCAAGCATCTTCTGGTTATCCAGCAAGCCAAGGTTATCAAACCGACAGCAAACATCACAATCACCATCATCATTCAGAAATGAGCTACGATGATCGCAAAGCAATTGAAGATTATGATAAAGAAATCGCTGCTATATTGAAAGATGGCGAAAGCCCTTATTTAAAATCAAACATTTGCTGGATTGCGACAGCTGGAGGGGCAGTTCTACTTGCAACGGGAGTTTCCAGTGGCAATGGGAATCAAGCTATTCTAGGAGGTATCATAGCTCTTGCAGGTGGTGGAATTGGAATGTATACAAGAAGTGGTGAAGCCGAAAAAGACGCCGATCGCGAAGCCAAAATTAAAGATCGCAGAGATAGACAAGATAAAATACGAGCTAGCTATCACCGCAACTAAAAAGAAAAAAAGCGCTCCTTAAAAGAGCGCTTTTTTCATGATCATAATGTTACTATTTCTGCATCTGGCATCGTTGCCCAATAATAAAAAGTAGAACAAACTCCTCCCCAACAACCCACTACCACGGCTGCGCAAGGTAAATATATTCCACCAATAAGCAAACATCCTCCGAATAAACCTCCACAAGCCAGACCCTTCGGAGTAGAACAATTACGGTCAATTATCTTTAATTCAAGACCACTATTCATATCTCTTGGCAACTTACTTAAGATTTCAGCTGATTGCTGGTTTACAACAATATTCTTTCTACCCATAACGCGCTCAACCAAGGCAAAAGGTTGATCGACTTGAATCAATTTATCCATTTCTTGCTTGGATAATCTAAACAATCTACCAGCTGAGTAAACCTTTGGACCAATTTCTAATGGAGCATAGCGCTTGACATAAGTATAGTGCCCGAAAGCAGCGAAAATTGGTTTTTTATCAAATTCTTTAGCAGATTCGGCATCATCATCAAGCATGCTGGTAAGTATTTTGCGTCGAATTTCTTGTGGGCATATGGCTAGAGAAAATAGCATTGATTTTGATAAGTTATGACGCACATATTTTTTGTCTTCACATTCTAGCGCGCCATAACCAATTGCAATATCTTTGAGAGAAAAAGATGGAATGACCTGCCGTTTTTCTATAATCCGCTGCTGCAGAGTAATCTCATATTTTTTTTCCATAGAAGAAGCATTAATAAAATTGGAAAGATATAGCACAATACTCAATAAAAAAACCAACTTTTTCACTCTATTGTCCTTAAAAAAAAGTTCATGTTATGATCGAAAAAAATTGTACCCCGCTACAAAAAAGGACGCGAATGTCACATAAACACACTATCGTCATTTTTATTGTGTATATAATACTACCCTTTTATACAACTGCCAAAAACCTCCCGGTAGTACTTGTACATGGGATTCTTTCTGATAAGCTCGCAATGGCCCCTGCAAAAAAACAGATCGAACACTATCTGCCTGACACATATGTAAAAAGCGTCACACTCGGTGAAGGCAAAATCACCTCTATTTTTAACATGTACGACCAAGTGAACTGGCTTAAAAAAGAACTCGAAGCAGATGAACAACTGCAAGATGGATGTATTATTATTGCGCATTCACAGGGCGGTCTTGTAGCACGTTATTTTATTGAAAAATATAACAAACCGCGTGTCTATGTTTATATTTCTTGGGGCACTCCTCAAAATGGAATATTTGGAGCCCCTGGACCATTGGATCAAGAGTGGACATGGTTACAAAAAATACGCCAATACTCCTATAAACTTTTATACTCTTATTTTATGCAACGCGCAATCAGTTTTGCCGGCTACTGGAAAGATCCTTTGCATTATCAAGAATATCTCAAAAAATGCAGCTTTTTACCATATTTGAACAATGAATTAGAACATCCTGATTGCTTATTGTTTAAGCAAAATATTTGTAGCCTTGCGCATATGGTACTTGTGCAATCAACAAAAGAAGAGGTTATTGACCCTGTTGTATCAAGCCATTTTGGTTTTTATCCGATAGGATCAATTGATACACTTGAGTCTCTTTTTGAATCTGCATGGTATCAAGAAGATAAGTTGGGACTAAAAACATTGTCTGAAAGTGGACGCTTGCACTTACACTTTGCACACTGTGCCCATTCAGACTATCAAGAAGATGTACAAAATTTTATAGAAAATACCTTGCCTTATTTATCGTACCAAGTAACTGCAACGTAAAACAATTAGCGCGCGCGGCCACTAAGCATACCGATAGCAAAATTCTCTTCACGCTCATTCTGAACATGTTGAAGAATCAAGCGCGCCGATCCTTCAACATGTTCAGGATGAGCGCTGTGGAACAAGGACCCTAATGAAATACACATACATCGCTAACTGGAAAATGAACCTCAGCTTTACTGAAAGCATAGATTTTTGTACAAACAACCTTGACCTATTAAAAACATTATCGAGCACCGCGAACATCGTAATCTGCCCTTCATTTGTTGCCCTCGCACCAATTGCTCAAGTGCTCAAAAATACTACTATCGCTCTTGGCGCACAAGATTGTTCTGAACATGCAACTGGATCGTATACAGGTGAAGTTTCAGCACAATCGTTAGCAGAAACTGGAGCTACATACTCCATAGTAGGCCACAGCGAACGCCGCATGTACCATAATGAAGACACTGCCACTCTCATTAAAAAAATAGACTTGCTATACCAAAATAAGATCACGCCAATCATTTGTGTTGGGGAAACAAAAGAAGACTTTTTGCATAAAAAAACATTTGATGCACTCACAGAGCAACTTGAACTGATCCTCAAAACAATCGCGTATCACAAGCATGATCATGCTATTATTGCATATGAACCATTTTGGGCAATTGGCACAGGAATAGTCCCTGACAATGTATATTTAGCAGAGATTTTTGCCTGGTTAGAACAATTTATTAATGCATACATACGTGATTGCACAAAGCAATTACTCTATGGTGGAAGCGTCAATCAAAAAAATATCCATCAACTCAAATCCATACCAAAGATCGATGGATTTTTAATCGGTGGAGCAAGTACTGATCTGCAAGAATTTTATAAAATCATTACCACTACGTAAAAAATCACTCAAATACTATCTCTTCACGCACATTTTTACCGCAACATACCTCACAACAGCTATATACGGTGCACGCTGCGCATGGTGCGGAAACAGCGCCTGCCCATCCAAAAAATAAACCCCACAATGCTCCGCTGGATATACTACACCCCGCGGATATCCAAACCAAACCCTCAACAAAGGGTGCTGCCACTGCACAGCATGTTGTAGCATCGGCACAACTTCCAACTCTTGTGTCGTCAACAATTTTATCGTAAGAACAACGCTGAACAACCAGTCCTCTTTTTATAGATTTTGGCATACTCCTCAATTTATCAACACCAAGAGGAGTCAGTACGCTGTTATTAATTCCAACCAATCGCAAACAACATGGTGGATTACTCATAGCGATAAGATCAGTTTTCTGTTGCTCTGTAAGTTTTTTTAGGTCACCATTGCCAAACATTTTGTTGCCAACTCTAACCAGACACTCCATTTCAGCTGCTTGCATGTATATAAAGAAAAAAGGTAAAAGAATACTCATCAGATAGCGCATGTATAATCCTTATGTAGTGCGTGTATATCAATCAAGAACACATTATATATGCTATACCGAAAAAAAGAACTTGCTTATGATTTTGACGAAAAAACCAGGTGCTGCGGAAAAGCGCTTACCTAAAAAACACCAATTTTATAAAAAAATTAAACATGGTATACTCACCAATAATAGGTACTACAATAAAAGGAAAATACATGTTATACGGATTTTTACTTACCCTCTATTTAATCAATTGCTTTTTTCTCGTCGTTATTATTCTTATGCAAAAAGGTAAGGGCGGCTTAGGATTAGGAAGTCTTGGTGGCGGTGCTCAAATGCTATTTGGTGGCGGCGGCGGACAAGATCTTTTCCAAAAAATAACCTGGGTACTTGGATCTATCTTTATGATCGGTGCTATGATACTTTCTCTTATGAAATCAACAGAACACAAAAAATTCAGATACATTAACACTAAAGCTCTAACACAACAAACGTTACCACAACCAATGTCTGCTCCTGCTGATATCGATCAAGATTAGAAGAAATCCCCATTGGGCACAACACGGGATTAAAAAAAGGTGGTATGTGTGATCATTCAATTTATCAATTTTTTGGGTGCATCAGTTATCAATATATGTACCTATTTGGGTGAATTTACTCTCTTTTTTTTAGAAGCTGTAAAGACATTTTTTACTTCAAAACTCAAAGTTTCTAAAACATTTGCGCAAATGAACCGCATTGGTGTTGAATCACTTAGCATTGTTGTTTTAACGGGATTGTTCACGGGAATGGTTCTTGCGCTACAAACATATATTGGTTTTCAACGAGTTGGTGGAGAACAATTTATTGGCGCCATTGTTGCTCTTGGTTTGATCCGCGAGCTTGGACCTGTATTAACAGCTCTTATGGTAACCGGCAGAGCGGGATCGGCCATAACAGCAGAAATTGGCACCATGATCATCACCGAGCAAGTTGATGCACTTACAACGTTACGAATTAACATCTTTCAATATCTTGTTGTGCCAAGAATAGTTGCAAGCACCATTATTTTGCCATTCCTAACAGTCTTTTCTATGTTTTTTGGTATCATAGGCGGTTATATTGTCTGTGTTCATGTTTTGGAGTTAAGCCCTGAGGATTACGAAAGTAGTATTCGCAATTACGTTGAACTCACAGACATTCATGGTGGTTTAAAAAAAGCTGCCGTGTTTGGACTTATTCTTTCGTGGGTGGGTACTTATAAGGGAATCTACACTCGTGGCGGAGCACGCGGAGTTGGTATCGCCACAACACAAAGCGTGGTTGCAAGTTCAATATTAATCTTAGTCTCTAACTATTTCCTAACCAAGCTTCTTGAACACATGTAAAGAAATGTTATGAAAAAAGAAACTAACCATAAAACTAAAATTAAAATTGTTGATTTGCGAAAAGAATTTGATGGCCACCTCGTTACTCAGGGAGTAAATCTTGATATTCCTGAGGGCCTCATGACTATTATTATTGGTCGATCTGGAGAAGGTAAATCAGTTTTGCTCAAACAAGTTATTGGACTTATTAAGCCCACATCAGGAAGTATTATTATTGACGGAGCTGATATTACCCAACTTACCGGCAAAGAACTTAACGATTGTTTTAGCAAGTTTGGTTATGTTTTTCAATTTGCAGCACTTCTTGATTCTCTTAATGTATACGAAAACATTGGCATAACACTTATAGAACAGGGAATGTCTTATAAAGAAGTACTTCCTATTGTTAAAGAAAAGCTTGGCCTAGTACAGCTACCAGAAGACACGTTAGATAAGTACCCTTCAGAGCTATCGGGTGGTATGCGCAAACGAGTTGGACTCGCTCGCACGCTCGTCACTAATCCTGAAATCATTTTGTATGATGAACCAACAACAGGATTGGACCCTATTACATCTCGTGTTATTCACGAGCTTATGGCTGACATGCAAAAACGACTCAAAATCACGTCTGTTGTGATTTCTCATGATGTTGAAACATTTAAATATGCAGACAAAGTTGCATTATTACACGATGGCAAAATTCAATATTTTGGTGATGCAAAAACAATATGGGAATCGGACAATCCGTATGTTCACCAGTTTATTCGTGGTGATTTGAAAGGTCCAATTACCCATGAAATTTCTTATTTTAAAGACAAGGTATAAAAATTTGCTATAAAAAAATGGTTGGTGACGAATAATTCGCCTCCAACCATTTTTTACTTATAATCGCATATTATTTATGTATTCTTTTTGCCTGTGCCTCTTGAGCAAGTTGTTTAAATTTTTCTTCTACCTGTTGTTGTGTTTTTTCATCAAGATCTTTAAGAGGCACGGAACCTTTACCCTGCTCTATCAAGAATTCAAACAGCCCCACAGAGACATCCATACATAGAGCAAATCTTTCACACCCAGCAGACCCTTGAAGCCTCGCTATTTGACTCGGAGTCAATCCATTTCGCTTACTTTCCAACGTATCTAACATCTCAAAGCTTGTTACTGTCTCATCATTCTGATCATTTTTAGTCTGCTCTAACGCAAGAGTCATTGCCCGATGTGGACTTGATTTACACAACCAAGCAGCATTATGATAAGAATCAGCCCTGCTCTCTCTTTTATATATATCTTCTTGTGCAGCTATATTGCCACAAACAACAATCGTCAGCATCGATAAAGATAATAATATATTTTTCATAGGAACCCCCAAAAATAAGCTTTTTTTTACCTATCTAAGATAAGCTTACCATATAAAAATAAGCCCATCAAAAGCACCTATAAAATGGATATATTCAAACAAAACTATTATGAATTAATCAATATCATCCAAATCAAGCTCAATGCCGTTGACGATATTAATATTTTTCGGTTGTTTTTCAGGCTTTCTACTCAAATCATCCTCTAGCCTTTTTACACCAACCTTTTCTAGTCCTATTACACGCGCTAGCAATTGTTCTTCATCTATTAAAGAAAGAAAATGAGTAGATGACCCTCTCCACGTGGGCCCTTCTGAATACAGCAAAGACGCCTGAGGAACATAAAGAGGTTTGATTTTCTCCTCTCTGTCCCGAACACGCCAGTATATGGGTTGTATAGAAGCAACTGTCAAATGCTTTTCTTTATCCATTGCAATTAAAGATATATGCAGACCAGAGAGTAGCAACGCAACTACTATGACTTTATTGTTCATATTCTTTCCCTACCACGATAACAATCTAACTACTCTTTTTGAAAATCTTTATACAACATGCTTGGCTGAATACCACGATTATTTTGGTATTTGTTGCTGGAATATTTTGCGTAATCACCTTCGATGGTGTGGTAAAAAATTTGGCATATTTCAACGCCAGAATAAATCCGCACAGGTTGCACGCAGAATATTTCTAAAGTCCAGTATCCCTTAAATCCAACATCGCCAAAACCTGCTGTTACGTGAATGAATAAACCAAGACGACCAATTGAAGAACGCCCTTCAATCATCGGAACTAATGTATCAGTTTTTGTATATTCAACTGTTCTTCCCAAATACAGTTTACCAGCCTCAAGAAGCAATCCTTCTTCAGGAATTATTATAGTCTTTATTTGATGATCTTTTTTCATATCAAGATGAGGTTCATCATAGACAACTAGTTCATTGTGCAGACGCAAATTATAACTATTTGGTCCTAGTTGAGATGGAGCAAATGGCTCTATAAAAAGCTCTTTTCCTAAGCGGCGTCTAATTTCATTTCCTGAAAGAATCATAATGCTCCTTATTGAACTCATTGAAAGATAATGCTAACGTATAATATAAAGTATCAGAATTGTTTTTTTAAAAAAGATATTCATATGATAAACAGTATAATGCCAAGCCAGACAGACATTGATCAAATAAAATTGGAAAGCAATCGTTTTAACGATCTTCCAACAGAAATTAGTAAAGTCATTGTTGGTCAAACCCAGATTATTGACTTAATCGTCAATGCAATTCTCTGCAAAGGCCATATTCTTTTAGAAGGTGTTCCGGGCGTTGCAAAAACAACAATGATTAAAGCCGTTGCATCTGCATTAGGCTTATCTTTTAATCGCATTCAGTTTACTCCAGATTTATTGCCTTCAGATTTGATTGGTACATTAATCTTTAATCCAAAAACACAAGATTTTGAAACAAAAAAAGGTCCAATCTTTGCAAATTTGATTCTTGCTGATGAAATTAACCGTGCTCCTGCAAAAGTTCAAGCAGCACTCTTGGAAGCCATGCAAGAACAACAAGTAACAATCGGATCACATACCTACAAACTTGATGCCCCGTTTCTTGTTTTTGCAACACAAAATCCTGTTGAACAAGAAGGTACCTATCGACTGCCAGAAGCACAACTTGACCGATTTCTCTTTAAAATTCACGTTGATTATCCCACTATTTTTGAAGAAAGAGAGATCTTATATCGCTCTTTGAGTTCTAACTCAATCTCTCAAGTGTTAACACAACGTGATATTTTAGAAGCACAAAAACTTGCTGCATCTGTGTATGTTGATGAAAAAATAATCAATTATATTGTTGCCATCGTTTTTGCAACACGCAAACCCGCTGATTATAAATTATATGACCTTGCTGAATATATTAGTTACGGAGTTTCACCACGAGCTACCTTAGCTCTGTACCACGCAGCAAAGACACACGCATTTTTGGCACAACGTCATTACGTAACACCGGACGATGTCAAAGCAGCGTGCCTTCCCGCACTGCGACATCGCTTGCATTTAACGTATCAAGCTGAAGCTGATAACGTATCTGCAGATGCTATCATTAAGAAAATAATAAACACTATCCCAACACCATAATAAAATATATTGTTTTATAAAAATCTTATCTTCGTAAAAATGACATCTGTTGGTATACTTGACAAGCATAAGACAAGAGCGTTATTGTGAAAAAAGTAAAAAAAATAATGCAAGGAATTCATAATGAAACATCCATTTTGGATCATAAATCTTGGACTACTTTCTCTAGTCCTGGCCGCCTTTGCATTCATTTATTTATCAAACATCAAAATTCCTAAAAGAGAAGACATTGAACCAACACAGTTGGCTCCAAGAAAAGAACAAAAAGTTGCTATCAATATCAAAAAAATTTATGAAGATGATCTTTTTGGGACATATACTAAAGAGCTCCCACAAGTAAAACGTCTTGATGCTTCTATTCCATTCCCAGAACCTCCAGCTCAACAAAAAATCACTATCCCTGCTATTATTGAGCCAGAATTCCTTGATCCACTACAAATAACACTTAAAGGAATTATTGTCGTGAGCTCTAATGATTCAAAAAACAGAGCAATGATTCAAGACAACAAAACAATGCAAGAAGGAACCTACAAAGTTGGCGATCTTATTCAAGATGCCCAGCTCATTCGAATCTTTAAGAATAAAATTATCTTCTTGCGTTTGAACGGACAGCAAGAAATTCTCTACCTGCGGGAACAGGATGCCAAAGTTGATCCGGCATATTCACTTGCACATGAATGGGATACTGTGATTAAAAAATCAGGAATCAATAATTATCTTATTGACCCAAAATCATTTACCGAACAAGTAAAGAGCTTAACAGAATGTATTGATCTTCTTAACGCAACAACAGCATACCAACAAGGTCAAAGTGTTGGCTTAAGAATAGGTCAGTCCAATAAATCACCGCTTACTGGATTACTGGGCTTGCAAAATGGCGATATAATTACCTCAATAAATAGCATTCCAGCTCAAACAACTGAAGAGCGTCTTGCAATATACAAAAATGTTACCTCTCTTAAAGAGGGAAACACCGTAACAATAAAACTCATTCGTAAAAATAAAGAAGTTACTATTGTCTATACCCTGCAAGATTTTACAGCAAAAGAAAATGAAAAAAATAGTATCGAAGAAAAACAAGAAACAGCTTTCTTTTTACACAAAAAAAATGACACCATTAAACAACAACATTATGCTTTTGCTCCTACTGTAGATAAAATAAAAAAAGCAGACCATCAGATGATGTTTCAAAAAGGCAGCTCTTTAATGCATAGTAGCAGTTGAATTGAGTAAAAAATATGAATAAATATAGAGTTCATTTCTGTTTTGTTTTTATTCTTGCAACCGTTATGAGTATAACAGAAACAGGAAGTAGAAAACGCTACCGTAAAAAAAAATCGCCAGATAAAAGCGTTAATACTCATATGAATGTTGACGCTTACACTAGCCAACAATCGCTAACCAAAGCACAAGGCATTCCCTCTGCTCCCATTAACCCTCCAAGCAAAACTCAAAGTGTTGCCACACAAGCAACTGGTGCTCCTCAATTGCAAAATCGATTGAATCAGTCAGTACAATATGACGACCCTTTTACAAGTCCAAAAACTCCTGCCACGCTTGATAAGGCAACTCAGCCAGTAGAAATGCCTGTTACTGTTGCAGAAAATGATGAAGATAGCATAGAACTTAACTTTGAAAACGCAGATCTTCAAAACTTTGTTAAACAAATCGAAGATATATTTGAGGTTACCTTTATCACTGATGATGCACTTACTCCATTACCACAAGGTAAAAAAGCAATAAAAAACAACAAAATATCATTTAAAACGCACACGCCTCTTTCAAAACAGCAAGCTTGGAATTTGTTCGTTACATTTCTTGATATAGCCGGTTTTGCTGTTACTCCACAAGCAGATAAAAAAGTGTTTCGCATCACAACGATAGAGGCTGCTAGAAAATCTCCACTTCCAACGTTTATTGGTGTTGATTATACAACATTACCTGATACGGATGAATTAATCCGCTATGTTTATTTTTTAGAAAATGCATCGCTTGACACAATTATGGAAATAGTCACGCCCCTGCGAAGCAGCAGCTCACAAGGACTGATAGCGCTCAGAGAGCACAAAGGCTTTATTCTTACCGATAAGGCATATAATATAAAAATGCTTATGGCTATCGTTAAAGAGCTTGATAAAGTAAGCGTTCCTGAATCAATGTCTATTTTAAAACTCCGCAACGCTGATGCACTAGAGGTTCAAAAATTATATGCCGAGCTTTTACCAAAAGAAGAGGCAACATCACGCTTTTTTACAAAAAAACAACCCACATCACTTTTCTTTCCAGAAAATACGCGCATTATTGCCGATCCAAGAACAAACACGCTTATATTGCTCGGACCTAAAAATGCAATTAAAAAGATTGAACATTTTATCGTAAAATATATTGATGTTGAACTTGATCAGGCATACTCTCCATTGTACACCTATCAACTTAAATATGCTGATGCTGAAACCATTGCCGACATTATGCAAAAAGTCACCAGATTTGGTGAAGGAACAGCCGCTGCTCAATATGGTGGAGTACGCGGAGTAGATCAATACATGCGACCGATGGAGTTTATTGCTGAAAGAGAAACTAATAGACTCATTATAAAGGGTCACTATGATGACTATATCAAAGCAGAAAAAATTATTAGACAACTTGATGCAAAGCAACCTCAAGCAGCTATTGAAGTATTAATTGCATCAGTAGATCTTAATGATACAAAAAGTCTTGGTGCACAAATACGAAGCAAGCAACCAGGGCCTAATGGGATTCTTGGCAACAATATTAAGTTCCAAACATCAGGACTGTATGGCGATTCAACCCTTGTAACGCGACCAGATACTGAACCAGTCAATACTACAACAGGAGCGCAAAGACTGCTTGGCAACCTTGTTAATCTTGTAACTGGAGCAGTTCCTGGAACAACGTTCCTTACACTTGGCAGAGATGCTTTTGGTGTGTGGGGAGCTTTTCAAGCATTGCAATCAATTACTGATGCGGAAGTTGTATCTAATCCATTTATACTTGCAACTAATAATGCAAAGGCAACCGTTTCAATTGGTGAACAACGCCGTATTATCACGAGTGAAATTGTGGGTAGCACAACCACTCAAAATGGTTTTGATGCCGATAATGCGTTGCTTGAAGTTACTATTACACCACAAATTAATTCTGATGGAATGATCGGACTTACTATAAAAATCACCATCAATGAATTTGCCAACCCAGACAACGGTACAACTGCTTCATCTGGGGCAAACGCAACACAAAATACGCGAGAAATTTATACTCATGCCATTGTGGCGAATAAGGAAGTTCTTGCGCTTGGTGGATTAATTAGAAATAATATACAAAACCTAGAAACAAAAGTTCCTATACTGGGTGATATTCCCATTCTTGGTTGGCTCTTTAAAAACAAACGTAAAGTAAATATCAAACAGAGTCTTCTTGTTCTTATTTCAACACGCATCATCGAATCTCACAAAGGGGAAGAGATGAAATCGTTCACTCGTGAACATATTGAAGACTATCAAGAAACGGTGAATTATATGGAATCTGTGGCAGTCAATCGCGATCCTATTCATAGATTATTCTTCCAGGATAAGGCAGATAGGGCGAATAAGTCTGTTGAAGGACTCATTTTTGACCGTCAAGCAAAAAAAGAACAAGCTGCTATAGCACAACAAGCAGACACTGTTGTTGTGCCAGAAAAAGCATCTTCTGAAAAAATGAAAACGGTAAGTATTCAGGCTCAAAACAACCTCATAGAAACTGTGCATAGCAAAAAACGCACACAATTATCTCTCGCTCAATTCTTGCAAGACAAGGAGGCACATGTATGAGCACACTGATTAAGGACATATTTTTACCAGAAAAAATAAAATCTTATTATCTTTTTTCAAAAATTGTTGTTGGCATTGAAATTAACAAAACAAAAATCACTGCAACAAAAACTCAGATTCGAGGTACTACCAGTACAATAGAGTTAATACTCGAAGAAAAAATATCAGAAGAAGTATCGGAAGAAGATTTTGATAGAACATCTCCAGCGCTTACTGCTATTTTTTCTAAAATCGGTAAGTATGATGAAATACACACCGTGTTGCCAAGTTCTATCGTTGTATTTAAAGAACTCAAGCTTCCATTTGTTTCTCGCGATAAAATAGGTATGGTAATAGGATTTGAAATAGAACCGCTTTTGCCATTTTCTTTGCGTGATGCTGCTGTTGACTTTGTTATCACCAGAGAAATTCCTGAAGAAAAAAGCTCAGAAATTTTGGTTACCGCCATTCAAAAGCAACAAATAATTCAACACCTCGCTCTTTTTGAAGCAGTAGGAATAAGACCAAACGCAATTACTGTTGATATGGTTTCTGTCTATGGACTTTACAAAGAAATTCCCGCATATAGCCAACTACAAGGCGGCACAGTGTTGATTAATATTACGGCACATTCAACTGCTATTGCTCTTATGATGAACGCCCAACTTAAAACAGTGCGTACATTACCAAAAGGCATCATCGCTCTTACCAAACAAATAGCCCAAGATCTTAATAAAACACCACAAGAAACAATCGATCATCTTTTGCGCTTTGGGCTTGAAGCAGGAGCCGAGCCTGGATATACACCCTCTTTAGAAAAAGCTGTTTCTGACTGGTGGGATTCTGTTAATTTTACACTCAATTCATTTAGCGCACAGCTACTTAATCGTCAACCTGTAAACAAGATTATTTTCCTTGGTACCGGATCACTCATCAAAGGATTAATTCCTTTTATTGCACAAAAAACAGGAATCAGTTGTGAATTGTTCAGCATAGAAGGAATAGAGCAAAATCCATCTTTCACTATAAAAAATAGTAGCTCTATCACTCCGGTAAACCTTATTAGCGCAAGCGCTACTTTACCGCTGAGCACAACTGTTGACTATAATCTTGCACAAAAAGAATTTGCAACCTCTGATGATTCGTTGCTCCTTAAGCAACTTATCGTTTTAGTTGTGCTTACGATAGGATTATTTGCAGCGCTTGTAACCCACTATTATGTACAAACAAATAAATTAAAAACAGAGATTGTTGCTTCCCAAGAAGAAGCATTAAATACGTTGACTTCAACCTTTAAAAATTTAGAAGATGCAAAAGTACTTGACGAAGATGTTGTACAAGAAGCCGACAAAGAAGTAAAAGCACAAAAAGAAAGATGGTTTGCTTTCTCAAATCAGTCTCGCGCTTCATTCCTACAATACCTCGCTGAATTATCAAAGATTGAAAGAAAAACCATTGATTTTAAAGTGAAGCAAGTCTCTATAGGAGAGGGAACGTTGACTCTCAAAGCGGAAGTAAGAGATCACAATGCTCTCAAAATTCTTGAGCACGAACTGGGACAATCACCATTATTCAGAGCAATTGAATCACCAGAAACTCCGATATTTACCATGAAAATAACATTAGCGCCTAGTAGCGAGGAACTCTTATGATGCTACTTGATCCAATCAAAGCTTTTATTAATAAGACTGATCAAAAAACTTTTTATACCTATCTGATAGCATATGGCGCAACATGTGCTGCGCTTTTTGTTCTTATTATTTTTTATTTTTATAGATCAACAAACGCACTTGAAAAAAATATTAAAAATATAAACTCTTCTCGTGAAGAAATTTTCGCTATATTGGAAAAATTTGCGCTCATCAAACAACAACAAGCAATTGTTGAAGAAATCTTAGCTAAGGACCCCAATTTTAAAATAGCTGGATATTTTAAGGATCTTTTAATAAGACTTAATTTAAAAGACAAAGAAGATCCAACTGAAGTGATCAACACAACAGATCTTGAAGATAACTATCGTAAAAGTGAATTGAGTGCAAAGTTTGAAGGTATGACGATGCACGAGTTAACAAGGTTATTAGAAGAAATTGAACAAAATCCCCGTGTCGCAACAGAACGCCTTGAAATTACTAAATCAATAAAAAAACCCAAAACAATTGAAGTCAATCTCACGATTTCAACATTATTACCAAAAATAGAAGGCACCTCTATCTAAGGGACAAGATAAATGAAATTAATAAATACTTTAGGCCGAAAAACTTTTTTTTCTTTTATCATCCTGACCATTTGTGTTGCATCTCCAATCTATTGCGAAGATGTAACAAGTGAAATTGATGACATTGTATCGGAAGAACAAGAACTTCCAGATATTCTTTTTAGCTATGAAAATGAAGACCTTGCTAATATTGTCAACCAATTCGCTGCTCTAAAAAATATGAATATTATTTTTCCACCAGGCGATACTCTCAATACCAAAGTAACTCTCCACATAGATAAAAAAATTACTCTCACTCAAGCGTGGAACGTTCTGTGTACTTTGCTTGATGTTGCTGGTTTTATTACTGTTCCCCAGGGATCAATCATTAGAATTGTCAAAAGCAGCAAAGAGTTATCACGAGAACCGCTTCCCACCTATATCGGTGTAGATCCTAATGATCTACCAAATACAGATCAACCAATTCGTTATCTTTACTATCTTGCCAATATAAAAGTTTCCGATCAGCCAGAAAACGAACTCAATGGTATTTTAAAAGATCTTTTACCAGAAAATGCTTTTTATAAGGGAGATTCTGTAACTAATGGGCTTTTAATTGTAGCAAAAGCAAATGACATCCGTTCTGCTATGAAAATTATTATGGAACTTGATCAAGTTGATTTCCAAGAAAGAGTTGATATTATTTCTCTGCATCATACATCTGCAAATATAGTAGCTCAGCTCATTAATGAACAATTAATTAAATCAGAAAATGCTAATCCTTATCGACTTGACACAAAAAAAGCAAAAGAAATCCCTTACTTTTCTGGTTTTACTAAAATTATTCCTGAACCACGATTAAATAAATTAATCATCCTGGGTCGACCTCAAGCTGTTGAACGCTTAAAAGATTTTATCAGAAAATATATTGATGTTGCTCCAGATAGCGGCAAATCAATACTGCATGTGTACCAGCTGCAGTATCTTAATTCACGCGACCTTGCTGAGGTATTACAAAGAATAATACAAGGTGGAGGCAATGGTGGTGGACCAAGTCAAGCAAGTGCAGGGGAACAAGGTGGTGGCGGCGTTGAGCGATTTTTTGATAAAGTTGTTATTTATACTGATAGCCCAATGAATCAAGAAGGTGATAATGCTAACACTGAACTTGGTCAACAACGTTTTATCTCGTATGGAGGTAATAATTTGGTCATTGCCGCTCGCAACGATGATTGGAAGCAAATAAAAAAACTTATTGAAGAATTAGATATTCCACAAAAACAGGTCCTCATTGAAGTTCTTATTGCCGACTTGACCGTTGAAGATTCACGGTTATTAGGAGCTATGACACGCATGCCGGATAAAGTTCCACTTCCTGATAGTATAGAATTCCAAGCAGCAATGTTGGGCCAACCTATTACAAATGAACTGCCTGGCACAGCAACTACCACCATTGAAGCTGATCTTTTGAGAAACGCTTATACAAAGGATGGAGTTCTTGCCAATCCTTCCCCTGGTACGGACAGCACAAACAATCTTGCAGATTTTGCTACAGCTGGAACTACCATGCTAGAGCTCAACGATAATGATGGTAAAACATGGAGCATTTGGGAATTGCTACAACTTTTTAGCAATTCCAAGATACTTTCTCATCCACACGTTATGGCACGGCACAATAAAGAAGCCACTGTTTCTATTGGCCAAACGCGTTGGCTCAAGGATAAAGTAAAAGATGTCTCCAGTACGTATTATGGTGGTGCAACTACCATTAAGTACGAGCCAATTTCTGCTAATCTTAAGGTTAAAATTACTCCACGTATTAGCACTGCAAACACCGTAAATCTACAAGTGTATGTTGATATAGAAGAGTGGCAAGATGGTCCTAATAACGTTAAAAACATTAGGAAACTTGAAACAAATGCGAACGTAAAAAGCGGCGGTATTTTTGCTCTAGGTGGATTAATAAGAACAACTACCTCTAACTCTATAGCTGAAACACCGATACTTGGAAAAATTCCAATAATTGGTTGGTTCTTCAAGCGAAAGAGTAACAATATCACTAAAAATAACCTTACTGTATTCATTTCTCCAACAATTATTGAACCACGCCTACGAGAAGGTATTAATGAATACACCCAAGATTATATCGATATAGCAAAAGACTATTCACGAGGGGATTTATTTGATTCTCTTAAAGATCCTATCACGCGATGGTTCTTTAAAGATCCAATTCCTACTGAAGTAGTGCTTGATCAATTTGCCTCTCGAGATGAAAATCTTGCTGCACGGAACAACACTAGTAAGGATAAAGAGCAAAAGAAATTGATTAATCCTGAATATGATACAATTGATAGCACTGATCATATAACGCGAAAAGCGGGCATCTCTATTGCAGAAAACACAACTGAATTACCTGATTTGAAAACTATTGTTACAGATGATGCTAATCCATTTTTAACAAGCTAAATTTTTTTAGTTATACAAATAAAAAACTCCTGTTGCCTGCAATAGGAGTTTTTTATGGTTAATGTAATACTTCTCTCAATTAAAACATTTGATAGAGCATTTACTGGGCTTATTTTATAGCCCAATAAATGCTCTATTAACTACTTATGTCGCTCTGATACAGATCGCAAAGCTTTGTTTCCCCTCAGCTTAGAACTTATCCCTAAGCTCAAAAAATCGTTTTGACGCAAAAACCGGTTGTTTTTTGTTATAAAAAATGTAAAGTATTGCTATTTGAACTATCGCTATGGTATAGTGTTACAAAGATGAAAACTTATAATTATTTTATTATTTCAAAAAGAAGGGGAATTGTATCATGAAAAATGGTAAAAATATGTTCTTTGCTATTGCTTTATTCATGGGTATTGTTAGCTTTTATGAATTACAAGCAAACAATTTTGAGCTCATCAATAACTCTTCTAATGGAATTGAAATTTCAGCTATACTTTATGATTCAAGCACACGTAAAGAAACCGACTTAGGACCTATCGTTTGGAATGGCGAAAAATATACGGGAACTATTCCTTTGAATAGAACCACTTTCTTAACTATTTTTTCTGGACACAATCCTAAGGGCTTTCAATATTTTCTTGATATAGATCCAAAAAAAGTAAAAACTATCTTTTTAGAATGGAACCATCATGGCAATCCAAAATTACAACCTCAAAAGATAGAACGTAAACACTTTTTTTCTAAAAATACAAACATCAAAGCAGCTGATCTAAAAAGAACCAATTAATAAACTTTTAGTAAGAGCTTATCCATCCGATAAGCTCTTACGTTCCTAGTAAATCTTCTTCAATATCGAGCAAGCGATTGTATTTGGCCATACGTTCACCGCGAGAACATCCACCGGTTTTTATATGCCCTGCACTCACTCCAACAGCAAGATCTGCTATAAATGAATCATTTGTTTCTCCTGATCGATGAGAAACAATAACTTCCCAATCGTTTTCTTTACATAAAGCAATGGCTTGTAATGTTTCAGTTATCGTCCCTATTTGATTTGGCTTAATAAGAACGCCTGTTGCACAATCATTTTCTATACCATTCCAAATACGTTGCGAATCAGTAACAAACAAATCATCTCCGATTAATTTAACACGCGAACCGAGCCTTTTTTTCATTTCAGCCCATCCATGCCAGTCCGCTTGCCCTAAACCATCTTCTATTGAATAAATTGGATACTCAGAAATAAGTGAATCATACCATTCTATTAACTCATGTGGTGACATTTCTTTTTTGAACAATGAATACAATCCTGTTTCGTGATTATATAAATGAGAAGCTGCAACATCGAGCCCAATCATTACATTATGACCTCTGCCAGATGCATGAATAGCTTCCATAAGCGTATCAAGCGCTTCACGCTCATTGGCAAAAGAAGGAACAAATCCTCCTTCATAACCAACTGCTGTTACCTTGCCCTGTGCCTTTAAAATCCTTTTTAATGAATGAAAAATAGTAACACCAGTTTCCATAGCCTCATGGAACGATAGTTCTCTTGTGGGAATAATAAGAAGCTCTTGAATAGGAAAATTATTATCTGCATGCAAACCTCCTCCGAGCACATTAAACATAGGACAAGGTAGCGCTACGGTAGGATAATTTGAAATGTGTGCAATAAATTCATAGACATTCAAGTTTTCGGCATACGCTTGTGCTCTGCAAACAGCAATACTCACTGCGAGCATTGCATTTGCACCTAAGTGAGATTTATTAATTGTTTGATCCAGATCTAATAATTCAAGATCAAAGGTCACCAAATCAGGAGCTCTATCAACCAATATCGGCGCTATCAGATCTTCAATAACAGAAACTGCTTTTTGAACACCAAGCCCCATCAAGCGATCGCCACCATCACGCAATTCAACAGCTTCATACATGCCGCGAGAAATGCCACATGGTACTGATGCAGAGACCATCATTCCATCACTTAAAAATATATCACATTCAATGGTGGGAATACCTCGAGAATCATAAATTTCACGCGCGTGAATATCTTGTATCGTCATTTTTTAACTCCCTTTTTTTTAATATAAAACAAAAAAAGCACCTGATTTTCACCAGGCGCTTTTTTCTTTTGTTATTCTTTTTTAGTAGGTAATAACTGCAAGCCATACTCTTTGAGTTGCTTATCCTCTGCTAAAGTTGGTGACTCCATCATAGGATCACAACCTCGCGCAGTTTTTGGAAACGCAATCACTTCTCGAATAGACATTGAATTTGTTAATAACATAATAAAACGATCAAGCCCAAGAGCGATTCCACCATGAGGAGGAAAGCCAAATTCTTGTGCTTCAAGCAAGAATCCAAATTTTAATTCAACTTCTTCTTTACTCAAACCAAGAAGATTAAATACTTTTTCTTGCACAGAACGATCATGAATACGTATCGATCCACCACCAAGCTCAATACCGTTTAACACAACGTCGTAGGCGCGTGCGGTAATTGCTGCAAGGTCCTTGTTCTGCCAGCCAGCACTTGGAGAAGTAAATGGATGATGTTTTGCATTCCATGTTTTATCTTTTTTATCATATTCAAGTAATGGAAAATCGGTAACCCATGAAAAGTTAAACTCACCCTCAGGGATTAGATTAAGTTCTTTTGCAAGTTCTTGACGCAAGCGTCCTAAAATTTCCCATGCAGTTTCATACTCACCAGCAACCAAGAAGAGTACACTTCCATTGGTAACACCTTCACAGGCACTTACTGCTCGTGCAAAAAAATCTTTTGGTAAAAATTTAGCAACAGGAGAACTGATCGCATCAGGACTTTCAAGATCTATCCACAATAATCCTTTTGCTCCCAATTTTTGCGCTTTATCTACCCAACGATTAAGCTCTGAATGAGTAAATTTTTGCCCAGAAACATGAATGCCACCAATTTTTTCATTCCTGTTAATTGCATCTCGTAAAAATTTTAATTCAGTATCAGCAAACAAGTCGGTAAAATCAGTAATTTTTAAACTATACCGTAAATCAGGCTTATCTGAACCATAACATGAAAATGCTTCATCATATGTTAAACGCTTAAATGGTATTGGCAAATCTTGTCCCAAAACAGCAGAAAACACATATTTGAGTAGTCGTTCAATTAAACTCTGAATATCTTGTTCTTGAATGAATGACATTTCAATATCAAGCTGCGTAAATTCTGGCTGACGATCTGCACGTAAATCTTCATCCCTAAAGCAACGAGCAACTTGGAAATATTTTTCCATTCCACCGCACATTAAAATTTGCTTGTACAGTTGTGGGGACTGCGGCAACGCATAAAAATGTCCCTGGTGAATACGTGACGGCACTAGAAATTCTCGTGCCCCTTCGGGCGTATTTTTTGTTAAAATAGGAGTTTCAATTTCGTAGAATGCTTCTTTGTTTAAAAATTCACGCATTGCATAGATAACTTTGTGGCGCAATGCAAAATTTTTCTGCATTTCAGGACGACGTAAATCAAGATAACGATACTTTAAGCGCAGCTCTTCATCAATGGTATCAGTACTTTCAACTGAAAACGGCAATGGTTTTGCGCTGTTGAGAATTTCAAGATCTTCAACCAATAATTCCCATCTGCCGGTTGCTAGCTCTTTATTAATTGTTTCAGGCGCTCGTTCAACCACTTTACCCGTAACGCTGATAACATATTCCGAGCGAATTTTGTGTGCAACTTCATGCACTTTTTTTGAATTTTCGGTATTAACTACAAGTTGCATCAACCCGCTACGATCACGCAAATCAATAAAGATTAAACCACCATGATCGCGGCGCCGATGAACCCATCCTGAAAGAGAAATGTTTTTATTGAGAACATTTTCATTAACTAAGCCACACCCTGTGGTACGCCCTGACACTTGCATTATAATTCCTTACACCTAAAAATCGCTGTTTTATCTAAAAAAAGCTTATAATAATCATTGTATCAGAACAAAAAAAAGAGGGTAGTGCCGCTTACGTGAACACTACCCTCTTTTAACATCTTAAAAACAAATTATTAACTCGACGTAGTAGGCAAAGTTAAGTAAAGAAAGAAAGCAATATAATCTCTTTGCGCATTCTCATCTGAAGGATAATCGGCGTTTTTGTAAATAGAACTACCCTTGTCTTTGTCATGTATACCGTTTATTGATGGAATAAAAAAAACAGGATATTTTTCTCTTAATTCCAGACCCGCAATAGCTTGTTGTGTTTTCTCTAAATATGTTTTTATATAGGCCGTATCACCTTGCCCACGAACAATTTGGTCTTGCGCAAGAATCACTAGAGGATGAGAATTAACACAATCACGATAGTGTAAAAGACGATCTGTTAAATCTTGATCCTTCTTAAGCATTTTTGAAACATTATTCTGATGTTCTTGCAAAGTAGTAGATAATCGATTCAAACTTAATACAATCGGATTTTGGCCCAAATTACTCTCTGCTGCAACCATTCTATTCACAGAAAGCATTACCATAGAAAAATGCCTTGAGAAGGACTTAGCATTTTCTTCTGTTATAAATAACTTTTTTGGAGCTGCCAGTTGACGGTCCATTGCCACAATATGACACGCTCCAACAAGCACTATAACTGATAAATAACGTAGCTTATTCATTTCTAGATCCTTTTGATGTTTATACACACAAAACAACTGTGTAACAGTAAACAGAATAGCCCTTAAATTGTCAATATCAAAAAAAGAGGCAACTCACAATATATGAGTTGTCTCTTTTTCTGATGTCTTATTAAAATGTATGCTATTTAAAATGCGCACACATGAGTCCGAAGTTACATTAATTACTGAATACAGCATGACATACTACTGTCTTTACCATATTTTTCAATTCTATGCATTATCGTTCTCAAAATTGAATTTTGCATATTCATAGGAAAAGTGCTCCAGACAGCAAGACTTTTTTCACGATCCAGTTCACATTTTTGTATTACGTCATTAAGCAATTGACCTATCATCTCTTGTGTTTCTAATCTCAAAATGCTCTTATTTGACCTTTCAAGAGTCAACCACTTAAAAAATGCACATTTTAATAATATTTGATCTAACGTATAATCAGTATATCGTTTAAATATTCGTACATTTTCATCATTACACCTTGTTGCTAAACAATCTCCACCGCTACTTAAACTAACTGACCTAACATAATCAGGATGCTGAAAACATGCCAATTCTTTCTTTGCAACTGTATCAAATATTCGTACATTATTATCATTGCCCGCTATTGCTAAACAATTTCCACTGATACTCAAACTAACCGAATTAATTCGGCCAGGATGATTAAAACATACTAATTCTTTTTTTGTGACTACATCAAAGATTCGTGCGTTTTCATCATTACACGATGTTGCTAAAAGGTTTCCACCACTACTCAGGCTAACTGACCTAATACCATCAGGATGCTTAAAGCATACCATTTGTTTCTTTATATTTGTATCAAATATTCGTACATTTCCATCATTACACCCTGTTGCCAAGGAATCTCCACTGCTACTCAAACTAACGGACGTAACACGAGCATCAGGATGCTTAAAACATACTATTTTTTTTTTTGGAAAGAGATCAAATATTTCTGCATTTTCACCATTCCACGCTTCTACAAAGCGACCTCCACAGCTACTTATGCTAAACGACCTAAACCAGCCAAAATAATTAAACTTAAAAGATACTAATTTTTCTTGTGTCGCTGTATCAAGCATTCGTACATCTTGATCGCGGCATACTGCTGCTAAACGGTCTTCACTACCACTCAGATTAACTGAACCAACCTTATTAGATTGCTTAATTGTTTGATCACAATACCACCACTGGTTCCCGTCCAAAACATTATTTGCAACAATAAGTCCAACATCACTGCAAAGCCCAGGAATTGTTGCCTTTGGAGGAACCACATCCATTCCAATAAGTACGTAGCTAAAATGTATCATTATCAAAAAAACACTTTTTCTATTTTTCATCTTTTTTATCCTTTTATTTATGTATAGAGAAAGAGTCAGGATAGCTGATAAATAGTAAGCTATCCTGACTCTTTCTCTATTTTATTAAAATCTGTTACTTAGAACGCGTAAATCAGTCCCACGTTAAAGGTATACGCAACATTGTTGCCCAAACCAGCAATACGATCTTGTTTGAGACCAGTAGGGTTTTCGCTATCCACAAACGCTCTTTCTTCTTCAGTAAGCACTGGTGTTCCCATACGATCTTTATAATGCGATCCAGGGAAGAACATTGAAGACACCCAGAAGAGCTTAAGATCTTTGAGTAAACTCCAATTGATAAAGAGTCCAGTTTCCACACCAAGGAAAGTTCTTGCATTGCCAATTTGATGTTCTTGCCATAAAGCTAACACGTTAGGATTAATTTCAAACGGCTTCTTCCAAGCTTTTGGCTTCCATTTTAATGATGTGCCACAGAACACCAAGTTGGTAAATCCAGAAATTGCTTGAGCTTTTCTACTAGGGGCTTGAATTTCAGTTGACGCTGGAGTCGAAAGAAGTCTTTTTAGTCTACCTGCTCCACCAAGCAAGAACACACTTCGCACACGTTTACCAGAATACACTTCTTGTAACCCGATAAATCCATTGTATTCACCATCTTTAGTTTCAAAGTTAGGATTATCATCCCCTGAAGTAATACCCGCTGCAACTGCAAGTTGTAAGTCTTTATTTTCACAGAACGAATACGCTGCATCAGTCACAAACATCCAACCTTCATACTTATTAGTATAAGGATTACCAAAGCGACCAATACTGTTTTTTAGCACTATTGGAGAAGTTGTAATACTTGTTAAATACCCGAGAGAATCAACCGTTCCAATTTCTTGATTGTTTTGCGATTCGTTTCTGAATGTTGTATTGATAATCTTTTGAGCATCGCTACCAGGAACGTAAGGAGCAGCTTCTGTAACTTGCACGCCCTGTAGATTTGTATACGTAGCGGTCACATTATCATTAACAAGAACAACTATACCACCTTTGTTATCTTCTTTGACAATATTGCGATCCCAACCTTTTACGCGTTGTTGACCAAAGTTCACCGCATAATCAAAACCACACTCAAAACGATTGCCATAAAATTCACCTGCTAAACCTGCGGTTCCCAATTTACTTGTTGCATCAGCAGGGAATTCAATTTTTTGCTCAGGATCGTTATTGTAAAGACCATAAGGCTCAAGGGTCATTCTACCAAGCCAGGTGTTATCAAAAACAGTCCAGTTAAAACGTCCTGCAACAACATAGCTTATTTTTCCAAAGCCACGCTCAGGACTTTCTAGCCCTCCAAATTCTTGTGCAAGAATTCTTTTTTCAGTATCGGCTAAACTGCCACTGTTGTTTTGTAAAATAGCAGTATATAAATCATATGATAATATTTTCGGGAAAAGGTCCCCTGAGAATTTTGCACCAAACGCATACTGATCAATCGCACCATCTGACCAAAAACCAAGAATTTCAGGACCAACAGCATACGCATCACCAAGAGCAATTCCACGTCCTAACTGGAATGGAAACGCTCCCAAAGTAAATGTATGCGTATTTTTAAATGGCAAATTAGCTGCTTGATTCAAATTAAACTGCAACCACAATTGTCTAATCCAGAATATATGACGAGGGAATCCATGTTTGTGAGCTCCTTTAATTGCATCAAGTATCTTGACCTCAGAGAATGTTGTACTTGCTATGCTTTCAGGATTTCCCCATACCCCTTTATTACGAAGCTGGAAAAGAAATTCTAAAACATTTGTTCCATATGTCTTTGCGCCATACAGCAAATCAAAAGTAAGATCTAATGCATGACGAGAAAAGTACATTTTATCAAAATCATTGTCATTATTCAGCCAATTGACATTTTTTCCATAAAAAGTTTCTGGTTTGAATATCCCAGAAAAAATGAACTCGAGATCATTGTATGTTGTTCGTAGTTCAGCTTGTAATAAGCCAACAGAAAAGAGCTGTAACATAACAGCTGCTAATAAACATCCCTTAATGCGCATGTCTTCCTTTGGTTCCTGGATAACTGTAAAATAAAATAGATAGAATCATGTAAAAAATTCGAATTTTTATTTGAATAGATTACTATAAAAATAATCGTACTCTATTACCCTAAATTGTCAAACAAAAAGCGCTTTTAAACCTATCTGCAAAGGATTTTTATGAAAAAAAAACATTCACTTTTATTTGGCGCTCATATGTCAATAAGCGGGGAAATCTATCGAGCTATAGAACGCGGTGAATCTATTGGATGTTCAGCAATACAAATATTTACAAAAAGTAATCGTCAATGGCAGGCAAAAGCTCTTTCTGAACAAGATATAGAAACCTTTAAGCAAACCTGGCAAAAATCATCTATTCAATCAATAGTAGCTCATGCATCTTACCTTCTTAATATTGGATCTCCCAACGAAGAAACTGAAAAAAAATCGCTCGAAGCTCTTGAGATAGAATTCGCCAGATGTGCTGATCTGACTATTCCCTATCTTGTTATACATCCTGGTTCACATACGAACACAGATGAAGAGTCTTGCCTGATGAGAATAAGCAAAAATATAGACAAGCTCCTTACCAAAATCCCTCATGGTACCATTTTGCTAGAAACAATGGCTGGGCAAGGAAGCCAAGTTGGTTATACATTTGAACAACTTGCTACAATAATCAAACACTCCACTCATAAAAAACGGATTGGTATATGTTTTGATACTTGTCATGCATTTGCTGCTGGCTACGACTTTAGAACAGAAAAAACATACAAGCTTATGTGGGAACATTTTGATAAAACAATCGGCATCAATAAGCTAAAAGCCTTTCATATTAATGATTCTCAAAAAGATCTTGGATCTCGCGTTGACCGCCACACCGATATTGGAAAAGGAAAAGTAGGACTGGAAGCGTTTGAGCTCTTATTTAATGATCCTGTTTTTTTTGATGTTCCTAAGATTCTTGAAACACCAAAAGCGGACCTTGTCGACGATAGGAAAAACATGGAAGTATTGATAAGCCTGATAAGTAAAAAAACAGAAAAACTATTGGATATTGCTGAGAGATAGGGTTAAATTATCATTTTTCCACAGCGTTCACCCATCACTTGCTGTGCCCTCCGACTGCGTGCGCCATAGCTTTACCGTGTCCTCCAAAGCTTTTAACGAAGGATTGAGCGACGGCGGAAGCTTTACGCGAAGAATGAGTTGAAAGGTCAAGCGCGCTATATTCTTCAACAAGTTCAGAATGAGCGCGAAGAGAATACAGATCAAATTAACATTAACAGCTGGACTCGAGATGAATTTCTTTACAGGGGATCCCCCGTTTGAAGTGTAACGTAAAATGGTGTAAGAGATAATAGATTATATCTTTAAAAGTGAGCTAAGAAGAAATTGTAGTAAAATAACCTAGAAAAATATAATCCATTATCTCGCCACTAAAACAGTGCTTTCAACCATTCCCTTTAACTAACCACTAATAAAAAGGAATTCAAAATACTAAAAGCACTACTAATTTTGAACATGTACAAAGAAAAAACAATTTTTTTTTCGCTCCAATTTGTGCAACAACAAAAAAATGCTATAAAAAGAGACTATTTTGAAAAATTCATGTTGTTTTATTGAAAAAACAACAAAAAACAACACTTTTTTAATCTCTAAAAAAACGAGGCTTATTGTACTTGTTTTTCTGTAAAAAATGCTTTTGTTAAAGGCATTTGTGTTGTTTTTTGAGATTCTCGTGCTACAGCCTCCATAAATCCTCTAAACAAAGGATGAACCTGAATTGGTGATGATTGAAACTCAGGGTGGAACTGTGATCCAACCATAAATGGATGATTTTTGATTTCTGTAATTTCAACTAAATCCAAATCAGTGTGTTTACCTGAGAAAACAATGCCTACTCGCTCCAGTGGCTCCTTATACTGCTTGTTAACCTCGTATCGATGTCTGTGTCTTTCCCAGACTTCTTCTACTTTGTAAGCATTATGAGCATGAGAATCTTTAGTGAGTGTGCACAGATAGGATCCTAATCTCATATTAGCACCTTTTGTCGTTATATTTTGCTGTTCACTCATCAAACAAACAACAGGGTCTTTTGTCTGCGCATCAAACTCTGTACTGTTTGCAGTATCAAGATGCAACAAATTACGTGCGCTTTCGATAATCATAACTTGCATTCCAAGGCATAGGCCTAAATAAGGAATTTGTTGCTCTCGTGCCCACTTACATGCCAAAATTTTGCCTTCAACTCCGCGATAATCAAAGCCTCCCGGAACAACAATGCCTGCTACTTTTTTGAGAGTCCCCCATGCATCGCTGTTTTCTTGGTCGTAGTATTCTTTTTCTAACTTTTCTGCTTCTATGGTAACAATTTTAACTTGATAATTGAGGTTATATGCAGAAGATTTTATTGCCTCAATTACACTAATATAAGGATCATTACTCCCAACATACTTTGCAACAAGACCAATAGTGAGCATTTTCTTGCTCTGTGCTATATTCTCAATAAACTCTTGCCATGCTGATATATCTGATTGTTTAATGGCAGGTAACTGAAAGAATTTTTGAATCTCTTCGCTTACACCTTGCATCTGCAGGTCAAGAAATACTTTATATACAGGATCAGATGTTAGTACCTGAAAAATATATTCTTTTTTTACTTCACACATCATAGAAAGCTTATCAATCGCATGTTGATCAATTGCCTTATCTGCTCTTAAAAACAAACTATCTGGAGTTAATCCAGCTTTCTTTAATGCTATAACGCTATGTTGCGTTGGTTTTGTTTTTACTTCATTGGCCCAATTAAGGAAAGGCACGAGACTTAAGTGCGAATGCATAACATGTTTTGACCCTAGGTCCATTTTTAGCTGACGAACTGCCTCCAAAAAAACTTCACCTTCAATATCACCAACTGTTCCGCCTATTTCGAGCAAAACAAAATCGACCTTATGTTTCAATGCAAATTCCAAAAGACGTTTTTTTGCAACATCAACAACATGTGGTACAACCTGTATACATTTACCTAAAAAACGCCCTTCTCGCTCTCCTTCAAGAACTTCTTTATAAATTTGACCTGATGAAACAGAAGAATCTTTTCCTAATTTAAGACCCACTAACCGTTCGTAATGCCCCAAATCCAAATCTGTTTCTGCTCCATCAGCAGTAACAAAAACTTCTCCATGAACCAATGGTGACATAGTACCAGGATCAACATTAAGGTAAGGATCCCATTTAAGAATAGAAACGGAATAACCTGCCCCTTTTAAAAGCACTCCTAAAGATGCAATAAGAATACCTTTACCAATAGAAGAGCAGACACCACCCGTAATAACAACAAATTTTACCGATGAAAGACGAACTTGCTCCAGCAATAAAGAAACTTCAGACGTAGACTTCATATTCATTACACCTTTTTTTTAACCCCATGTTACATTTTATTCCACATGAGGACCCCGCCACAGAATGCAGCGGAGCTAGAATTAAAATATACAAACGCTTGTGGTTGTTCACAATTAAAAAGACGCCGTATGTAACGGCGTCAAAATTAATCTCTTTTTTATCAAAATAAAAATATCAAATTTTTTATTTTTTTGGAACGTCAATAAAACATTCAACTCTATCGTCTTCGGACCACTCAGTAAAACCATCTACCATGAACGCACATTCAAAACCAGAAAATACTTCTTTTACTGTTTTTTTATCGCGCTGTAGGCTCGTAATTTTTCCTTCGCCAACCTTTGTCTTACCACGCCAAATAATTGCATAACCATCACGAGTAAAGCGACCATCTCGCATAATAGCACCTGCGATGACACCAACTTTTTTGATATCAAACACACGCAAGACAACTGCTTCGCCAATTTTTGTGCGAACCATTTCGATGTCTTTTGCAGCATCAGCAATTTTATCTAAATCTTCAAGAAGTTTATAGATAATACCATAATACAATATAGATACTTTTCTGCGATCAGCTAAAACATGCGCATTGCTTTCAGTTTTTACGTTGAAGCAAACAATGCGAGCTCCGGTATTGAATGCAAATTCTATGTCGCCTTCATTTACATCACCAACGTCTTGACGCAAAATATTAAAACCTTTTTTCAGTTTTTTAGAAAGACGATCAATTCCTTCAATAATAGCCTCGAGAGAAGAATGATTATCAGCCTTAACTAAAACATTTATTCCATTTTCATACATAAAGCGCTTACCTGCCAGAGAAACTTTACCTTCTCCTGAAGATTTTGCTTTTAAATATTCACTTTTTGATACAACGTTGAAAAAGTCTCCGGCTTCTGGTCTTCCATCAAAACCAGCCGCTTGAACTGGTATAGCAGGATGTACTTCTTTAATGCGCTTACCATAAGAATCAAACAAAGAACTGATATGACCAGAAGTATTGCCACACAATACATAGTCACCAACTTTTAATATTCCATTCTGAGAAATGATAGTTACAACCCAACCACGCCCTTTCTCTGAGCTTGATTCCAAAACATATCCATCAGCGGGAACATTAATTTCTGCACGTAACTCCATCAACTCTGCTTGCAATGCAACCATTTCAAGCAAACGATCAACACCCGTTCCCGTTTTTGCTGAAATAGGAACACAGACTACCTCTCCACCCCAATCTTCTACAGTAATACCGTATTGATTGAGTTGTCGTTTTATTACTTCTAAACGAGCAGCATCAACTTTATCAACTTTATTAATCGCAACAACTATTGGTACTTTCATAGAAAGAGCATACTTTATTGCTTCAACTGTTTGTGGCATTACACCATCATCTGCTGCAACAATAAGAATCACAATGTCAGCGACCTTTATACCACGTTGTCTAATTTTAACAAACGCTTCATGTCCGGGAGTGTCAAGGAAAACGATGTTTCCGTGAGGAGTTGTTGCTTCGTACGCTCCCAAATGCTGAGTTATACCGCCTTTTTCCTTAAACGCAACACGTGTTTTTCTAATATAATCCAGCAGTGTTGTTTTACCGTGATCAACGTGACCAACAACAACAACCACAGGCGGTCTTTTTTCTAATGCCAAATTATTAGCAAGTTTTTTACTTACTTCGATAGACTCTTCTTTGATAGGAGCTTTTATCACAGAAACAGCGTAATGTTCTGCAAGTCGTTGAACAACATCTTCTGAAATAATTTGGTTTTTTGTTGCAACGATACCCCACTTTAAAAGGGTAACAATAACATCAGTAACTGGTTTTTTTATTTTTTCAGCAAGCTCCGCAACACCCATTTGATGAACTATTAATTCAACATGAGCAGGAACAGCCGCTAAATGTTCTTTTTTTTCTAGATGACTAACTGTTTGTTGTTTATTTTTTTCAGATGATCTTCGCGTCACCTTAGTTGTTTTTTGCGATGATAATTCAGACACTTTGATTTCAATCGGCTTATCGGGTTTTGTCTCTTTGGGCGACTCAACTTTCTCACTGATAGGTGTTTTACTTTTTGTAAACAACTTATCAAGAAAAGAAAGCGCTTCATCATCTAAAACAGACATGTGACTTTTGACATCAAAGCCATTTGTTTGCAATTTTTCTATAAGATCTTTGCTAGGCACATTGTTTAATTGGGCAAATTCATATATTCGCATAATAAAAAACTAAACATCTCTTTTTTTAAGCTTCTTCATCGGTTAACACTTTTAACCCCACCCTTCACGTCGTCTCGCATGGGGACCCCAATAAAAAAACTTAGTTAAAGTCTTTTATGGGGATATACAATCAATCAACATTTGTGGCGCGTTATTCATCATCAGCAACATCTTCATCTTTTTGCTGCTGCAGAGATCCTTCTTCTCGAATAAGTTGAATACTCACACCGGTAATTTGTGAAGCTAATGATATATTTTGCCCACCCTTACCAATCGCAAACGATCTTTGATCTTCATTAAGCCATACACGTGCAATTGTATTATCAGGGCTTAATTCAACCCTATCAATAACTGCAGGCTTCAGGGAGTTTTTTACAAAGAGAGGCAAGGAGTCACTCCACAAGAAAACATCTATTGTTTCGCCACTCAATTCTTTAAGTATTGGTTTTATCCGGCTACCGCCAACACCAACACATGTTCCAACTGGATCAATGTTTCTATCGTGAGAAGAAACAGCAACTTTTGACTTGTAACCAGGAGAACGAACGATTTTTTTCACTTCCACCAATTTTTCAAACACTTCTGGAATTTCTAATTCAAACAGAGCTTGTAAAAATTCTGGAGATACACGATCAAGAATGAGCTGATTATCGCCTTGAGGCTCAACAAGAACTTCTTTGAGTAATGCTCGGACGGTATAGCCCACTGCAAATTTTTCACCAGGAATAGAGAGAGAGTACGGTAAAAATGCATAAACATCACCAAATTTAACGGATATACCATTGCGCTCAGCTTTATGAACAGTGCCAATGATAATCTGTCCTTGCTTGTTTTTAAACAGATCGTAAACAATGCGAGCTTCGATTTGCTTGATCCTACTTGCAATCACCTGACGGGCCCTTAGCACCTCAACACGACCAATTTTCCCTTCAAACGGAAGCCACATTTCGTCGTCTAAAGCCGCATCTTTGTTGATATTGCGAGCTTTTTTGAGAGAGATTTGACTGTATTCATCATCAACCGTAGCAACAACAGTTTTTTGAGCAAGAACAAGCAGATCTCCTGTAACAGAATCTTCTTCTACCTTGAGGACAAGATCCGGATACTTGCGTTGATATGCAGCAAGCATGCCTTCGCAGACAACGGCTCCGAGAGATTCTCTTTCTAATCCACGCTCTTCAACTAATTCGTCTATTACGTCCGCAAGTTTCACAAGATTCCCTAAATGATGATGAATAGTGCTTTTACAACGACAAAAGTGATTGTTTTTTGACTAGATTGTTACGACAGCAAAAAAAAGGGTGCTGCAAGCGCATTCTCAAGTCTCATAGTTCAAGCTTATTACAATTATTTTTTTCTGGCAATAGAAAACCATAAAAGTGCTTTTTTTAGAAAGGCTCAATGTTTCTGCTATTTTTTTACCGGACAGCGGAGCCTATTATTATTATCTTAATAAATTTATATTTATATCTCTTAAGATAATAGGCGAAGGGGTAGGTGGTGCATAACTCACCCATTTTTTCTTCAAAATAACGATCTGATCGACGCTTCATTTTTTTTGCGGGTGGTGCATAAGTGGTGCATAAGTGGTGTATAACCGTGAAAACACTCTGCAGCAAGTTATTTTCGAGCCACACCTTACGAATATATCTTTCTAATGGATATTTTAAAAACGTTAAAATTTTGTGAAAAAAAAGTTATGAACAAGTTATGCACCACTTATGCACCACTTATGCACCACTTATACACCACCCTTTTAATGGCGTTAGTCTTGGTTTTTTAGTTTTTATGCGTGAAAAAGACACAAGTTGGAATTGTTCGTATACTTCGACAAGCTCAGTACGAACGGAGAGAAAAATTTTATCCCGTTCGTACTGAGCTTGTCGAAGTATACGAGCGTTATTTTTATAAAGATCGACTCAGATTCCAAGCTTTTTGTAAATCAATAAGCCAGGCATCGAACTTGCGCGGATCTCGCAATATGTAGGCGGGATGATATGTGGGAATAAGGATAGTGCCGTTGAAATCAAGCTCTTGTCCGTGAATGGCATTCATTTTTGCAGGGGTTTCCAAAAGGCTTTCCAGTGCTGTAGCGCCAAGGGTGCAAATAACTTTAGGTTTAATAATCTCGATTTCTTTGAGCAAAAAAAGGTTTTTATATGTTTTTGTTTCCCCTGGTGTAGGCTTGCGATTCTGAGGAGGGCGGCATTTTACACTGTTGGTAATGAATATGTCTTTTCTGTCTATATCAAGACAAGCTAGAGTTTTAGTGAGCAGCATGCCAGACTTGCCAACAAATGGGATGCCTTGTTCATCTTCATGTTGTCCAGGGGCTTCTCCAATAAGCATAAACGTTGCATCTGGGTTACCATGGCCACAAACAAAGTTATGCTTTGTTTTTATTCCTAAAGGGCATGACGTGCAGTTTTTGTAGGGTTTATATAGCTCTTGTAGCAAGAGAGCGGTTGATTTTTTTTGGCTCATTTTATTCTCGTTTTAGAATGACAATAGCGCATTGCATGTATATTAAAGTGTATAAAAACAATGCGCTATTGTCATCTACCCCATGTTTTTATACCCATTACTACATTCCATTCCGTAACGGGTGCCTTATACCCCATGTTTCATTTCATTACACACGGGGACCCCGGCGTAGAGAAACGGAGCTGGGGATAAAAGCGAATCGGAATATGGGCTCAAGGACCCCGTATTAAGAAGCTTTTTATTATTTTGTGGGGTCACCTCAATGGAGCGTGCTATGTTAGCCAAAAATATAACGAGAAAGCAACGTGCCCCATGCATTAGACTTTAGAAACACAGCTTCTTGATATGAGCTGTGAATGCCGCGTTCTGGAAAATATATAGCTATTCCATGTGCGTTTTTCAGGTTTTTACCAGCTGTGTTGGCTACAACGAGCCGTTCAATAAGCAGTGTGCCTTCATCCAATTTTGTTAGTAGGGTGTTTTTTACTATTGGATTGAGCTGATCAGCAGATAATTTTTTTAGGTTGCTAGACAAGTTTCTGTAGAAGTGATGAAGGTCTATGTAGGTTGGTTCATCAAAATGAGTGCATAGCAATCTATTTTTACTTTCTTTTATTGCTGGATACATAGTCATTCTTTGTTTTTCAAGTCCTTCTATGAGCAGTTTTGCTATGTGATCAATGTTTTTTTCGAGTAATTCGATTGAATTGAGACTTATTGCCGATAGTGTGTAATCGTTGGTTATTGACTGATATGTTCTGTTATAGGCAGCAACGATGTGGCAAGCAAATCCGACGGTATCGAGCGATTCTTTGGTAAATGGAAAGAGCACTTCGTCGTACTTCCATCCCATTCCAAGTTCAACTTCTTCTGATCCGACCATTATCTGAGCATATTTTTTGATGAAGCTGCCCACTTCTATCATGGACATGAGGCACGCATCAAATCCAATGATGCCAAATTTTTTACCGTTGAGGTATTTTTGACATATTATATCAAGTGCGGTTTCTAGTTTTCTGTTAGAGAGATAATTTCCGGTGGTATCATCCCAACAAACGCCTCGTTGTCGTGGCTCTAAGCAGCTAATCGCATCCATAAATCCAATAGACCTATCAAGATCAAGTCGGTGTGTGGATGGGTTGAAAACAAAAAGGTCCATAGGGTTAATGATTTTTCCGTGAGGAGGCTCTAGTATTCCCGTTCCATGATTCCATAAAATAAGATCATAGTCGCTGGCAGGATAATTTTTGATAGCCCATTCACAAAAGGAAATAAGAGTGGCGGGATTGCCGCTGTCCATTTGCTGTGTAAGAGGATTATAAGGATCAATGTGAATCACTTGATCTTTTTCTATGAGATATCGGCGTGTGATTTTTTTATTGCCTGATATGCGAATGTCTAAATGAACAACAATGGTCATATTTTCATTAGATCCAATGTTTGCCATCTGCTGAATGTTGCGAGCTGCAAAGGGTCGCAAATCATTATCTGCAGCCATGTAGACCATGAAGGTTCGTTTTTTTTGCGTATTTTTACTTGCTTTATTCTTGCGATGAGGATTTTTTTTACCTATTCGTGTTTTATAAGCTTTAATGGAATTTTTTTCGCTAATTTCATTACAAAAATCACAAAAACAAGACTGACAAATTGCGTCGCTCGTTACAGAATACACCTCGTTATTTTTTTCTGTATGAATTATTCCTGGTGTTAAACATAAGGCTATAAAAATAAGCCTACTCGCTAGTCGAGTAAACTTTGTTATAAGATGTGGCAACATTATTTGTCTCCCCTTTTTTTATTGGTAAGCGCATCTAATGTTTTTATCTTAGGTAATACAGGTCAACATAATCAATATTTTGATAATTGAGACCTGTGTTGAATTGCTATTTGGTTAAACCATGCGAGTGCAAATGTGAGGGCAAAGCTGAGTTGAAAATCGAGAAAAAAAAGATACAAAGGACAATAGAGCAAGAATCCAAAGCAGACAAGTGTTAAATAGTGCAATGTGTGAAAAGGTTTTTTGCTAAACAAGCATATTTTGTTGAGTAAAAAAAGTGCAAATGAGCGAGTGAATGGTGTGGACGTCCATGTTAATGCAAAATAAACACAACTAAAGAGTGATAATATAATTTGCTTTATAATTAAGGGAAGAGGAATAAGGCAAAAAATAGCTTGCCAGATAAAAATAAAAAGAGCTAAATGCATTCCTGAGCGAGCAAGAAAGTGATAAATGCCCCATATTTTAAACTGTTCATTCGTTTCTTCTAATGATGATTTTACGTAAGTTCTATTGCCTAAAAATAAAGACGAAAAAAATTGAAATCCACGCTGAGAAAGTTTATTTTCTAGTCCGCTTAATAATCTTGTTTTTTCATTCCATATCCAGTAGCGCAACGACCATTGAGGGTGATAATCAATACGATAGTGCACATAATTATTAAAGAGTGTTGCAACAACCTGTTCTTTTATTTGATATCGCTGAAAATCACCGCTGGAAGGCTTTTTGAAAGAGATACCCAAAAGAGTTGTTCTGTCGCCAACAGCCAGGCAGTTGTTGTTTTTTCCGTAAAGCAACAGCGTTTTGTTGCTTTTTTTTGTGCACAAATCAGTTGTTATAGTGTCAATTGCAAGGGTAATAAGCGTTGTAGTTTGATGGTTTACTGTTGCTTTGCATTTGTCTATCACTGTACCTGTTACAATACATTTTTTATTCTCAACAAACGTATAAAATTCATCATAATCGTGTAGTTCTTTTTGGTGTAACCATGCACCAGCTAACGCAAAGAAAGCACAAATAACAATAGAAAGAGTACTATTTCTTTTGTATGCAAAAAAAGCGACGCATGATGTGAACAAGAAAATTGTAAAAAATAGAGGTACTACAGAATGGAAAATGATGCCGATCATGAAAAATAACGTAATGGCAAAGAGGGGCGGCATGTTGATTAGATGAAAGTTGCTCGTGATAAAATTCATTTGTTTGTTTTTGTAGCGTTTGCTATATTGTTGATTGTAGTTAATGTTTTTTTATATAATAACACAATTAGGATTTTTATGAATAAAAGTTTCTTTCAGGTAATTGTTTTTTCTTTAGTATCAATGATGGGTAATGTTTCTTTTGGAATGGGTAACCAGGTTGGGATGGATAACAAATTGGTATATGTTTGTCGCCAACAAGATCCTGCTTTATACGATAAATTTTATGTTAAGGCCAAAAATTACGCAGAGAGAACTGGGTGTTCTCAGGTAACCATTACTGGAATAAAAGAAGCTGTTGATATAGCATTGCATAATAAAAACAGAGAGACTCTTGCGTTTATCCAGGCGATACCAAACGTGCATTTCTTGCGGCAAATTAAAGGAAATGTTGAATATATGGAAAACTTGAAGAATCTAAGAATTGAAGATTAAAAATGTTATTTTTCCATAAGTAAACAAGGCTCTCCGGTTTGGGGGGCTTTTTTGTTGATCTTTGCAATAGTTCCATTTCCCGTTATGCTGTTTTTAAAAAAGATGATGTAAAAAAAGTATAAGGGGAAGTTTGAGCATGCTATCTTCTATTGTTAAATTACTGTCTCTTAGTTATTCTATAATCTTTATGGGTGCGTGTATTATGCATGCGCCGCTAGTCGGAAAAAACAACACACCAATAGAACTTGAGGTTTTCATGTCAGATGAAAAAAATATGATGCAACCAGAGGTAAAATCTGTTCATCAGCACGTGATAAAAATAGTGTTAGATAATGGAATGACCATTTTGATTCGTGAATCGCATGAAATACCAAAAGTTTCTTTTCAGATTTGGTATAATGTAGGATCAAAAGACGAATTACTCGGTGAAAAAGGCATAGCGCATCTTATTGAGCATATGATTTTCAAAGGCACTGATACATTATCAGAATCTGATATTAATGTTCTTGTTCATAAACTTTCTGGCAGTTGTAATGCGTTTACTTCATACGACTACACAGGTTATTTATTCAACTTTCCTACGCATCACTGGAGAGAAGCATTTCCTGTCGTTGCTGATTGCATGACTAATTGTTTATTTAAAGATGACATGCTCAATTCAGAAATGAAGGCAGTTATTCAAGAGCTTAAGTTATATAGAGATCAATACGAACGTTCTTTGTTAGAAGAAATGATTGGTATGATATTCCCAGATCATCCATATCATTACCCTATTGTTGGGTACAAACAAGACTTGTGGAGTGTTTCGAGTAAAGATTTATTATCGTTCTATAGAAAGCATTATAAACCAAACAACGCAACACTTGTGGTTGTTGGAGATGTAGACCCTGATGAGGTGGTAGCGCTTGCGAATGAATATTTTGGTGCGATACCGAAAGATCCAGGGTATACGAAAAAAGAAAACTTCTTTCACCGTGATATTGCATCAAAATCACTTACTTTATATCGCGATGTTGTACAACCAACGCTAGCATATGCATTTGTGGTTCCTGGTTCTATAGACAAAAAAGATTCAGCAATGGACATTTTTGAGTGGATTCTTGGTAAAGGCAAAAGTTCTCGTTTGTATAAAAAATTAGTTAATGACACCCAAATTGCAACAAGTGTCTCAACTGGTTCATGGGGCCTTTTCGATCATGGAATCTTCTTTATTTTAGTAGAGCCAAAAAGTGCCGATGATGCAGTAGAAATTGAGCGCATTATTGTGACAGAATTGGAAGATATTGCTCAAAACGGTGTCAGCGATGAAGAATTTGAACGAGGATTTAAAAAGACACAAATGTCGTTTTACAGCCTTCTTGAAGCAATTGAAGATCAAGCATATGCGATTGGACATGCCTATTTGGCGACAGGCGACGAAAACTATGTATTCACGTCTTTAGAGCAGCCAGTAGAATTACTCAGACAACAAATCCAAGAAATTGTTGCGTCTTATTTCCGGTCCACAATTATGCATAAAGGTTTTGTTTTACCTTTACCAGCGAGTGAAAAAGGCGAGTGGGCAGTTTTGCAAGAAGAATCGGATAAAGAAGATGAGAAAATACTTGCTGCACGAGTTCGTTCAACAACAGTAGAACCGGCGGTGTATGCAAAAACGATTGATATACAAAAACCAACTCATTTTGTTTTCCCGAAACCAGAGGTTGGGAAATTGTCTAATGGATTAAAAGTTTTGTATCACAATAATGATATGACTCCTAAGATTAATATTGTTTTGGAGTTTAAGGCACGTCCTGAATATGATCCCCAGGATCAGCAAGGATTGTATACATTTGTAGCAGATATGATGACCGAAGGAACTGAAAACTATACGAGTGAGGAACTTGCTGATGCAATTGAATCACGCGGAATGTCAGTCAATGTGTATCCTGGTGGTATTGCTATGAAAATGTTGGCGGCTGATTTTGAATTTGGACTTGGTCTTTTACGAGAAATTCTTACCAAAGCAACATTTCCTGAAGATGAAATGGAAAAGGTACGAGACCAACTACTCACTGATGTGCGGCAATATTGGGATGAGCCGCGTTCTTTTGTGAGCCAGTTAGTGCGTCAAGAACTGTATAAAGGCCATCCGTATAGTAAACAAACTATAGGAACTGAAAAATCACTAACATCAATCTCTCGGCAAGATTTGGTTAATTTCTACAAAAAATACATTTCTCCATTTGGTGCTCATATAGCAGTGGTTGGGGACTTGGGTGATTATAACGTTGTAGAGGTGTTGGAAAATACACTTGGTGATTGGCAGACACATGAAGTTAGAGATATAGAATATGCAACCGTTGCGCCTGTTGCGCAAAAAGAAATAAATTACCCAATTAATCGTGATCAGGTTGTTCTTTGCTTAGCGCAGCTATCAATTGATCGTAAACATCCTAGCTTTGATACGTATCTATTATTTGACCAAATATTTGGTGGTGGTGCGCTCAACTCCATGAGTTCTCGCTTATTTGACTTGCGTGAGCAAACAGGATTGTTTTATACAATTCGTGGAACGTTACTTGCAGGAGCCGATGAGCAACCGGGAATGTTCCAGGTTCGTACCATTGTTTCTTTAGATAGATTAGCTGAAGCTGAAAAAGCAATAAAAAACACCATCGATACAATTGTTGATACGTTAACGCAAGAAGAACTGGAAGAAGCAAAACGTGCGGTAACTAACACCCTTGTTGATAACTTTACGTCTAACGGTGATATTGCGAGTACGTTCTTATATCTTGATCGCTTTAAGTTGCCTGCAGATTATTTTGATAACCGTGCCGCAAACTTGGAAAAAATCACGCTTGATGATATGAAAAACGCAGTTAAAGATATTTTACATTCAGACAAGATGATTACCGTGCGAGCTGGACGAGTTTAGTTGTATCTTTCTTTAAAAAAGGAGAGTGTTATGCATTATCGGATATTATTGGTTTTAGCTATCGCCACTATCAACTATTGTTTTGGTATGGATATGGTGCCCCAAGATCAACGCATCATTTTCTTGAATGGAACAACAACTGCAGGTAAATCAACTATTGCTGAAAAGATTAAAGAGAGATTAGAAGCACAATCGCTTCCTGTTGAAGTTCTGGCAATCGATACTTTTCTAGTGCCAAAAGTGCAATGGGCGGTAGCAACAAATCGGTTGAATCCTTTTAATTGTTTTGTTCCAAGCAGTGAAATTATAACACCATTAGAAATAGAGACGATAGGTAAAGAGTCGCAATTAGAACTGTGTGAAGCAGCAAAAAATGCTTATGCGCAAGGGAAAATTGTAATTATTGATGCTCCTATGTATCGCTCTGACCAGATTGAATTTTATTATAGAGCTCTTGAGAGTTTAAAAATGACATGGACACTTGTGTATTGTCCAATTTCACTTTTGGTAGATCGCATTGTTAAGCGCAATGAAAGCTCTGAAACAACAAACCAACGTTCTATTTTGCAAGCACTTAATCAATTTAATTATCTGTATAAGAGTCAATCTGTGGAACCTATTGATACGTTATCAAAAGACACTTTGCTTTACTCTTTGGATAAAGCGCGAGTTGAACATGATCTAATGCAAGCGAAATTGTGGGACTTATTAAAAAGTGTTCAACGAGCGATTTGTCCTTATGAGTTTGAGGGTATCAAAAATACAATGCTTGCAAGATTATCACCTAAGCAAGAAAGTGAAATACAAATTGGGTCAGCATTGTTTCATAACCTTGTTGTTAATACAGGGTTGAATAATCCTAGCGAATGCGCTGAGCAGATTATGTCTTTTTTCAGCCAAAAGCATCATGAGAAATCTCATCATTAAAATAATTTTTTTAATTGTTCTGCAGAATTACGTAATTTTTTTTGTTCAACATCGTTCAATGGGATTGGAAGTATTCTTTCAATCCCATTTTCACCTAAAACACATGGCATACTAAAAACCACATCATACCCTTCTATGTAAGTCGAAAGCGGTATAACCATTTTTTGATTAAAGATTATGGACTCGCATATTGTTGCTACCGTTGCAGCAATACCAAAATGGGTTGAACCTTTACATGCAATAATATCATACGCCTTATCTTTTACTTGTTGTGCAATACGTTCAAAGTCTTTTTGTTCCATACCAGGTAATTGTGCAATTGGTATGCCCGCAATTTCTGCCGCTGACCATGCAACGCATTGAGAATCGCCATGCTCTCCGATTACGTAGGCGTGTACTGATTTTTTTGCAACACCTACTTTTTCTGCAATAATGCCACGCAACCGGAGAGTATCTAAAAATGTTCCCGTTCCAAATACCTGATTACGTGGTAGTCCAGAAATGGATTGCGCAAGAGCGGTAAGCGTATCAAGAGGGTTGGTTACCATGATCACAATTGCGGTTTGGTTGATTGGTTTTATCGCGGCAAAAACATCAGTAATAATTTTTTTATTGGCTGCGAGCAGTTCGATGCGTGTTTGTCCAGGGGTTTGCGCTTTGCCCGCCGCGATAATAATAATATCAGCTTGAGCGGCGTCTTGAGAATTGCCACTTCTTATTTTTGATGCTTTATCAAATGCAAGGGCATCAGAAAGATCAAGAATTTCACCGTGGCATCTCGTCTGATCAATATCCACTAAAATAATTTCAGCACTGATGTTTTTGAGTAACAATGCATAGGCCGTTGTTGACCCAACAGTGCCAGCGCCAATTACTGCTATTTTTGAATGTTTCATTAAATTCCTCTATAAAGTGTCTTTCTTTGCTATTAAACTTGTCTGAGCAAGAAATAAGAGCATAGTTCTGAGTGTACAGAAAGACTTTAAGGCAAATGAATATATTGTATGTAATTTGGGGATTTATTGTTTTGAGCGGATCTATAAGCAATTGCGCATTGGTATTGGCAGAGAAAGAAACACGTAGAGATGGTCGCTATAACCCTCACATTGTTGAAAATTTTGTTAATAACTTTGGTAAAAATTCTTTGCAAACCTTATCTCAAAAATTATCTCAGTTATCTGTTGCAGACGAAACTCAAGTGGTACGCCGGCTCAATGATAATCAAATGTTCTTAGTGCGATTGAGTTATCTGGCTGATGATACAAAAATTTCAGTGGCAGCTTGCCTTTTTAATGGGAATAGATCCTTAGCTCAGAAGTATTGTGATTTGCCAATTGATCTTGTATTACATAACTATGTTCCTGTTGAGCAGGCAATGGTTCATTATGATACACTTTTAGCAAGAAGACCGTCTATAAAGCTTGAACGAGAAGCATTTAAGCTGTATTGTTTGCATTTGGGTGCACCAGAAAGATCATTAATGGTGAGTAATATGCAGAATGGGTTTGTTGACAAGGCAGATATTCTCAAGGTTTTTGATACTCTTGGCAAATTAAGATCAGTAAGCAGTAGCTATCATCACAAAGACCTTGGAGTCATTACATGGTTTATGCGGATCAAGCCTTCCTTTTTTGTACGGCTCATGATTACGGGTTGTTTTTGCACAAAGATTATTGCCTGTCTTGCTGGAAGTTTTTTGTTCATGCAAGTTGCAACTTGTGCTCAGCCTATTTTTGAGCGTGTGTTATCCTATATGCCGTCTACGATTATATTGCCACCTTTATGTTTGGAGAAAAATGAAGTAATGCAGCTTGCTACTATCGTTATGCAGGTGGCGTGGGGATTTAGTATTGCTTTTTGTGCCCTGGGGATCAAGGATCAATTTACTGATTTTAAACAGCGCATGACTAAAATGTATAAAAAAGAGCCTACCTTGTTAGAGTTTGTATTGAATCCGCCTAAAAGAGCATGGAGTCTAAACGCGATCTTTGAATGAGGTTTACTGGTAAGCAGCTACCCCTATAGGATTTGTCAACGAGTAATTATCGTGGTATTATAAAAACAAGATAGTTTTTATTATATATTTTTAACCTTTTTACCGTTCTTTCCCTTTCTAGGGAGAGAAAACGTGGGATGTGCCGAATGGCAAAAGAACTCATAAGACCGGAACAATTCTGTACGGTCAAAACTAAACTAAACATGGACCCAGCGTCTCTTCAGCTTAATGAAGACCTTCTGAAAGAGCTTGATGCCCTTTATAAAGGTGCCGTTGAAACGTTTCAATTAGGCAAACTTATTAAAGGTACTGTTATTGCTCTTGAAGACAATGGTATCCTTGTCGATATTAAATATAAGTCCCGTGGTTTGGTTCCTCGCTATGAATTTGGCGAGCATGAACTTAAAAAACTACATGCAGGCGATGAGATAGAAGTAATTCTTGATCAGCTTGAAGATTCTGATGGCAGAATCGTATTATCATACGAAAAAGCTAAAGAAATGCGCGCATGGGATGCAGTTACTAAACTATTTGAAGATGGCGCTCCTGCTGAAGGTGTTGTTACTCATAAAGTTAAAGGTGGCTTGAACGTTGATATTGGTATCCCTGCATTCTTGCCTGGATCACAAATTGACCTACAACGCGTGACTGATTTTGATCAATATGTTGGTCAAACCATTAAAGCATGCATTCTTAAACTGAACAAAAAACGTGGAAACGTAATTATTTCACGTCGTAAATACCTACATGACCAACGTTCAGAAGATCGTAAGAAGATCTTAGAAACATTGACTGAAGGTCAAATTATCCAAGGTATCGTTAAAAATATCACCAACTATGGTGTATTTATAGACATAGGTGGTGTTGACGGACTTCTTCATATCACTGATATGACATGGGGCCGCGTTGCACATCCAAGCGAAATGGTTCGTATTGGTGATAACATTGCAGTTAAAGTACTTAGCTTTGACAAAAACAATGAAAAAATATCACTTGGTCTTAAGCAACTACAAACAAATCCTTGGGATCAAATTAGCTCAGATATCGCAGTTGGCAACAAGACTAAAGGTAAAATTTCTAGCATTACCGATTACGGTTTATTCATAGAAGTTGCGCCAGAAGTTGAAGGCCTTGTGCATATTTCTGAAATCTCATGGACTGATCGCATTACCGATCTTAACCGTCTGTATAAAGTAGGCGAAGAGATTGAAGTGCTTGTTGTTTCATTGGACAAAGAAAATCGCCGTATGTCATTGAGTGTTAAACAACTTGGTAAAAATCCTTGGGAAACAGTCAATGAACAATTTAAGCCAGGTCAAACACTTACAGGCAAAATTAGCAATATTACCGATTTTGGTATTTTTGTTCAATTGCTTCCAGGTATTGATGGTTTAGTACATATTTCTGACCTTTCATGGACAGAGCATATTGAACATCCATCTGATCGCTACAAATTGGGCCAAGAAGTTGAAGCTATTATTTTAGCTATCGATAAAGATAATAAGAAAATATCTCTTGGTATTAAGCAATTATCAATTGATCCATGGGAAAAAGTTGCAGAACAATATCCTATAGGTTCTGTTGTTGAAGGTGAAATTAGCAAAATAACCAACTTTGGTGCTTTTGTAAGATTACCAAACAATATTGAAGGTTTAATGCATAATACTGTTCTTGCTCAAGAGCAAAGCAAAAAAGCAGAAGAATACTTCACTGTAGGTCAAAAGGCGCAATTCCGTATTGTTAACATCAACAAAGAAGAACGTAAACTAGCGTTGAGTACTCTTCTTGAAGAAAAGAAACAAGAACCGAAAAAAGTTGAGCCTAAAAAACAACCTGAATTCAAAAAAGAGAAGTCAGAAGATGCTCGCCCTGTTGCACAACAAGCTCAGCCTAAACAGCAGCCTAAAGTTGTAGCGAAGAAAGAGAAAAGAGAAGAACCACAACAAAAAGTTCGTGGGTCTTTACAAATTGCTCTTGAATCAGCGATGCAAAAATCTGATAAAAACAACAAAGACGAAGATCAATAATAGGTTCATACTATGGAATTAACTAAATTAACTTTCGCAATGATCAAACCAGATGCTGTTGAAGCAAAAAACACTGGTAAAATCATTGATATGATTGAACATAATGGTTTTGAAATTGTTCGTTTACAAAAAGTTATTATTGCTAAGGAATTGGCAGAAGAATTTTATGGTGAGCACAATGCACGACCATTCTTTGGTGAATTAGTTGAGTTCGTTACTTCAGCACCGGTGATCATTCTTGCATTACACAAAGATAATGCAATTGCATCATGGCGCGAATTGATTGGCGCAACAGATTCAGCAAAAGCAGCTCCTGGAACTATTCGTAATTTATACGGAACAGATCTTGGAAAAAATGCAGTTCATGGATCAGCAGATGCTGATTCTGCAGTAAAAGAACTAGAATTGTTCTTCCCTGATTTATTTGGATATGAATCTTCTGACGAAAATTGTTCAAAAGATGAGTGTTCAGATGATGACGACTGTTGCATGAGCGAATAGTCATTTTGAATAGAGATTGATAAAAGAGATCTTTGGAAGTACCCAAGGATCTCTTTTTATATTCTCGCCGCTATAGCAACATTCAGCAAGTTGTTCTCAAAGTATTTTATCGCGCTCGTCGTCCTGAACTTGTTGAAGGATATCTTCGAGCGCTCGAAGAAACCCTTTTGTTCCCAGCTCCGCTTCTCTACGCCGGGGTCCCCGTGTGAAGAAATTTCGAAACATGGGCACCCGTTACGTAATGAAATGGAGTAATGGGTATAAAACATGGGGTTAAACTGCTCAGTGTGAGCGCGGGAGGAAATTTTAATCGGGTAGGTAAAGTGATGTTTGCCATCAGGAGGCATTTGCGGAGCAGCACTGGGTGTTATTGACAATTTGTCACAATTTGCTAAACTAAAGATAAGCCTAAATTAAGTATATTGTTTATAGGAGATAATCATGAATAAGTCATTACTTTTGTCAGGTATTATGATTGTATCGCTGGGTACTATGAATGCTATGGAGATTGCCGGTATTGTAATGGTAGGTGGTTCAGCTTTGTTAACTCCGGTATCTACTGGATTGTATGGTTTTGGCAAATATTGCTATCTCAAATCAGGTGCTCCTGCCTATGTAGTTAACCAAAATCCTTGGACTGCAATGTATGATGGTGGACATGAGAATTATCCAAGATCGTTTCATGAATCATCATTCACTTCAGCAACTGCAAAACAAAAACAATTATCTCGCACAGCGTATCGATGTCTTGCAGCGGGATCAGCATTGAGTTGGCCTGTTAGAGCAGTTTCTTCTATTGCTGTTCCGGCGGTTTTTATGATTGCGGGTGATGCCATGAGACATGAGGATGCTTACTATAATAAAAAAGACTTTTCTCAACCGATAGAAGATATGCTATCCAAGTTAGAGTAAAGCAAAGCATTTGAATAATATTTTATAAAACAAAGATTCTTGGTTAACTCCGAGGATCTTTTTTTTGTTAGCAAAATGACAAAAATATTTTTAAGAAAAATTGTGTGCAAAGACATTAAAAAGAGTTTTTGTAACACAAAAAACGCAGAAAAAGAATCTTGATTTTACAATAATTTGACTGCATAAATATTAGTGTTTTATGATAAGCATAGTAGTTCTTTATAAAAGAGACTTATATGCATACCTTCAAAAAAATAATCGGTATTATTTGTATCATTACAACTGTGTTTGTAGCTCAAGCACAATCTGTTTTTATTCTCATTCATGGCACATGGGGAGCCGATTGCACCTGGTATGTTCCAAAGGGTGATTTTTTTGATGCATTGGAAGAAACAGTATGCAAAAAAAATAGTACTGTTGTTTCATTCCGTTGGAGTGGTGGCTGCGGTCACGAAGCACGACTTAAAGCAGCACAAAATCTTGTAAAACTTATTAAGACATATCTGCCTTCTGTTGCTATCTACATAATAGCTCATAGTCATGGTGGTAATGTTGCAACGCTTGCATCTCATATGTTAGCGCAAGAAGAAGATAACAAGCATCATATTCGTGCATTATTTACGTTGGGCACTCCTATAATGAGTAACTATTTTCCGAATATGAACACCATACATTATTTGTACAATTTATTTTCTTTTGAAGATCTTATTCAAACAGTTTTTGGGGTATCTCTACGCGAATATCCAGAGCACAAACGTATCGCAAATTTAAGAGTATTTATTGATGGAAAAGAGCCAGATCATGGCGGGTTACATCATGCATTGGTAGGCAAATGGCTTCCGTTTTTACATCGCCATTTTAAACAGCATTTACAAGATCAGGGAATTACAACTCACATTTCAGAGCCGAGCATAGTGTATTTCTCACATAACAAGGCTCCGGAATATGTTTTTGATATCAATAGAACTGAATTGCTTGATAGAGATCGCCAGCTTTCAGTGCTCATCCTAGATTCTCTGCGTCATTCTTTGGAAGCAGAGCGCCGTAGCGTTGACATATCGCGGGAGCACCATTAAAGAGAAATGCTAATTTTCTATGGTTGAGTCTTTGCGAAATTCTTTGGATACAGGATCTAGTATCCCGTTAACAAATCTATACGCATCTTCTTCAGCAAAGCATTTTGCAAGTTCAATTGCTTCATTAATAATGATGCGGGCATCAGTTTCAGTGGTTTTAAGTTCCCAAATTGCGAACAATAAAATCAGCTTGGTACAAACACTAACGCGTTCAGATCGCCAGTTTGCAAGGTATGGTTCATATATTTTTTCGAGCTCATCTCTTCTGTTAATAATATCATTAACAATGTTGAAAAGTTCTCCATTCAATGGAACATTCAGATCGAATCCACGATTAAAATTATCAATAATAGCTTGCAAGGATTCTTCATAATTAAACGCTTCTGCTGCGTACAAGAAATGGAAAACAAGAGAGCGAACATCGCGACGAGATAAATCGTCATATGATTTAAGCGTTTGCTCGCTATCTTGTAAGTTTATATCTTCTTCTGTAGATGCAAAAAGTGAACACATAACTAAAACCCCCATAGTTTTATAATATAATAATTTTTAGCCCCATGCTCAATGCGTTTCGCATGGGGACCCCAAATTTAGAAAGGGCCTATTTTTTTACGCGTTCCATGTATGATTTATCACGCGTATCTATTTTTATGATATCGCCTTCGTTAACAAACAAAGGAACCTGAATAACAAGACCAGATTCTAAAGTTGCAGGTTTTGTTGCGCCACCTTGAGCAGTATCGCCTCTGACGCCAGGCATAGTTTCTTTAACAGCGATTTCCATAAACATAGGAGCAGTTACCGTTATTGGTTTGCCTTCAAAGTTAAGTACGGTATATACTTCTTGTTCTTTAAGGAAATCCAGAACTTCTTCGATTTGTTCTTTATTGAATGAAACTTGATCAAAGGTATTTTGATCCATAAAGTGGTACAAGCCGCCATCTGCATAAAGAAACTGCATATCGTTGTATTCTAGATCTGGTTGGTCGAATTTTTCACCGGAGCGGAAGGTATCTTCCCAGATAAGCCCGGTTATCATATTTCTCATTTTTGTTTTAACAAAAGCGCCGCCTTTTCCTGGTTTTACGTGATGATAGTCTAAAATCATGTATGGGGCGTTGTTATAAAGAATTTTAATGCCTTTTTTAAAATCAGTCGTAGCAATCATAGGGTTCCTTTAGGTTGACCTGATTAAGTCTTTCTATCAGTATAAAAAAAGGCTATCAAAAAGGCAAATGGCATCACTAGGGGCTCTTGCGAACCCCCTGGTTCTCTATGAGGAGTAAAAAGGCCTATCTGTTTGCCTCTTTTTCTTTCATTTCTTGGAGTAAATAGGTGACTGCGCCATATATGCCCACATTGGAGTCTTTTATCAGATAAATGGGGATTTGGCGCAATTCTGTATAAAATTGAGGATCTTGATAGTTCTTAGCAAATTGTTGAGTAAATAGTTCTGGGTGTTTAGTTGCAACTCCGCCGATAATATAAAGGCCACCGTATGGCAAAACAGACCAAGCATAGTTACGAGCAAATCTTCCAAAGAATTTGAAAAATAAATCACTGGTAGATTTGCATAGTTCATCTTCAGGGTGTGCTAAAATAACATTAGGCTCGTGTTTATCTAATTTGAGGGAGTCATGGTGTTTATCCATCAACTTGAGCATGGTGTATATGCGGGTTATTCCAGATCCAGAAGCTACATTTGCCCAATTGGCAGCATCTCTACCATAAAAATGCTTAATAAGGTTAGCCAGTTGATACTCGAGTTGAGTTGTTGGGGCGAATTCAAGCATTCCAGCTTCGCCTGCATGGGTAATGTATTTTTTATTTTCGCTGTCCCAGGTAATGGTTGAAGATCCAATTCCCGTGCCTGCAGAAATAATTGCACGGAAATCATGTTTATTTTTTTCTGTTGGTACATCTCCATATAATTGGACAATTTGGTCTTGATCTATAGCATCAATCCCGTGTCCAACAACAAATAAATCATTAACAATGATTGCTGTTTTGAGAGTTGTTTTTTCTAGAAGATCTTTTGTTTTTATATCAAACATACCATGCACTTTTGAATGATCTTTATTTTTTGTAGCAACGCCTGGTGCTGCTATGCATGCGTGGTTGACAGTGATGCCATACGTATCATGAAGATAGTGCAATAATTCATCCATTGTTTCATTAAAATCACCAATGTTTTTTGTTTCTGTATTGAAGGAGATAACCAATCGTGGTTTATCATCATTAACTTCAAATATTCCTATGTTACTTTTTGTTCCTCCGATATCAGCCCCTAAAAAACACTCTATATTTTCTGGAACGGGATCCATGTGCGTTTTTACTTCAGGCTTGTTGATTTGTGCGTTGATGTTGATGCAGAGAAACAAAAAAATAAGATACAGCATAAAAATTCCTTTTTTTATATTTTTTTTAGACGTTAGACATATTATAGATGTCAAAAAAGCTGTGTCAAAAATCGAATCATGTAATTTTTTTAAAGTACGTTATACTTTTTAGTATGAATATGTATAGAAATATAATTTTTTATTTATGAGGGTTTTGCTTATGTATTATATGAAGGCAATTTTCTTCTTGAATATAGTTTTTAATTGTTTGCCAGTATTGAGCATGGATGTGATGCCGTTAATAGGTTTACCTAAAGAATTGCGATCACAATGGGAACAGCACTATAGTTTTCAGGATATAAAGAGGTTAGGGCAAGTAAGCAAGTCATTTAATGCATACTTTGATATTGAGTTCATAGCAGCAAGCTCTTCTTTTCAGCTTAAGCAGGATTTGGAAATAGATCCCAATAAAGGACTACAGCTTTTATGTGATTGTGCGGTTCTTTTAGAAAGAAGATATCCCAAACTTGAGGGTGATAATTTTGTAAATTCTTCTCTATTGCATGATTTTTTAAGAAAATATCAAAATTGCAGTAAGGCAAAAAAGTTGATAGTCAGTTACACAACATCTCCGATGTATCCGGTCCCAATAATTCTGCCTTGTGATGCTGTAGACGGAAGAAAACAAGTGGTATCATTTTTTTCTGGATCTTTTTTAAAAGACCTTGATTCTGGTGAAAAAATAGCTCAGCTATATCGAGAATGTTTGAAAGATTCTCCGAGTTTTGTGTGGATAAAACATCTGTGCAAGGTTAATGAAAAGTTTCGTGCACAAGTCAAAACTCAATCACAGTTATTTAGCAAACAATTTTATCCTCGCTGCGATGCAGCTCTCACTCAAGTGCTTCTTGACAATGGAGCAGATCCCAATGTTGTTGATGAGGGGGGAGATACACCGCTGCATCATGCCAGTTGGGAGTCTGAAAAAACGGTGGAAGCATTGCTTAATTGTGGTGCAAATATAGATGTCTTTGATAAAGAAGGAAACACTCCCCTTTATAATGCAATAACTTATAAATGTCCTAAAATGGTGAAAATGTTATGTGAAAAAGGAGCATTTTTAGTTAATGAAGATGGAAAGACTGCTTTTCACGTTGTAGCAGAAAAGAGTTCTAAAGAAGGCAGCCTAGAAATGGCAGAAATGTTTTTTGCTAATGGTGCAGATGTTAATGCTGTTGATAAAGATGGAAATACGCCCCTTTTCGCTATAGCTAAAAGTAGTTCAGAAGAAGACAGTTTAGAAGTAATAGAAATGTTTTTGGCTAAAGGCGCAGAAGTTAATGCTGTTGATAAAAATGGAGATACGCCTCTTTATTGGGCAGTTCTAATGAGTAAAAATCCTGCTTTGGTAAAGCTTCTGCTGAGCAATGGTGGAAAAGTGAAAAAAGTGCCCTGTTGTACGAATGATACAGTTACGGATGTATTAGTGTTGCATAATGAGATTGATTCTCCATTCAAAAAAACAGCAAAAACGTGGGCGACAATTGGGGGTATGGCAATATTATATGGTTGTGTGGCTGGGTTGATTTATAAGTATTTCCAAGAATCACAAATTTAAGATTCAGGATTTTATTCTGTATCACAACATGCAATCCTTTTTTTGTATTTCTTCTGTTTGATATATGCTAAAAAAGTATACAGATACTATGCATTTTTTTAACATTGGAAACTCTATGAATCATAATACAATGACTAATAAAGCTACAGGATTTGCCATGAACTCAAATACTACTGATCATGAACTATTTCAAATAATTCAACGGGAACAACAACGCCAAGAAGAAACCATCAATCTCATCGCTTCAGAAAATTATGTTTCCCCTGCAGTGATGGCTGCAACAGGATCAGTGCTGACTAATAAGTATGCTGAAGGTTATCCAGGAAAGCGCTATTATCCTGGTTGTGCTCTTGTTGATGAAGCAGAAGTGTTGGCAATTGAACGTTGCAAGCAATTGTTTAATGCGCAGCATGCAAATGTGCAACCACATTCTGGTTCACAAGCAAATATGGCAGTTTATTTTTCATTGTTGCAACCGGGAGATACTATTTTAGGAATGAGTCTTGCTTCTGGCGGTCATTTGACGCATGGTCATGGAGTAAATTTTTCTGGCACGTTATTTAATAGTGTTCAGTACACCGTCAACCGTGATACTGAATGCTTGGATTATGATGAAATTGAACGTTTAGCTCATCAGCATAAACCAAAATTAATTATCTCTGGAGCATCAGCATATTCGCGCACCATAGATTTTGAAAAACTTTCACACATTGCAAAAAGTGTTAACGCCCTTCTGCTTGCCGATATTGCGCACATTGCGGGTTTAGTTGCAACTGGATTGCATCCAAGCCCTATTGCCTGCGCTGATTTTGTTACGAGCACAACCCACAAAACATTACGCGGGCCACGCGGTGGATTGATTATGAGTTCATCAGAACATGCATTGAAAATTGATCGTGCAATTATGCCCGGTATGCAAGGTGGACCATTAATGAATACTATCGCTGCAAAAGCAGTTGCATTCCATGAGGCTTTACAGCCCTCATTTAAATTGTATCAAGAACAGATTGTTGCAAATGCTAAAGTGCTTGCACAGGAACTAACTGCACTTGGATATCGTATTGTTGCAGGTGGTACTGATAATCATTTATTTATTGTTGATCTTACATCAAAAAATATCACTGGCTTGCAGGCTGATAGTGCTCTTGAAAAAGCAGGAATAAATGTAACGCGCAGCTGTATTCCATTTGACCAGCAAAAGCCATGGGTAGCTAGTGGTATTCGTATTGGTTCTCCTGCGGTGACTGCGCGTGATATGAAAGAACAGCAGATGAGAGAAATAGCGCATTTAATTGATGATGTTATTGCTCATCATGATAACGATACTATTTTAAATGCAATAAAGGTTAAAGTGCGTAATATGTGTGCACTTTTTCCAATTAATTCTTTTTAAAATAATGGATGGAGTAACTGATGTTTAAATTTGAAAATGATGAAAAACTTGCTCAAGCGGTCCAAAATCTCATGGAAAAATATAAAGATGATTTGGCTTTGCTGGCCAAAGATTCTTTTTTAAAGGAAGTTGGTCTTTTAGCAGATAAGTATGGTGAAAACAGAACGTCTGCCGAATTTTATAAAGAATATCATGCATTGCGTTTGCAACATGCTCCCAATTTAGCAAGTTTTGACAAAGAAATGCAGGAACTTCAAGAGCAATATAAAAAAACAAGTTCTGCTAAGGTTAAATCGGAAGAAGAACCAGAGCTAGGACCTAAAGATGATAAAAAAATCCAAGATGAGTTGAGTGTTATTAAAGAAAAATATAAAGATGATTTGGAGCTTCTCGAATCAAAAAAATTCCAGAAAGCAGTTGAAAAGTTGGGCGAAAAATATGATAAAGAATCTCCGGAGTATCAAGAAGCATTAGCTGCACTGCGTTTGAAGCACGCACCAAATCTAGCTAATTTTGACAAAGAGGTAGAAGAACTACAATCGTCTTTAAGCGCGTCAGAACTTGATGCTACTGAAGATAAAGTTTAAATAACAGAACAAATTTCGAGCCATAAAATAGGTAGTTTTTATAGATCAATAAATAAAACGCTAATTGGTGACTTTCGAATTGATGCGGCGATAAGCCTGTGAACTCCATCAAGTTTAATATAGCGAACAGTATTGTTAGTCATGACCTTTGCAACACAAATTGGACTTGCAGGGTGTTGTAAGGATACGTAATAGTTTACGCTGTTGATATCAGCATCTCCTCGTTGTCGATCCTCTAGAGGATAAAATTCCTCAGCTGTTTTTGCATTTTTGTATCTATTTAATCGATGGTTTTCAACATGGAGGTCAAGAAATTCTTGGATACTCATCAACCTGTATTTTCCTTGTTTTACTGCATTATTAAATTCTGCATGGCTAACATTTTTTACTGTATTATAAAAATCATGCCAAGTAGCCCAGCTATCATTCAATGTTGCTTGAGAAATTTCTTTTGACCAGGACATTGGTGTTATAGTAGTGTCTAATTGGGTATCAGAATAACAGTGCCAGCATGTTATCAAAATAACAGCACATCCTAGTCCAAACGATAAAGCGATAAGCAATTTCTTGTTCCAATTATTCATAATTCTTATATTCATTAAAAAGCGAAAGCATTCAAATTTATTCAGCTTTAAGGTTGTGTTGTTTCCACACGTTAAAAAGTGCACCAAACATACGCAGGCCACCACGCAAAGTTAATTTGCTATCAGCTTGATCGTGCCAAACGGTTGGTATTTCTTTGATGATAAAACTACCCTTTTTGCACAGATACAATAGTTCAACATCAAAAGCCCATTGTTTTACTGTTAGTTGTGGAGCAATTTTTTCTATAACCGCCCTTTTGAACAATTTTGCACCGCATTGGTAGTCATAATATGATAAACCAAACAACAACCATACATATGGTTCATAAATAATGCGACTGCCCCACCGTTTATATGCAGGACGTGCTGGAGTTATTTGTGAACCAGGCATGTAGCGACTTGCAATGGCGCCGTCGCTGCCAGGCATATTGGCTACTAAGTCATAAAACGCTTGTGGCGCTGTTGCCATATCTGCATCCACAAAACCAATTAAATCATTATTTCTGGTGAGTGCGTCGCTGAAACCTTTAGTGATCGCAAGACCTTTACCAGCTTCCACCATGTTAATGACGATAATAGTATTATCTGCAATATCACTCTGAATTTTTTGGACAACCCCAATGGTGTTATCTTTGCAGCCATTGAGTACTATAATCAGTTCAAAAGAGAGATTTGTTTGTTGTTGTTTTTCTAAAAAAAACTGATGATATGCACGCACTGTTCTTTCAATGCGCCCTTCTTCATTATATGCGGGAATGACGATACTTATTTTCATGGTATAATAATAATATAGTTTAATATGAATAATTACGCGTTCGTTTCCTTCGACAAGCTCAGGACGAACGGAAATTAAATATCTTATTTATTTACGCAAAAGAGATACTGTGTTGTGTCCGCAGGACTCTATTTTATCTCCGTTCGTGCTGAGCTTGTCGAAGCATACGAACAATTTATATATATTCATTATAACATTAACCAAAAGTTAGCAATAGATGATTATTTTTAAGTCTCACACAACCTTAGACGTATTGAAGCAGTTTTTACCCGAAAATCCAATAATTGTAGAAGCTGGTGCATTTGATGGCAGTGATACACAAAAAATGGTACAACAATGGCCTCAAAGCACAATTCATGCGTTTGAACCACTACCTGAAATTTATGAACGTCTGACTCAAAACACGCGTGATTTAAAAAATGTTCACCGTTATCCATTTGCGCTGAGCAAAAACAATCAAACCGCCCTTTTTTATATTTCTGAAAACCCCACCAAACCTGGTATTGCGTCACAAGCAGGTTCGCTACACGCTCCAAAAGAGCGCCTAGAACTGTCTCCTTTGATATTTCCTCGTACAACAACTGTTCAAACAGTGACCCTTGATACATGGGCCAACGAGAATGCAATACAATCAATAGATTTACTCTGGCTTGATACACAAGGTCATGAGATAGAAATATTACAAGCTGCACCAAAAACGTTGCCAAATATACGCGTAGTGCTCGCTGAAGTTGCATTTGGCGAGAATTATGCAGATCAGCCCGTGTACGAAGATGTTGTTACCTGGATGGTTAATCATGGTTTTGAGCATGTTGGGCGTGATTTTGCAAATAAAACAAAATCTTTTTTTGGTAATGCTCTGTTCGTGAAAAAGTAGAAAATATTTAAACAAAGTATGATTCAAAAGAGGCCGTAGCGGGCTTTTTTTTTTGTTTTTTTCATAGGCTTGTGATTCAGTCTGAATATTTGATAGTATTATCAGTAAGGTATTTAATGGGGGGCAATTTTTAGATTAATTTCAAATGGAGGTAAATTATGAAAATGTTTAAAGGTAGTGCATTGATTATTGCAATCGGTTTGATCGCATCATTTTTTTCTTGTTCTTTTGGTGCGATGATTGCTCGTCGGCCACAAGGGGCTAATTTGTCGATGCAAAAGCGTCAGGCAGTGCTAGCGGGTTTAACACAACGTGATATAACTTTATCAAAAATAGCAACAGCACCACATAAGGAGGGGCTTGTTGATATTTTATCATGCAAAAAAGATGAATTTTTTGTTTATGAGCAAGGGTCGTTATCGCATCTTGGTGTTTGCGTTTCTGGTGAAGTTGTTAAGGTAAGTAAAACTTTGAATAATATGATTACGGATATTATTGAAAATATGGCTATAGCTACGGAGGATCAAAGCAAAAGCATTCCACTTAATTTTTCTATTGCTGTTATAAAAAATACCTTTGATATCCTAAAAATATATGAACAATACAAAAGTCGGACAGAAGATATAATTGCTAGGCAAATAAAACAGGCAATAAGTGGTTATTCACGCGAGCAATTGGTTGATGTGGTTAACTGTATTCACTATTTGGATTGTCCTAAAGATGTGCAAAATGTTTGTTTGGATGAAATAAAAAATAAATATAAAGGTGGCGTGGAAGCTATTGCTTCCAATCAAAATTTGAATCTCGATGTACGTACTTCATTTATTGTTCAGCCAGCCGTTGATTGCTTAACAAATTTACTTGAGAAAAAGAATATGCAAGCTACGCGTATGGAAATGTTGCAAGATTATTCTAAAGCTCAGTTATTTTCTACGTCAGCAGCGCTTAATTTTGATGGTTCAAAAATTGTTGAAGGACAGTTCAATGGATTTGTAATCAGAGATGCTTCGGGTAACATATTACTTGATCAAGCAGTGGGATTGGGCATTACCGCGGTGGCAATGAGCCCTGATGGAACAAAAGTTGTTGTGGGTGGTGCTAACAGTACCTTGCAAATATGGGATGTTAATACAGGGGTTCATACTCATAATCTTGTTGGCCATGGAGGTGCTATTTCCTCAATAGCATTTAGTCGTGATGGCACAAAAGTTGTTTCAGGATGTTTAGGCGTAGTGGATACTCTTAAAATATGGAGTGTTGCAACAGGAGCGCAAATTACCAGTTTTCCTTTTCAAGCGTCTGTTGTGGCAGTAGAGTTTAACTCTGATGGCACGAAAATTGTTGCAGGGTATGAAGGTGGTGGTGATGATATTATCATCTGGGATGCTGCAACTGGAGGTTATTTTAAATACTATAAGAGTCTTGGCAATAATGTTCTTTCTGTATCATTTAGTCCTGACGATAAAAAAATCCTTTGTGTCGGTGCACAAGGTCATTCTTCAAAAGCCTTTTTGATAGATGTTGATAAGGGCAGCAAAATTCAGTTGACGGAAGAGCGTACGCTTATGAAAGAGCTTCGTAGTGGATTTCTTGGTGCTTTCACTGGGGAAGTTGAATGCATACCTACTGTGGCATCATTTGCTCGTGATGGTAGAGCAATTATTATTGGTGAACTATATGGCATTCGTATGTTTGATATTGATAATAATTATAATACAACACAGGAGATATATTTAAAGAATGAGGGATGGCGTCCGCTGCTTTCTGTGGCAGTCAGTTTTGATGGTCGAAAGGTGATATTGGGGTATAAAGATCCAAGAAATTCTCCGTATACTATGTATCGTACTTTTGCAAAATGTACTCTCTGGACGGATGAAGACGAGAAATTAATCAATCGATTGAAAAGTGGTACTTCTGCTGAGGTAAATTTGATTTTTAAATTATGCTCAGAATTAAAAAAGAGTGGTTCTGTTCAAGAATTAAACAAGGTTGGTACTGAAATTTTCCAGCGTTTTCCAGCATTTATGCAGCAATCATTGTCTAGTATTTTCTGGCCTGCTAAAAAAGGTTGGCTTTCTGATTGGTGGTAATAATATTAGACCTCATATGCGTGTGGTGCTTGCTGAGGTTGCATTTGGCGAGAATTATGCAGATCAGCCCGTGTACGAAGATGTTGTTACCTGGATGGTTAATCATGGTTTTGAGCATGTTGGGCGTGATTTTGCAGATAAAACAAAATCTTTTTTTGGTAATGCTTTGTTCGTGAAAAAGTAGAAATTATTTAAACAAAGTATGATTCAAAAGAAGCCCGAGCGGGCTTTTTTTTTGGTTTTTTTCATAGGCTTGCGATTCAGTCTGAATATTTGATAGTATTGTCAGTAAGATCTTCAATAAGGGGTAGTTTTTATATTGATTTCAAATAGGGGTAAATTATGAAGATGTTTAAAAGTAGCGCATTGATTATTGCAATCGGTTTGATCGCATCATTTTTTTCTTGTTCTTTGGATGCGATGATTGCTCGTCGGCCACAAGGTGTTCCGTTGTCGGTAAAAAGACGTCAGGCTATGTTGACAAACCTAAAAGCTAGCGGAGTAAAAAATATACTGCAAGAAGACAAAAGAATTTTAGTAGAACCATATACAGAAGATTATATGGAAGAAGATCTTGTTGATATATTCTCATGCAAGCAAGGTGACATTGTTGTTCACCAGGAAGGATCACGTCAAGGTTTTTGTATTCCTTTGAGTCTTGCTCTGTTAAGTAGGGTGTTGAGTAGTATGATTGACGACATTATTGGTATCTCTAAAAATTTAGAAGAAAAAATAATTATACCTCTTAAATTTACCACTGTTGTTATAAAAAACACCTTAGATATTTTAAAAATATATGAAAAAAATCAGAAAGCACCAGAAGGCACAATCAAGAATCTGATAAAAAAAGGCATAATGCATTATGGGATAGAGCCGTTAATTGATACAGCGAACTGCATTCATTATTTGGATTGTCCACAGGTTATTCAAAGTGCTTTTGTAGATATGATAAAAATCAAGCATACAGGCGGCGTAGAAGCCATTCTTGCCAATGAAGATATTAACCCAGATCTACGAACATTGGTCATTATGCAGCAAACTGTTGATAGCGTCACTGCTTTGCTTGAAAGAAAAAATATAGAGACAAAAGGAAAGATTCTACAAGATTATACTACGTTTGTAGCGGAATATTTGTTTGTTGGGATAAATGGCGATGGTACAAAAATTGTTGAAGCAAAAAGAAATGGGTTTGTAATCAGAAATGCCTTAAATCAGGTATTGATGGAGCAAGACGTAGGATTTCCAGTTACTGCAGTAGCGATGAGCCCTGATGGGATAAGCGTTGTGATTGGCGGTACTAATGGAAATCTAAAGATATGGGATGTTAATACAAAAGTTGAACATAATTGTGTTGGTCACAATGGTACAATTTCATCAATAGCATTTAGCTCTGATGGTGCAAAAATTGCTTCAGGTAGCGTTGATCTGGTAAACAATCTTATAGTATGGGATAGAGCAACGGGCCAAAGTCTTAATATAGCAGAGTCTCTACAACCTGTTCTTTCAGTAGCATTTAATTTTGATCGTACAAAAGTTGTTGCTGGGTATTTACCTCATCCTGACAGTTTTGACAATAAAATTGTGGTATGGGATGCCGAAACAGGTAGTCGGTTAAAAAACTATTTGTGTCAGGAAAATTACATTTATTCTGTGGCGTTTAGTTCCGATGATAGGAAGATTCTTTACGTTGGGAGTAAATTGCCTTCTGTGATTCTAGAATTGCTTAACGGAGTACATCGCTCTCCTTTGCGCGGGGCTTTGCTCGATACCGGTACAGGAGCGTGTCAATATTTAAAAAAATCGTTCGGGGCCATTAGGGGAGTATTTAGTTGCGATAATAGAAGGATTATTATTGGTGCAGTACATGGCATTCATATATTTGATATTGATAATGATTATAACATAACGCAAGCAACGTATTTAAAAACAGGGGAATTAGGACATTGCCTGACTTCCATGGCAATGAGTACTAATGGTCGAAAAATGGTATTTGGATATGGATCAAAAGATCAAGGTGATTTTCCTGCTCTTTTAGAGTATACATTTTGGACAGATCAAGATGAAGCTCTAATCAATCGGTTAAAAAATGGCACCTTTGCTGATGTGCTATTGGTTTGGAAGTTATGTTCTCAGTTAAAGGAGGAAGGTGCTGCTGATCAGTTATCAGAAAAGGATATTCCTGTTTTTTCGCGTTTTCCAAAATATATGCAGCAGTTGTTATCCGATCTTTTCTGGCCTAAAGGCCCCAAATATAAAAGGTAATTTTTTGGTTGATGGTAGCAAAAAAAAAGTATGATTACAAAGGAGGCCTCTGGGGCCTCCTTTGTGTTTTTCTTAATTGTTTTATGCAATTGTTATGTCCTGAGTTTTCCATTTTTCATCAACATTTGTTCGTGTTTTAATTTTTATGGTATCAATAACTCTTTTTCCTGGAGCAATTTCTTTGACGCTCTCTGGATAAATAACAAC
>Ga0105240_10000274_pt1 | contig 102157 bp, 83 predicted proteins | sample KBSC54metaG_FD_80426 | JGI IMG/M metagenome (GOLD analysis project Ga0105240, IMG submission 80426) | Corn rhizosphere microbial communities from Kellogg Biological Station, Michigan, USA - KBS C5-4 metaG | ecosystem: Host-associated > Plants > Roots > Rhizosphere > Soil | place: Michigan, USA...
AGGCCGTCCCCAAAACCACTGGCCCAGACTTGCTCACGGCTTATCCCCGGATAATTCTGTGTTTGCCTGCGCCTCTGGTCAGGGCTCCGGCCGACTGTTCTTTGACAACCGAATATCCCGAACTGCCCCTCCGCAAACCCGAAGTGCGTTCCGGGCGCGGACTTACTTTCTACTTATCCTGGCTAAGTTGTGTATTCGCCTGCGCTTCTGGTCAAGCCGCTCCGCCAACCACTTTTTTCCCCTAACGCGAACCTCGTCGTGCTATTTAGATAAGAATGCATTTCCCGCTTAGGATGCAAGGCACGCTCCGCTCCATCACAGTCATCGCGGGCCTTATCCTGTTAACCGCGCCTTCTTACGGCGCTCTGTTCCACCGTTCCGGCGGAATGGATATGGGCAATTCAAAAATATCGCTTCGAAAGCGCCTTCACATAAACACACTCATAACTGAACCCGGAACCACGGAAGTCGATTGGAGCAATCTCTACTCATTGGCTACCGGCAACTACACGATGCCTTCAGGAATCCGCTACACGCCGGAGGGAACCAACATCCTCTGGGGTCGAACCGAGTACAGCATCGCGTTCGATACGATTTCCTCCGCGGACATCGGCGGCAGCCGCCTCACACAATTCAGCCAGGCGCTCACTCTTGCAGCCACATCGGTGCTGCACGATGGCGAAAAATTCGATTTCGCCATTGCTCCCCAAGCCACATTCTTCCTTCGGGACGAAGCTGGTTCGCGCCTCGGCGCCGTTGCAATCGCCCGCTACGATACGGGACGAAACAGCTTTGGGGGCACCCTGAGCTGGTCCGGCGCCACGCAGAGTTCAGCCACGAATCCCGCCGGCACAATCGACGCGGGCTTAGGGTTCGGGCGCCAGTTGTCCGGCTCGCCTCTTCTTGAGAAGTTCACACCTCACATCAACGCCGAATGGGAGCGCTCGACCGGTCTCCCGCGCGGTCTGCTGGCCTCCGAAGGGGTCGAATATCAGATCACCGAGCACCTGGCTTTCGACGTCGCCGCGCAGCAATCGACAGGCGCCGGCAACCCAGGCGACCGCCAAATCGCATTTGGCATTACTCTGAACCTTGGCCGCATTTTCAAATAGGCCCCCTCCGGTTCCTAATAGCCCTTCTTCTTGTCCACAACATTGACGAACGGTAAGCCATCGGCAAAGCGCCGAATATTGTCTTTGATGGTTCCCAACATCCGCGCATTATCCAGATCGGAGCGCCCCGCCACATGCGGCGTGATCATCACGTTATTGAACCCCCAGAGCGGATGCCCTTTCGGCAGCGGTTCCGGGTCCATCACATCCACACCGGCGCCCGCGAGCTTCTGACTGTCGAGGGCCTTCACCAAACCGGGCATATCGTATACTCCGCCGCGGCTCACCGCCACGAAATACGATTTCTGTTTCATTAGCTCGAACTCTTTCGCGCCGAACATCTTATGACTCTTGTCAGTGTCGGGAGCGGAGATGAAAACCACATCGGCAAGCGGAACCACTTCGTCCAGTTGATCCGGCTTCACTACGCGATCAATGTACGAGACGATCGGCTTTTCTTCAGGATCAACGCCAATCACATGCATCCCGAAAGCCCAGCACCGCAGCGCAATATTGGTGCCGATGCCGCCCACGCCGATGATAAGTGCGGTCTTCCCCCGCAGTTCAATGCCCTTGAAGGGAGTGCGCGCCCACTCCTCGTTCTTCATATTCGCGCCATATTCGTTGAGCCGCCGCGTGGTGTAGAGAAGCAGGGCCATCGCGTGATCCGCGATCTCAATCCCCTGGACCACCTTGTTGTTGGTGAGCACAACGTCGCTGTTCTTAAACGGCTCCGCGCCCGGCACCTGCAAAATGTTCTCCACGCCGGCAGCCATCACGCCCACCCATTTGAGTTGCTTCGCCGCGGCGTACATGGAAGGGGTAATCACCCCGATGAAGCCATCCGCATCCGCAATTTCCGTGAGCACCGTGGCGTTCGTCGCGCCCACAATCTTCACCTTTGGCGACACCGCCTGGAAATCCTGAATCTGATTTGGATTGGAATTTAAAACTACGATCTTCTTAACCTGCGCGGTAACGAGAGAGGAACAGAGCAGCCATACAACCACGAGAGAACGCATGCGATGGATTCTATCGTATCTGAAAACGCGCTCCTTCCCGAGCCGCTCAGTACGTCAATGGCGCCGGACAGTCGGCCTGTCCTCGGTATCGTCGAGTTGTTCCGAAGGGCTCCGGCGCAGCGTCGGGTGATTGGCTTCCTTCGACTCCGCTTTGCGTTGCGCCGTCAACATCGCGAGCCGCTCCCGCACTGCTTCGTACTCCGACGTGTTGATCACGTACTCTTTCTGGCCAGGCAGCAGTTCGGCAATGTTCTTCTGCGTTCGGTCAATCCGCTCCGGCGTCAGAGGGTGAGTGCGGAACAGCTTCGAAACGCTGCCCGGCTGCTTCTTCTCAGTGGATTCCACCCGCTCGAACATATCCACGCTGGCATTTGGATCGTACCCGGCTTTCCACAAATACTGGATCCCCAGCAAATCCGCCTCTGTCTCAAAGGCTCTCGAAAAGTGAAAAAATGCCATCGGCGCCATCAGGCTTGCGGCCTGGCGTACCGCGAGGCCCGCCACGCCGCCCATGATGGAGAGCGGAATGCTTCCGAGGCTGATCATCTGGTCGCGCGAAGCCTGCCGCGTGGCATGGCGCGCGGCGGCGTGCCCCAATTCGTGCGCGAGAACCGATGCCAGTTCCGCCTCATTATCCGACAGTTTCAGCACCGCCGTATTGATGAAAATAAACCCGCCTGGCAGGGTGAACGCGTTGATCTCGTCCGCGTCGATAAGAGTAAAGGAAACGGGAAAAGTGACGTCGGAGTTGCGAACCAGATTCTGTCCCAGGCGATTCAGGTATTCAGAAATGATCGGATCGTCAACGATGCGCGCCTGCTTTTGAACTTCAATGGAAAGCTGTTTGCCGAGCGCAATCTCTTTTTCCAGGCTGTAAAGATTCAGCCCGCCCGCGACTTTACGATCGCCGATCGCGGTGGGATCCTTCTTTTTGTCGTTCGGCTTCTTTTCTGCCAACCCCGCACACGGCAGCAGAACCAATACCAGCGCCACAACTTTTTTGGTCCGTGTCTTGATCCGCGTCTTGATCGGTGGAGGCAGGCAGCTGTTCCTTGTTGGCCTCGGACGGCCCGCGGGGTCATCCGGTTACCATTATTCTAGCTGAATAGCGGCGGGGTCCCCGGACGGTTCAGCACGCTTCCGGCAACCAGATCTGCTCGGCAATCCGGAAGCTTTCGAGATCCGCTTCGCGTACCTCCGGTTCGCCCGGCGCCACGTTATCCAGTTTTCCGCCTTTCATCCATTTTTCCAGTTCGTTCACCAGGCTGAACAGATGGTCGAAGCTGTCGACATAAAAAAGCAAAGGCTGAAAGTGGTCAATTTCGAAAGTCTGATTCACCACCTGTTCGAGTTGGATCGGGCAGCGTCTGACCATGGGGGATTTTAACGAGTGTTCAAGCTCCGCATGTGAACTGAGCAGTCCGCTGCCACAGGCTTTTAGCCCGCTCGGCGATTTCATCAGACCGAATTCCACCGTGAACCAGAAAAACCGCGCCATCGCCCGAATGATGCTTGCTGACGTGCCGCTTGAAAGCTTGCCACCACCCGCGATCGCGGCCGCCGTATAGGCGCATTCACCAAAACGAACCAGAGTTTCCGCGAACGCCGGGTCCGTGTGCATCGGGACGTGTCCGGCCACGTCGTGAAAGATGTCCGGTTCCGGCAGATAGTCGAGCCTCGCCGCGTCCCGAATCGTGACTGTCGTAGGGAATTCACGTTTACGCAGCGCGGCGAAAAACTGGAACGCGGGCAAATAGCCCGGTACCGGTTTCGCCTTAAAACCAGTGAGCGGACTCAGGAAGCGGTTCACGTCCGCCAGGCGCGGAATGTGGTCGGGATCGAGATGCAGCGAAACGATCCCGTCCAGGAAATGACCGTTCGCGTACCGGTCCCATTCGGGGACCATGCGCTGGTAAAGCCGCGCCCACGTCCGATGCTCAGCAGGCGTGTAAGCCTCCCAATGTTGGACGCATTCCACGCCTCCAATATAACACCACGTTCAAGTGGTGCTCGTAACGGCCGAAGCTCTTTTCTGCCGGACTAGTGCCCGGGAAGGGATGTGATTTCGCACCAGCGCCAATCCCACGAACGTCCCGGCCATTGTGAGCGCGAGGAAATTCAGGAACGCGGGTCTCCCCTGAGAGATGAGCCCGGCGCCGAAAAATGCGCTGAGAACAGCGCCCGTTCGGCCGACCGCCAGCGTGAACGCCACTCCGGATGCGCGCACGGAAGTCGGATACATATGCGCCCCCAAAGCAAAAGACGTGCTCTGAACGGCATTCACGAACAGGCCGTGCGCGGCGAAACCTGCCAGCAACACCGCATGAGACCTGGTTCCGGGAAAATTCAGGATCAGCACGCTGACCGAGGCCAGTAACGCGCAGGTCAGCATGGGAATTCGCGATCCAAAACGCATGATGACTCCGCCGCACAGAATCGCGCCCACCACTCCGCCCAGGTTGTACACGGCAAGGCCGGTACTGGCCTCGGCAAGGCTGAATCCCTGGGTTGTCAGCAGCGTGGGAAGCCAGCTAAACGACGTATAAACGCAGAGCAGGCAACAGAAACACGTCAGCCACAGGCTCAGCGTGTCTCGCAGATTTCCGGAGCCGAAAACCAGTTTGAGCGAGATGCCCGTCGAGGTTCGCGAACGATTTCCGCGCGTGGCAAGAAAGCCAGGCGATTCGGGCAGCAGGAAACAGAGGAGCACGGCTAACAAAAGGGGCGCTATTCCCCCTGTGGCAAACAGCCCGCGCCACCCGAAGGAGGGCAGAATTTGCGCCGCCGCGAACCCGCCCAACATGCCGCCAAGGGGAACGCAAACCACGGTGGATGTGACAATGAACGGTCTTCGATGCAGGGGCGAGAACTCTGCCGCAATCGCCGCCGCAACGGGAATAGCGCCTCCGATGCCGGCGCCGGCGAGAAATCTCATCGCCACGAGCATAGGAATTGATTGAACCAGGGCGGTGCCGAATGTGACCCCGGCAAAAACGAACACGCTCCCGATGAGGGCGCGGCGTCGCCCGAAACGGTCTCCCGCCGCGCCTGAGGCGAGCGAGCCAATGCACATTCCGATCAGGCCGGCTGCCACTACGGGCCCGAACGCCGCGCGGCTGACGTACCAATCGCGCAGTATCGCCGGGATCGCGAAGCCGAGCAACTGGTTATCGAAACCGTCGAAAATAATAGCCAGCGCGGCGAGCAGAATGGGAAGCGGCAGGGCTCTACATTATCATTGGTTGGCACATGACCGCCGCAAACTTATTGAGAGATGCAAGGATTCTGTATCGCCGCCTTCCGGAACTGCCGGAGGCGACACGACCGCAAACCATAGACGGCGCGTACGACTGCCAGAACGAGGTGATCTCGGCCTGGCTCGCACACTACGGTGGCGCGGTATCGGGTTACAAGGTAGCCTGCACGAATCCGATCGCGCAACGCCAGCTCGGCGTGGATGGACCGTTCTTCGGCCGCTTGCTGAGTCCTTTCGTAATGGAGAGCCCGGCAACCATGGACTCTGGCAAGTTTTTCATGAGGGTCGTCGAGGCGGAGTTCGGATTTCGAATGGGAGCGGATCTGCCGCCCATTGCAGAGCCGCGCACCCGCGAAGAAGTGGCAAATGCGGTGGAAGGCGTGTTACCGGCCATCGAGATCGTGGACAGCCGCTTCGACGATTGGACTGCCATGGGCGCGGTGTCGTTGATTGCTGACAACGCCTGCAACGGAGCGTGGGTGCGGGGGCCACTGTTGCCCGAATGGCGCCGCATGGATCTGGCCCGCCAGGCCGTACGGGTTTTCGTCAATGGTGAGGTGTCGCGCGAAGGGAGCGGCGCGGCGGTGCTGGGACACCCATTGAATGCGCTGCAATGGCTGGTAAACAAACTGAACAGTCGCGGGATAGCGGTTCACGCCGGCGATTACATGACAACCGGCGTGGTGTCGGAAGTCTATTTCGCCGAGCCAGGCGACCATGTTGTGGCGGACTTTGGCCCCGCGGGCAAAGTGGAAGTGCGGTTCACCGGGAATTAGCTCAGCTTCTTCCGCGCGAACGGTCGTGCAAATGCAGCCGGCGGATTGTGGCCGCGCGCCGCATCGAAGGCTTTCCGATAGGCTGCTGTCGCGTTCGCTTCATCGCCCAACTTTTCATAAGCCATACCGAGCAGGCACTGGACAAACGCGTCGTTCTGGCTTGCCTTGTCAAGGTCCTGCACGGCGGTTTTGTAATCGCCCGTGTAGAGCGCGACATAGCCAGTCAGGTACGGAACAAAGGCCGACTGCTGCTGATACAGCGCGGCATCTTTCTGCTTAAGATCATCGAGAATCGCGACCGCTCGCGCGACGTGCCGCGCGGCTTCCGCTTTGTTCCCGCGGCGCGCGGCGATACGGGCCTGCGCGTGTTCCCACCGGAAATCCCAAACGGCTTTGCGCCCCGGCGGGATGCCGGGTTCTTTCATACCGGCATCATGGCCTCTTTTGTACAGATCGTACGCCGCGTCCAGGTTGCCATAGTCGATACAAACGCGGGCGGCTTCGTCAGCCATTTCACCTTCCTGATAAAAGGCGTTGCCGGGGGAGGCGGCTTCCTGAGTTTTCCAGTAGTCGATTACCTGGTTTTCATACTCAGTGGTTTTGGCGCAGTTGCCTTCGAAAGCCCAGGACATGGCCATGGCACGTTGGGCGCCGGCCCTGGCCGCGGGGCCGGCAGCAGTATCGATGGCCTTTTGGAACATCGATTTGGCTTCGGCCGTCTTGCCATCGAGATCGAGTTGTGCGCCTTCACGAATCAGATCGTTCCGGGGAGGTTGGGCGCACGCCAAAACGGAAAACAACACGGCGGGCAGACAGCGCTTCGATCTCATACGCAACCATTATTAGCCAGACAGGGCGCACGCAGGTGTGCTCTATACTCATCGGGATGAACCGCACTATGCGCAACGCGTGCTGTCTTGCCCCGGCACTTCTTCTGGCGCTTTCTGCATTGGCGCAGAACAAACCTGCAACCGTGCTGCGTCCGGCGCGGGTATTCGACGGCGCTTCCACGCATGCGGGATGGGCCGTCCGGGTGCGGGGAAACAGGATCGAAGCGGCTGGACCGGCTGCCGGCATCGACACCGCCGACGCAAACGTTATCGATCTGCCGGGCATGACACTCATGCCGGGACTGGTAGAGGGCCACTCCCACCTTCTGCTGCACGCGTACAGCGAAACGCCATGGGTCGATCAGGTAGCGCACGAGAGTCTCGGATTGCGTACGGCGCGCGCGGTGAACCATTGCCGCGAGACGCTGATGGCCGGCTTCACTACCGTGCGCGACCTCGGAACGGAGGGCGCCGGTTACGCTGACGTGGAACTGAAGCAGGCTGTCGATCAGGGCATAATTCCGGGGCCGCGGATTCTTGCGGCCACGCGGGCCATTGGGGCGACAGGCAGTTACGCGCCCAAGGGTTTCTCCCTCGAATGGCGAGTCCCGCAGGGTGTTGAAGAGGCGGATGGGGTAGATAGTTTGATTAAGACCGTCCGAGATCAGATCGGCCACGGCGCCGACTGGATCAAACTATATGGCGACTACCGCTGGGGTCCATTGCCCGGATCGCACCCGACGTTTTCACTTGAAGAGATTCAGCTCGCGGTCGGGACGGCAAGGAGCGCCGGGGTTCCGGTCGCGATTCACACCAGTACTCCGGAAGGGATGCGGAGAGCCATTCTCGGCGGAGCCGAAACCATTGAGCATGGCGACGGCGGAACCCCCGAGATTTTCAAAATGATGGCGGAGCATAACGTGGCGTATTGTGCGACCCTGGCAGCCGGGAATCATCCCCTGCCCTACCCCGGCCCCATCAAGGGAAAGGCGACCGATACCGGCGCGGTGCAGAGAAAAAAGGCAGTTTTCAAAATGGCGCTCGATGCCGGCGTCACCATTCTGAGCGGCAGCGATGTGGGAGTATTCAACCACGGCGAGAATGCGCGCGAGATTGAATTGATGGTGGATTACGGAATGACTCCGGTGAATGCGCTGAAAGCTGCAACGCTCGATGCGGGGCGCGTGCTTCACATGGAAATCGGACAGGTGAAAAGCGGTATGCTGGCCGATCTGATCGCAATGGACGGCGATCCCACGCAGGACATCGCGGCGCTCCGCACCATCCGCTTTGTCATGAAAGACGGAGTCAAACAATAATCAAAACGGTACGCGCCGGTAAAGTGTCCGAACGCCCAAACCCTACTGAACCGGCGGAGTCTCAGGCGGCGTTTCGGGTTCCACTACGCCTTCAATAATCGCCTTCTCATCCGATTCCGGAATCAGAGATGCCGCCGCGACCTGATCGTTCTCTTCCATGCGAACGAGACGGACACCCTGAGTGGAGCGGCCCGCCTGGCGTATTTCGCCGGAGTCGATTCGGATCATCTTGCCTTCGCGGGTGACGATCATCAATTCCGAATCCTCTCTCACTGAGAGGATGGCGACCACGTTGCCGGTCTTCTTGGTGGTCTTCATGTTGATAACGCCCTTGACACCGCGGTTCGTGAGGCGATAGTCAGTCAGGTTGGTCCGCTTGCCATATCCGTTCTCGGATATAGAGAGAATCAAACCTTCTTCTCCCACCACCTCCGCGCCAACAATGAAGTCTTTGGGAGCGAGGTCCATTCCGCGGACGCCGCGCGCAGGCCGCCCCATCGGGCGAACCGCCGTTTCATTGAAGCGAATGGCCTGACCTTCGTGCGAGCCCAGGACGATGTAATCCTTGCCGGAGGTCAGGCGGGCGGCGATCAGTTCATCGCCGTCGTCGATGCCGATGGCAATAATTCCGCGCGCCATCACGTTCTGGAACTCGGTGAGCTCAGACTTCTTGATCACGCCGAACTTGGTAACCATCACGATGTACTGATCCTGCACAAACTTGTGTACAGGCAGGAACGCCTTGACGGTTTCATCGGGCTGCAGCGCGATCAGGTTCGAGATATGCTTGCCCTTGCCCGTGGTGCTGGCATCGGGAATCTCATAAACCTTGAGCCAGTAGACGCGGCCCTTGTTGGTAAAGATCAGCAGATAATTGTGCGTGGAAGCCACGAGGAAATATTGGACAAAGTCCTCCGTGCGCGTACCCATGCCAATGCGGCCCTTGCCACCGCGTGTCTGACGGCGATAGGTATCCACAGCCGTTCGCTTGAGGTAGCCGGCATGGGTGACGGTGACAGCCATGTCTTCCACAGCCACCAGGTCTTCGAGGCTGATATTGCCCAGATCCTCAATGATTTGCGTGCGGCGCTCATCGCCGAAGTTATCTTTGACTTCCTTGAGTTCCTTGACAATCAGGTCGCGCAGCACTTTCTCAGAGCCGAGGATCTCGAGATATCCGGCAATCCGCACCTGAATGTCTTCGAGTTCTTTGGCGATCTTCTCCTGCTCCATGCCGGTCAGGCGCTGCAACTGAAGTTCGATGATCGCCTGGGCCTGGCGGTCGCTGAGCTGGGTCAGCGGCGCTTCGGCTCCGGCAGCCTTGAGATAGAGCGGATTGAAGACGAAGGTGGTCGACGCGGCAACCAGTGAATCGCGCGCATCGCGCGGGGATTTGGCGGCGCGAATTATCCGGATGACTTCATCGATATTATCGAGCGCGAGACGGAACCCGAGCAGGATATGCTCGCGTTCGCGGGCCTTGCGCAGTTCGTAATCGGTGCGACGCCGGACAACATCGACGCGGTGTTCGATGAAGTATTTGATGGTGCTGATGAGCCCGAGCTCACGCGGCTGTCCGTTGACGATTGAGAGATTGATAATGCCAAAGCTGATCTGGAGCTGCGTATTCTTGTAGAGGTTGTTGAGAATGACCTCGGCCTGTTCACCGCGCTTGAGCTCATACACGATGCGCATGCCGTCGCGGTCGCTCTCGTCGCGGATTTCAGAAATCCCTTCGATCTTTTTTTCGTTGACCAGCGCGGCGGTGCTTTCGAGCAGCCGGGATTTGTTGACCTGATACGGAATCTCCGTCACCACGATCATCTGCCGGTCTTTGCCCATCGGCTGAATGTCGGCTTTGGCGCGGATGCGAAGGCTGCCGCGACCGGTGCGGAAGGCATCGAGGATGCCCTGACGGCCCAAAATGTAGCCGCCCGTGGGGAAATCGGGCCCCTGCACGATTTCGCAAATCTTCTCAAGAGACGTGCCCGGCTCTTTGATGAGCAGAATGGTGGCGTCAATGATTTCGGAAAGATTGTGCGGCGGGATGTTCGTCGCCATGCCAACCGCGATGCCGGACGAGCCGTTGATCAGCAGGTTGGGAACGCGCGTGGGAAGGACTTCCGGTTCCGACTCGCTCTCGTCGTAATTCGGACGGAAATCGACAGTTTCCTTATCCAGATCTTCGAGAAGATAGGTCGCGATCTTCGAGAGCCGCGCTTCTGTGTACCGCATCGCCGCCGGCGGATCGCCATCCACCGAACCGAAGTTGCCCTGCCCATCCACCAGCGGGTAGCGCAAACTGAACGGCTGGGCCATGCGGACCAGGGAGTCATACACGGATGCGTCGCCGTGCGGATGGTATTTGCCGAGAACTTCGCCGACGATCTTTGCGCACTTGCGGGTGGGGCGGTTGGGCGTCAGACCCAGTTCACTCATGCCGAAAAGAATCCGGCGGTGAACGGGCTTGAGTCCGTCGCGAATGTCGGGAAGAGCGCGGCCAACAATCACGCTCATCGCGTAATCGATGTACGACCGCTTCATCTCATCTTCGATATTGATGGGAAGAAGGTTGCCGCCGCCTTCAATTCCGCCCGAACTTGCGGCGGGAGGAGACGGGGGCGCGGGAGGGGCGGGTGGACCCTGGGGCGGAAGGTCTTGGTCTGCCATTTGTTTTTATGGTTAACCCTCAGTTTAGCATAGGGTTAGACCGTTCAGCTGTCATTCCGCCGGGAGCCCTAAACGCCGACTTCGATCAGGCCGTTTTCCTTCCGTTCGCAGATTCGGAACAGAGAGATCGCCCGGCTCGGCATCCGGATTGAATGCCAGCTGAAACTCGTGGCCTAGTTTTTTCCGGATCTCGTCATCTGTTGCGCGCGGATCAATCCAAACAGGGGGTATCGTTGACGCGACACCCTGGTCGTTGACGAGTGAAAATGCATAATAATCCTCGCCTCTGGCTTCAACATGAACCTTTTCGCCCCTTAGCAGGTCGGCAGCTATGGTCTCTACACGCGTCAGGAAGTGGTTTGCCATCCCTCTGCCCGAGCAAATCGGATACCGCGGAGTAAAAGGGATTGGTAACCGGGAAATACCGGTGTAGAGTAAGATCTTTCTCTCCCTTATGGCGCGAAGCAACGCGAGCACATCCGGTTTTCCACCTATCGCAAGTTTCGCGATCGTGGTGGCGCTTCTGTATTTCACACGGGACCTTTTCATCCCGCTCGCTTTCGCCGTGTTGCTCAGCTTTCTGCTTGGGCCTGTCGTGGTTCGGCTGGGCAGATGGCACATTCCGCGTATTCCGTCGGCATTCCTCGTCCTGGCAATAACAACGACAATCGTCGGAATCATGGGGTGGTTTGCATCCATTCAGTTGATTCAAATCGCGGACAGCCTGCCGCTTTATGAAGACAATGTGCGCCGAAAGGCTCAGGCGCTGGAAGGCGAATCGAAAAGCCTCGGCAGTTTTTTTGCGCGCCTGCAGGAACTCGGGAGCCAGGCGACGGAAGAGCGGCCGGCGCCCCGAAAAAAGGGCACTCTGCCGGCGGCTGCCACGCAGCCGACGCCCGTCAGAATCGTTGAGGACCGTTCCTGGCCGCAAGTAATCAGCTACTACGGGAGTGTCGCGCTCAAGCCGCTGGGAACGATCGGCCTGACGCTCGTCTTCACCTTCTTCATGCTGATTGACCGCGAGGCGCTGCGGAACCGGCTGCTCAAACTGATGGGCCAGGGAAAGCTGCAGGCCACCACAAAGGCAATGGACGATGCGGGGCAGCGCGTGAGCCGCTACGTGCTGATGCAGTTCACCGTCAACACAGGGTTCGGAACGGTGATCGCGGCGGGGCTTTATTTCCTGGGCGTGCCGAGCGCTTTGCTTTGGGGCGTACTCGGCATGTTTCTGCGGTTCCTGCCCTACGTGGGCGCGATGATCGCGTGGATGTTGCCCTTCATCCTCACGCTTGCCGTAAGTGACGGGTGGACCGTACCCGCCGCGGTAACAGGCCTGTTCTTTTGCACCGAAATGCTGGTGGCGAATTTGATCGAGCCGCTTCTTTATGGCGTGCATACCGGCCTTTCCGCGGTGGCGATCGTGGTTTCGGCTGTTTTCTGGACGGTGCTTTGGGGACCGATCGGACTCGTGCTTGCCACCCCCCTCACGGTCTGCCTGAGCGTAATGGGACGGCATTCACCGCAATTGGAATTTCTAAATACCGTGTTGGGCGATGAGCCGGTGCTTACGCCGGACGCGATCTTTTATCAGCGACTGCTGGCTCTCGATCAGCAGGATGCGCTGAATGTTCTCGAGACGCTGGGCAAAGGCAAACCGCTGATTCAGGTTTTCGATGAGATCGTGATTCCGGCATTAGCCATGGCGGAGCGCGACCGGAATACGGGGCAACTGGACCATCGGCGCGAAGACTTTATCGTGCAGAGCATCAATGAGTTTGTGACCGAATTGTCGGAAGCGGAAACCATACCGGTCGCCGACAGGGAAAAGCGGACAAACCGGGTTTTTTGTTTTCCGGCACACGGCGCCGCCGATGAGATTGCGGCGGCGATGTGCTCCCATTTTTTGACACAGGAGGGCTTTCCGTCCATCTCGTTCCCGGTAACCGAATCCCCCGGGCAATTGATCCAGGCTCTGGGGGTGCAGTCGGAGGATATAGTGTGCATCTCGGCAATTCCGCCGTTCTCAGCCGGGCACGCGCGCAAGATCGTGAAAGATATTCGCGAGAGCGGTTCGGACGTCGCGATCATCGCCGGACTGTGGGGGTCGTCGGCCTCGAAAGAGCCAACCGGCGGGACACGCCTGACGCGCCTGGAGAAATCATTATCCGGAGAGATCGCGTCAAGTTTGTGCGAGGCAGTTGAACTCGCAAAGGCGGCGGCATCCCGAAGCACGGCGAAGATTTCGGCGGTTTAGGTTAGGACACCAAGGCAGGCGGAACAGGGCGACAAGGCGCTGCGGAGCGAGTACCGGCGCAGACTTCCTTAGGCGGCTTTCCCCCGGGATGCCCCCATGCAAGCGTGCAACACAAGAATCCAGGCGAACGTCGGCGTTACCGGCTTAGCTCAACGCCGCCGTCCAAAACTCCGCGGAGCCGACCTCGGCGCCGGACGCGGCGAACTTCCGCCGCTCCCAAAACGCCGTCCTGCTGGTGGCTCATTTCCTCCTGAGCCGAACCGTCTGCCCTGCGAAGGCTCGTCCTGGGTATGGCCGAAACGCCGCCCCTTCCCATCCTCATTCGGCCCGCTGTAACGCGGCGACGCCGGAGCCGCCGGAGCGCTCGGCGCGGCCGAAAACGCCGAACTCTTATAGGCCCCCGACTGCACATACCGGCTGTTGCCGTACCGCTGTTGCGTGAACGTCCCATGGCTGCCATACTTCGGCGGAGCCTGCGGCGTTTCCTGCCCGTAATATGAACGCCCCGACCGCTGCGCATTGTAGTAGCTGTTGTACTCGTTTACGACAATCGGCTGATAGCCGCCGCGCCCCCACAGCAGTTCGCGCATGATGAGGTACTGCGGCAGGAACGTCCAGAAACTGCCGCTCTCATTGTGGGTCCAGTATCCGTATTGATTTCGACCCACGTCGGGAGGCGCGATATAAGCGAAACCCGCGGGCTGTGGAATATTCTGCGCTTCCGAATCGTAAAGCCCGGCGTCTTTGTGAGAAATCGCCATTCCCAAATCGCGCTCCACCGCGTGATACGAGATGGGCGAAACATCCACCCACTTCACGTCGCTGGAGATTTCAGTCTTCTTTTCGGCAACATCGACATAGTGCGTGCGAACGGTCTTGAGCTTCTCCCGATAAACCGCGTCCCGGCCTTCGTTAGTGGTTTCCAGATCCTCTAAGATCTTGTCCCATGCATCGTAAAGCTGGCCGCTCAAACTGCGCAGTTCATCGGCGTGGCGCGAAAGCCCGGTCGATGCGTCCGCCAGCGCATTATCGGCTTCGATAAGCGACGCGATCTCAACCCCGGTCGCCTTGCCCGCGGCGGCATCCTGGCGGGCCGACTCAGTCGCCTGCCACTGCTGCTCAGCCCTCTCGGGCGCACTTCTAATCGCATTCAGGCGGCTGTCGAGGTCGCTCTTCTTATTGGGCCAGTCCCGCTCAGCTTTCTCCACTACCTGCGCAACCGGCGTCACATCCAGCGTTTTAATCTGATCGTGTTCCTGCTGCATTTTCGCCAGATAATGTGGCAGGTTTCTCTGGAAATCGAGCCATCGCGTTGCCTCGCCATCCACCGTGGCGGCCTCGTCGACAGCGGCTTGCCGAAAACGGTGTTCATCGCTCAGCAGGCTTTCGGCCTTCAGCACAGTATCGCGATTGCCCGAGCGCAGTTTCTGCAGTTCCCGGTGGCTCGCTTCCGCCCGATCCAGTTTCGACTTCGCTGAATTGAGGCGCGCCGGCCATTCCGTCTCTACCCTCGTGCCCCTAAAAAGATCGGGTTTCGCCGCCAGATCTTCCTTGATAGTGGCCTCAGTTCGGTTGAGTTGTTTTTTCGCCTGCTCCAGTTTGTCGCTTTCCACAGCGATTTCCTGGCGAAGTGAGCGCGGCAGCCCGGCGCAGCCCGTTAGCAGCAGGGTTGCGGCAAGAAGTAGTTTGGAAGTTTTCATTTAAGCACCCCGAAAAAGGGTGATATCGTTCGGTTCTATCGATGTCCAAATGGAAGCGCTGAACGGTTCGCCTTCGAACTTGCGAACGCTCAGATGGCGCTTGCCATCCTGTTCCTGAAATTGCCAGCAGTAGAATCCACGCCCGGTATCGTGGCCCTCGGAAAAGATTCCCATCTCACGGCTGAAACGGTACAGCCAGAACTTGCCTTCGAAATCGAGAAAGTCCGAAGGATTCTGGCGCGAATCGATTTCACCCATGTCGTCTTCCGTCAGGCCAAAAGCATCGAGCGTCAGGCGGCGGCCGTCGAAGTTGCCATAAACTTCCACCACGTCGCCCGGATGCACTTCCAGATATGCGCGCCTGTCGCGCCAGGGCCCGCTTACTTCAAACCACGTATTGCTGCCGGCCTCATAAACATCGCGCCGGTCAACGGTGAAATCGATATCTGAAAAATCATCCGCCGCGCCCTGCACCGACAAGGTGTCTTTGACGCGGGCATCCTGAATTTTCAGGTTTGCAAGGTCTTCCGCGGAAGCTTTTGGTTTGCGATCGAAAAACATCGTTTAATGTCCTGGAGCCGGCGGTAGTTCCTTTTGAAACTCCACGGGGGGAAGGCGTCGCTCGCGCTTCAGAGCCTCCAGTTCCGCATCCACGCTGTGTCCGCCAAGCTGCGCGAATTCGGCCTCCAGATTATCGTCTTTGCCGGAACTTGCCAGTTCCCCAAAAGCCTTCGCGGTGGCCTCCTGCTTCGAGACCGACTTCTCAAAATTCGAGAGCGTCGCGAAAGCATTGTCAGCCTTGCCCACACCTGCCAGCGCTTCGGAAACCTTCTGCTGCGCCATGGCTGCGTTCTTGCGCGCCACCAGCGTTGTCGCAGTCCGCTCCCCTTCTTCGATTTTATGCTTGAGATCGGAAACCTGCCCCTTCAGGCTTTCGCTCGCAGTGCGCGCCGATGCTATGGCCGATTCCATTGAGGCGACCTGCTTATCCGACTCGGCTTTCTTCGCCAGCGCTTTCTTCGCGAGATCTTCGTTCCCGGCGTCGAGCGCCTGACCTGCCCGCGCCTTCCAGTCCGCCGACTGCTTCACGTATTTCTGGTACTCGGCATCCAGCTGATTGTAGTTGCTCATGGCCATCGCCGAAGCGCGCACCACGTTATTCAGCTCGGTCTTCATATCGGCCACAGTCTGCCGGACCGTGGTCTCAAAATTCGCGTCTTCAAATGCGCTGACTGCATCGTTTGCCTGACCGCGGGCCACGCGGCCGGTTCGTGTGAAGAGATCGGAAAAGAAACCCATGATTTTGTCCTTAGATTTTACTGAAGATCGCCCGCGAGCAGGTCCCGCGCATGCATCACATCGGCAAGAAGAAAGCTGACGCAGGAAAGAATGTCGTCTTCATCGTCAGCGCCCATTTCCTGCAACTTGCAGAAGTTGTTGAGCGAAATGGCCATCTGCCCGTCAGGCAGCGCGGTCAACTGAAAATGCGACGTTGAAATCCCGTTGCCCGCATCGAGCATCTTAGCCATCAAATCCTTTGTAACGCGATTTGCCGGCACGGTTGCGCAGACGATAGAGAAGAAAAGGATTTCGCCCTGAAGTTCGGCCTGCATGACCAGACCGCTGTCCACCTCCTGGATCCGAAGACCGGTATCGCTGGTCTCCGTTACCGCGTAACGTTTCGCGGCGAGAAGCTCATGGATTTGCACGAGTGCGTTCTGAGGCATATTTTTTAAGTCGTTCCGTAGCTATATACGAAGGGTTGGCTGATCAGGTTCGAAACCAATCGTAGTATACCCGGATCAACAATTTGTGGTCGGATGAAGGCCTGGCCCGAAGAAAATTCAAGGGTGACAGGAAGACTGCGGATAATCCATAAACGCCGGCGCCGGCGCTGAGTGCTTCGGGTCCACCCTGGTTACGCATCCGGTCAGGTGTTCGAGATCCAGACCGAGGGCGCGAATGGCTTCCCTGTGCGAGCGCATTCGCTGGTCCACGGGACTGGCCCACATGTGGAACTCTGTCAGTAAGGACGTTTCAACGCGCTCAACTTTCTCGTACAGCTTCGCATTCTCCGCGAGAAATCATTTCTTGTCGTCGTCTGCGAGGTTCAATGGGTGTTTCCTTCCGCTCGACTTGCCCGTGACCGGGACACATTTGGCTTATCGCGTTCCCGGCGGCACGCGACAGCTCTTTCCGCGATCCGTTACCCCGCGAAATGTCCTTCGAAGTCTATCCCCTCTGGTACAGTTATAAACTTACTCATCTCAGACCGAAGCCTCCGGGCTAACCGATCGCAAGCAAATGCAGACTGCGTCCACTGAAGTGGTTCGGCAAATCAATCGCCGCATCGTCCTCAATTTAATCCGCACTCGCCAACCCCTCTCAAGAGCGGAACTTGCCCGCCTCTCGGGTATGCAGCGCAGCACCATTTCCCTCATCGTCGAAGAGCTTGTGACGGAAGAATGGGTGCTCGAAGGACCGCAGGAGCGCCTGCCGCGCGGTCGCCGCCCCACCTTCCTTCGTCTCAACGAAGATCGCGTCATCATTGGCGTGGACATCCGCCCCACCGTCACGACAGTGGCACTTGGCGACGTGAACGGGCGTTTTGTCCAACAGGAAATCTTTCACACGCCGGCGCAGCCCAAGGCAGCCATCGAAGCAATCATCACAAGGATTCAGCGCATCCTGCAATTCTGCGATGGCAAGAAAATTCAGGGTGTCGGCATAAGCCTGCCGGGTCGCGTGAACCCCGATTCGGGCCGCCTGGTTTTCGCGCCGAATCTGAAATGGCGAGACGTTGATTTACGCGGCCCCATCGCCGCCGCGACAGGCCTCGAGGTGGAACTTGAGAATGCCGCGAACGCGTGCGCGCTCGCTGAATCGTGGTTCGATCGCCGCGAGCCCTGCCCCAACATGGTGGTGATTACCGTTTCTGAAGGCATAGGCACGGGCATTCTTCTGGACGGCAAATTGGCTCGCGGACTGAATGGCATGGCGGGCGAATTCGGCCACGTTCCGCTCGATCCTATTGGCCCTCTGTGCAACTGCGGCAGCCGCGGATGCTGGGAAGTCTTCGGCTCCAATCGCGCGGCGATTCGCTACTATCTGGAAGCAAACCCCTCCGCCAAAGACCTGACCTTTCCCGATCTTCTGCGCCTTGCCGATCAAGGCGATCACCGGGCTTCGAAGGCCCTTGAAACGATGGCACATCACCTTGGCCACGGCATGCGCCTGATCGTTGCCGGTCTCGCTCCCGAAAGAATCGTGATTATCGGGGACCTCACGCGCTCCTGGAGCCGCTTCGGACCCATCATCGAAGCCGAAGTGCGTGCGCAAATTCTGCCCGGCGGAAAAGCCCCTCAGGTGGTTCCTGCCCACGAAGATGGCATGGCGCGATTGCTCGGCACCGTGGTTCTGGTGCTGCAAAAACATTTCGGCGGCGCACTCGAACGACATTGACTTGCATTTACAGCCGTAGGAAATACCACAAAACAGCAGTGTTTCCGCATTGATCGCGATTTATTTGCAAATGACTTGCGAAAACAATTGACTCGCGAGAGCTCTTGCGGGTAGCATGAGATTTCGAACGCGGACAAATTTGGTCCTCGTTCCCGCCCGGGCACCCGCCCGTCGCAATTCGATCACCCTGTCCGGCTGTCAGGAGAACTGTGTCTGATCGCAAAAAGGAAACATCTATGAGATTTCGCCGATACGGAAGCCTTGCAGTTTTTTCACTTCTAACAGCATTTTCGATGGCCCGGACGTCAGGGCAAACCCCGTCGGCTCTGGTTCGCGGCAACGTGCAGGACCCCGCCCACGCCCCCATCGCTCACGCCCGAATCAAACTGGCCCAACCGAACAGTCTCTCCGTTCCGCACATCGCCGAAACTGACGCTTACGGGAATTTCACGCTCTCCGTCGAACCCGGCGCATATCTGCTCACGATCGCCAGGGAACCGTTCGCGGAAGCATCGGGAAAAATCGATGTCCCCGCCGTTGGACTCGACCTCTCCGCAACTGTTCTCGAACTTGAATCGGTTCATGCGGCCGTGACCGTGACCGAAACGCCCGGCTATCCAACCTCCGCGACCAGCTCAGCCACAAAGACCCTGACGCCTATGCAGGACATTCCCCAATCCATCAGCACTGTCTCGCGCCAACAAATCAAAGATCAAATGATGATGAGCATCGCCGACGTGGTGAACTATGTTCCCGGAGTGACCGCCGTTCAGGGCGAGAACAATCGCGATCAGCTGGTAATTCGCGGTAACAGCACTTCGGCGGACTTCTTTCTGAACGGCGTTCGCGATGACGTTCAGTTCTACCGCGATCTCTACGACGTGGATCGCGTGGAGGTTCTGAAAGGCCCGAACGCACTGATCTTCGGACGCGGCGGCGCGGGGGGTGTAGTAAATCGGGTCAGTAAGGAAGCAGGCCCCATTCCACTGCGGGAAATCTCGCTGAGCGGCGGATCGTTCGGCAACAAGAGACTCGCCATGGATTTCGACCAGCCTCTAAACGGCAAGCTCGCATTCCGCATCAATGGCATGTATGAGAATTCCGACACCTTCCGCAAGTACGTGGGGCTTGAACGATACGGAGTTAGCCCCACCCTAACGATCACTGCCAACGACCGTACCCGCATCACTGTCGCGTATGAAAATTTCCGGGATAACCGCGGTTCCGACCGCGGCATCCCCTCCTATCAAGGTCTGCCCCTGCGCATCTCGCCAAACATTTTCTTCGGCAATCCGGATCTGAACTCCGTGCGCGCTCTCGTCAACACCGGAACCTTCAGCATTGAGCATCAGGCCGGCAGTCTCAACATCCACAACCGCACATCGATCGCCGATTACGATCGCGGTTACCAGAACTTTGTGCCGGGCGCCCTCACCCCGGACCCGACACAGGATTCACTCAGCGCGTACAACAACGCGACGCAGCGACGAAACATCTTCAATCAGACCGACCTCACCCGCACCATGCACACCGGCCGTCTGCGACACACGCTGCTCGGCGGCGCGGAAGCGGGGCGGCAACTGACGAATAATTTCCGCAACACGGGATACTTTAACAACACGTCCACCTCAATCCTTGTACCCGTTTCGGATCCCGTAATCCACACCCCGATCACGTTCCGTCAAAGCGCGACCGACGCCGACAACCATTTGAAAACCAACCTCGGCGCGATCTATGCACAGGACCAGATCGAAATCTCACGATATCTTCAGGTGGTCGCCGGCGTTCGCTTCGATTACTTCGATCTTCAGTATCACGACAACAGAGCAGGCGGCAATCTGCGCCGCATCGACCATCTGGTGTCCCCTCGCGCCGGTGTCGCCTTCAAGCCGGCTGAGGCGCTGTCCATCTACGGCAGTTACTCCGTGTCGTACCTGCCTTCCGCCGGCGATCAGTTCTCCTCTCTCAACACGCTCACGCAGCAGGCGAAGCCGGAGAAGTTTGCCAACTACGAACTCGGCGCCAAATGGGATCTTTCCCGCCGCTTCGCCCTAACTACCGCCGTGTATCGCCTGGACCGCACCAACACCAGGGCGACGGACCCGAATGACGCAACGAGAATCATTCAAACCGGCGGACAGCGCACCAACGGCTACGAAATCGGCGTATCGGGCAATCTCACGCGCGCCTGGACGGTGAGCGGCGGATACGCGTATCAGGACGCCTTCGTCACAAGTGCCACCACCTCCGCGCGCGCCGGTGCGCAGGTCGCGCAAGTTCCCCACAACACATTTTCCCTGTGGAATCACTACCAGATACTGCCGCGCCTGGCAGCGGGTCTGGGAATCCTGAACCGCTCGGACATGTTCGCCGCAATCGACAACACAGTAGTTCTTCCGGGCTACGCCCGCGCCGATGCCGCCGTGTATTACTCGTTTACGGAGCGCCTTCGATTACAACTAAACGTTCAGAACCTGCTCGACCGAAAATACTACGTCAACGCAGATAACAACAACAACATCTCGCCAGGCTCACCCCGCGCCTTCCTCATCGGACTAATCGCCCGCTTCTAAAAAGCGGACAGATGCTGTCCCCTTTTTAGAAGCGTTAGCAAATTTGTTGCGCTATCGAACTATTCTGAAGTGTAATGGTGGGATTGATGAAGATCGTCGATATCCGAGCTACGACCGTCACCGTCCCGCTCCAAGCCCCTCTCCGCCACGCCAACGGCTGCCACTGGGGACGCTTCGTGCGAACCATCGTGGAGGTGGAAACGGACAACGGACTCATCGGCCTCGGCGAAATGGGCGGCGGCGGCGAATCCGCCGAAGCAGTGTTCCGCGCCATGAAGACTTATCTCGTCGGGCATGACCCGGCGCGCCTGGAAGAGATGCGCTTCCTCATCGCGAACCCGACCGCCTCCCTGTACAACAACCGCACGCAGGTCCTGGCCGCGCTCGAGTTCGCCTGCCTCGATATCTTAGGCCAGGCCTGGGGCGTTCCGGTTTCCGAAATCCTGGGGGGACGCCTGCGCGACAAAGTGCCTTTCGCCGCCTACTGCTTCTTTCGTTATCCCAACCCGAAGACCGGCAACGGGGAAGTCCGCACAATCGACCAACTCGTTGAAAACGCCCTCTCCCTCAAAGCGCGCTTCGGCTTCACCTCGCACAAGCTCAAGGCCGGCGTTTTCCATCCCGATTACGAGCTCGATGCCTACCGTGCCCTCGCCGCCGCGCTCCCCCACGATTCCTATCGTTTCGACCCGAATGGCGTCTGGTCCACCGAACAGGCCATCCGATTCGGGCAAGCCATCGAAGATCTCCGCAACGATTACCTCGAAGATCCGGTCTACGGGCTGAACGGTATGCGCCGCACGCGCGAAATGATCCGCGTTCCTCTCGCCACCAACACCGTCGTGGTGAACTTCGAGCAACTCTCAGCCAACGTTTTGAACACTGCCGTTGATGTGATCCTGCTCGACACCACTTTCTGGGGCGGCATTCGTCCCTGCGTGAAAGCCGCGGGGATCTGCGAGACTTTCCAGCTTGGCGTTGCGGTCCATTCCTCCGGTGAATTGGGCATACAACTGGCCACCATGCTTCATCTCGGCGCGGTGCTGCCAAATCTTTCTTTCGCGGCCGACGCCCATTATCACCATCTGACCGACGACATTATCGAAGGCGGCCTGATGCCGTATGAGAACGGCGCCATCAAAGTCCCCGAAGCACCCGGCCTGGGAGTAAAACTCAACCGGGAGAAACTGCGTGAGTACAGCGAACTCTACAAACGCCTCGGCGGATACCCTTACGATCAGGACCCTGGCCGCCCCGGCTGGACCCCGATTCTGCCCAATGACCGCTGGGCCGATCACAAGAGCGAAAAAGCCGTTGCGGTGCCCTTCTAAATGTTCAGTCTTGCAGGGCGGGTGGCGGTAATCATCGGGGGCACTTCGGGCATCGGCAAAGGCATCGCGCTCGCGCTGGCGGAACAAGGCGCGAACGTGATCCCCACCGGAAGGCGCAGCGAACAAATCCACGAGGTTTGCAACCAAATTGAGACGGCGGGAGGCAAGACTCTAAGGCACCCCTGCGACGTCACAAAACGGGAGAGCATGGATAAATTCCGCGACGCTGTCGTTGAACAGTTTCACGGCACAGACATTTTGGTGTACGCCGCCGGATGCACCGCGCGTAAACCAACTCTCGATGTTCCCGACGAGGAATGGGCCGAACTGATCGACGCAAATCTAACCGGCGCATTGCGCGCCGCCCAGGCGTTTTATCCGATGCTCAAGGCCAGCGGGCAAGGGCGCGTGATCCATGTCGCATCCCTCGGCTCACATCTCGGGTTTCAGGAAGTGACGGCCTATTGCGCCGCCAAAACCGGTTTGTTTTCACTCACCCGAAGCCTTGCCGTGGAATGGGCCCGCGAGGGCATCTGCGTGAACGCAATCGCCCCGGGAATCTTTCCAACTGAACTCAACAGCCATCTGATAACGGGCACCGCGCGTGGCCAGGAAATGTTGCGGCGAACTCCCATGGCCCGGTTCGGAAAACCGGAAGAACTGGCCGGCGCTGCCGTGCTGCTCGCCGGCCCCGCCGCGAGTTACATTACTGGTCAGTGTATCGCCGTCGATGGCGGCTATCTGGCTTCCGGAGTAAACACATGAAAATCGCCCTCAAATTGTGGCCGTGCTTCCTGTTTGTCTGGGCGCTGCAAGCGGAGACCGGCTACAACGCCTGGCTGCGCTACGCTCCTCTCGAAGGCGATCCATTAGCGCGCGAGCGCGCCGCTATTCCCGCGGTAATCACCGTCTCCGGCAACTCGCCGCTTGCAGCCAGTGCCCGGGATGAAATCCTGCGCGGCGTTCGCGGCATGCTCGGAAGAACTTTGCGCATCGAAAGCGGTGCCCCGAAAGAAAGCGCGATCCTCATCGGCACGTTCCGCGATCTCAACATTGCCGCCGAAGCCGCCCCGGAAACGTGGCTCCTGCGAACGGTCACCCGTAACGGAATCCGCTCACTCGCGGTGACGGGTCCCGATGAGCGCGGCGTGCTGTACGGCGCTTTTGCACTGCTTCGGAAAATCGCCCTCGGCGAGCCGATCGGCGCGCTCGACGAAAAGCAAACGCCCTATGCCCCCATCCGCTGGATCAATCAATGGGACAATCTGGACGGCTCCATCGAGCGAGGCTACGGCGGACGTTCCATTTTCTGGGAAGCCGGCAAAGTTCGCGAAGACCTCACACGCGTGAGCGACTACGGGCGCATGCTCGCGTCCCTCGGTCTCAACGCCTGCACGATCGACAACGTGAATGCCAACCCGCTGATTCTCTCGAAGGATTTCCTCCCGCAGATTGCCCGCATCGCCGCCGCCTTCCGTCCATGGGGCGTCCGCGTCGCCATCTCTGTCGATTTCGGCAGCCCCAAATCGGTCGGTGGACTCGACACCTTCGACCCTGTCGATCCCAGGGTGGCGCAGTGGTGGAAGGCTACCGCCGACGCACTCTACAAAGAAATTCCAGACCTCGCCGGCTTTGTCCTGAAGGCCGATTCCGAAGGTCGCGCAGGCCCCTCCACTTACGGTCGTTCCCATGCCGACGCAGCCAACGTTGTAGCCCGCGCGCTCAAGCCCCACAACGGCTTATTGCTCTACCGCGGCTTCGTCTACGACCACCACATGGATTGGAATAATCCGAAGAACGACCGCGCCCGCGCCGCTTACGATAACTTCAAGCCTCTCGACGGGCGGTTCGATGAAAACGTCGTCATTCAAATTAAGAACGGGCCAATCGATTTCCAGGTTCGTGAGCCCGCATCCCCCCTATTCGGCGCGCTTGAGAAAACCAATACCGCCATGGAACTGCAAGTCACGCAGGAGTACATGGGCCAGGCGCGCCATCTTGTCTTCCTGGCGCCGCAGTGGAAGCAGGTGCTTGATTTCGACGAACACGCGGGACCCGCGCCCACGCCCGTGAAGGCACTGGCCGCGGGCAAGACATTTCACCGGCCCACCGGCGGTTTCGTGGGCGTCACAAACGTCGGGCTCTCCGACAACTGGATGGGCAACCACCTCTCCCAAGCCAATCTGTACGGGTTCGGAAGGCTGGCATGGAACCCCGACCTCACCTCAGAACAAATCGCGCAGGAATGGACTCGACTCACCTTCAGTTCCGACCCAAAGGTGGTTCGAACGGTGAGCGACCTGCAAATCAAATCGTGGCGGGTTTATGAGGACTATACCGGTCCCCTCGGCCTGCAAACTCTCACGGACATTGTCGGGAACCACTACGGCGTCGCGGTTGAAGCGTCCGAAGCGAACGGATGGGGCCAGTGGCATCGAGCGGATGAGAAAGGCGTGGGCATGGACCGCACCACGGCCACCGGGACCGGCTACATCGGCCAATACCGCGAACCCGTTGCGAGACTCTACGAATCCGTCGCCACCTGCCCCGATGAATTGCTTCTGTTCATGCACCACGTGCCCTACACACACATGCTGCGCTCCGGCAAGACCGTCATCCAGTATCTCTACGACTCCCACTACGAGGGCGCGGCGGCGGCAGAAGATTACCCCGCTGAATGGATGTCCCTCAAGGGCCGCATCGACGATCAGCGCTACGAAGATGTGCTGCGCCAACTCGAGTATCAGGCCGGCCAGGCGCAGGTCTGGCGCGATGCGGTGACATCGTGGTTTGTGAAAACCTCCGGAACGCCCGACGCAAAAGGCCGCGCCGGTCACTACCCCGGTCGCCTCGAAGCGGAATCAGCGTCCCTTGACGGATATAAGGTGTTCGACATCACGCCGTGGGAAGGGGCTTCCGGCGGCAAGGCGATCTCCTGTCCGGCAGGCAACAAGTGCTCAGCGACATGGCGCTACGACGGTGCGGCAGGCTGGAAAACTCTGCGAATCCAATACTTCGATCAACCGACAGGCGCCGCGCATTTCCGACTGACAGTAGCGGGTCAGCTGGTTGACGAGTGGGACGCCACAGACCGCAATCCGGCCCGTAAAATCGACGCTTCCTCGTCCACCAGACGAACTTCTCCGGCCTTCGCCCTGCGACCGGGCGATGAGATTCGCATCGAAGGAATTCCCGATGGAACGGACCCCGCGGCGCTCGATTATCTGGAGATCAAAAACCCGGCGCGCTGAAGTCATTTTCATCGCAAAGTACTCTTATTGAATTTGCGAAGCGCAATACCGTTTTTGAGCTTGAATAATTCCGCCGAATCAAGTCAAATAGTAAACCACGGAAGAAATAAATAATTTGTCAGGGTCCGCCGCATCTGAACTAAATACGCTGCTCGAACTTTCCGCCCGCATCGGTGGCGAACCGATGCTGGTGCAGGCAGCCACTGGCAACACGTCTATCAAGCTTGAGGGCATCCTTTGGATCAAAGCGTCCGGCAAATGGCTCTCAGACGCCATGGACGATGAGATCCTGGTACCGGTCAATCTCGCGGAAACGCGTAGACGCATAGGCCTCAACATCGACCCCGCCGGTCAAAGCGCCGTAGTGGGCGGCAAGACGCTGGGAACCTCAGTTGAGACAGCGATGCACGCCGTTTTGCCGCACAGGGTGGTGCTGCACGTGCATTCCGTGAACACCATCGCGCTTGCGATCCGTGAGGACGGCGTCGAAGAACTCTCGCGGCGGTTCGAAGGGCTTCGCTGGCAGTGGATCCCTTATGTGCCCTCCGGTCTGCAGTTGGCGGGGGCCGTGGAAGCAGCGTTGAAGAACGATCCGGATACCGAAGTTCTGGTTCTGGCGAACCACGGTTTGGTCGTCGGTGCGGATAATTGCCGAAGCGCCGAAGCCCTGCTTCGCGACGTGGAGCGCAGAGTGGCAGGTCCGGCCAGACGCAGCCCCGAACCCGATTGGGCACTTTTATCGAGGCTCGCGGGCGGAGGCATGCGTCGCGGCATCTGGCGCGTCCCGCCCAGCATCGCCATCCACGCCATGGGGACTGACCCGGTCACGCGCGGTTTCATCTCAGGCGGGGTCCTTTATCCGTGTCAGGCAATTTTCCTGACCACCCAGGCGAAGACCTTCGGCGCTTCCGTGAGCGCCGATGAACTCGCAACAGTAGAAGAGCCGTTCGTAATGATCGAGGGCGCAGGAACTCTTGTCCGGCAAAGACCGAACCCGACGGAATCGGCAACGCTCTCCGGGCTGGCGCTTGTGCTGCAACGAATTCCCGCAGGGGCGCCCCTGCGGTACCTGAACGATGCTGAAGTGCGAGGCCTGCTCTGCGCGGACGTCTATCATTACCGAGAGGTAGTGGAAGACAACGGGGCAGGCCATCTCGCCTATCGCCCGACGCAGTTGCTAAACACCGAAGCCCCCGTCGTCTGATGCCCGCCGCCGAAGGGTGGCAATGCTGGCTGCGCCACGAAGGCGGAAGAGGAAAACGCCGCCCTGAACAGGCCTCTTGTGCCAGTCTGAACGTTTGGGGACGGCGCTGATACACTGAAAGCTGTGTTTTCGGGCCTCAAGCGCTTTATTTTGTGGGACTATCAGCGCGGTGTTTGGCAATACGACGTGGTGTGCGCCGCGATTGTGATTTTCATTGCGTTCGCGCCGCGCGATTGGTTCCGCGATCAGCCGAGGATACCTCATGCGAGCCAGATCACGTCGCTGCCCAGCCATGGCGAGTCAGTGTTTTGGATCGAGACGGAACTGGTTTCGAAGGCGCCGGAACCGTCGCGTCTTCAGGAACTTAGCAAAATCCTCTCAAGCCGCACCGGCAAGACTCAGGTACTCACCCGAATCGAACCCATCTACGATTCAGAAAATGAAATCAAAGGCTACATGGCCTTCGCCCGACCGTGAAGATGAACGTATCCGATAATAACTCCCTGCGCGTCCCTGTTAACATGATCCGGGGAATGGCGCTACTCGCAGCGATGACCTTGCCTCTCTTGGGCGATCCGCTGTCGGACACGTTTGCGAAGATCGACAGGGCCGCGGCCAAGTTCAAGGCCATGACCGCGGACGTGGTGCAGACCGCGCACACGGCAATCATCAACGACGACTCGATTTCGAAGGGGAACGTGAAGTTCAAGCGGGCCAAGCCCGGAGACACGCGGATCCTTCTGGAATTCACCTCGCCGGATGTGAAATTCGTCTCTCTCGAAGATGACACGGGACGCATGTATATTCCGAAATCCAGGATGGTTCAGGAATACGATCTGCGGAGCCGCAAAAACATTGTGGATCAGGGATTGTTGCTTGGGTTCGGCGCGACAAGTGCGGAGATCAAGGCGGCGTACGATGTTACTTGGATCGGGAGTGAGATGGTGAACGGTGAACCAACCGAGCACATCAAGCTGGTTCCGAAGTCGCCGGAAGTGCGGCAATCGATCAAACAGGCGGATTTGTGGATTTCAGATGCAACCGGCACCCCTTTGCAGCAACGTTTGGTCACCAGCGCGAATGGCGATTACACTCAGCTAACCTACTCGTCTGTGAAATTGAATCCATCTCTATCCGATAAAGATTTAAAACTAAATTACCCCAAAGGGGTTTCAGTGGAGAAGGTCGGCAAGTAGACCTTCGCTTACGGCCCGTTACGGCAATGAAACCGCCATCGCAACGACTTCCCTATCTCGACTGGCTGCGCGGTCTGGCGGCGATCACGATGCTGCAGGGGCACGTCTTTCATTCCTTTCTGCGCAAGGACTTGCGGCAGGGTGGCGCTTATCAGCTCTCGCAGTTTGCAGGCGGCATGCCGCCGGCAATATTTCTGTTCCTGCTGGGTGTCACATTCGCATTCCTGATGGACAGCCAGGAACGGAAAGGCGTGCCGGCCGGCAGACGGGTGCTGGCATCGATGCGTCGTTCCGGTTATATCTTTGCCGTGGCGTTCCTGTTTCGCCTTCAGCTTTGGGTGGTTTCGATCGATATAAGTCCGTGGACCGATCTGTTCCGGGTGGACGTGCTGAACGTGATGGGGCTATCGCTGCTTTTGCTCTCCGTAATGGCAGTATTCCGCACGGTGGAGCGAATTCGCCTTTGCGCGATTCTTGGCGTGGCTATCGCGATCGCGTCGCCCATCGTTTCCGGACTTAACTGGAGCGGAGTTCCGGCGTTTGTGCGGTTCTACTTCATCCCCGATCACTTGAACTTTGGCATTTTTCCCTGGGCCGCGTTCGTGGCGTTCGGCATGAGTGCGGGCAGCATCGTGCGGCGGCTGCGCTCCGATGAGGTAATGCCGGCGATGCAGTGGTTCGGGTGGGGCGGGCTGGCGCTGGCATTCGGGTGCTGGTCGATTTCCGGTATGGGGCTATCCATCTATCCGAATTCGGATTTTTGGCTGAACAGCCCGTCGCTGATCATGATTAAGCTGGGTGTAATTTTAATGCTGCTGGCCTTCTCTTACGTCTGGAACCTGCAGATTGCTCCGGAGCGCTGGAATTGGGTACGGCAGTTCGGGTTGACCAGCCTGTTGGTCTATTGGGTTCACGTTGAACTGGTGTATGGGCGGACGTTTGGGTATTTCAAAGAGAGCCTGACGGTGCCACAGACTGTGACGGTCGCGATTGTGGTAGTGCTCGCGATGCTGGGGCTTTCCGTGTTCCGGACATATCCGGCGGCGACGAAGACGTTCTTTAGGAATTGGTTTGGCGGGCCGGCGCCGGATGCGCGGAGAATTTCAGGGGATTGATACGCCGTGAACGCGCGGCGCGGTCCGAAACAGACTAATTGCGCGAACCCGGGGCTTCTGTGCGACCGGCAAGCGGCTGAACCGAGTTTCCACCGCACACCGCGACTCCGGTCTTGGTGAGCGCCTGCAGAAAATTGTTCAGCATCATATAAAAAACCTGCTCCGTTAAGGCCTGTTTTCCAGGCAACCGGAACGTTGCCGGAAGCTCTTTGGCAATGCGCAGCTTCAGGCAATTTCCAACATTACGGCCCGCCCGGTCTCGCTTATTGGCCACCGATATCGGAGTCTGCATTACGCCCCCGCTCCTGCCGTCCACATAAAACTGACAGCGCGAGAACCAGCCAAGGTTCGCGGGGTCCGCGGCATCGAACAGCAGCAAAGGCGATTCGCGCTCCGCCGTCAGTTCCAAAACCATGTTTCTGGATGTTTCTTTAATGCGCGCTTCGAAACCCGCCTGCTGAACGACGGCTGAAACCGTCGCCGCGTCGATCTCGAGCAGGATGAATTTATACCGGCCGGCCTGTAGTACCTGCATTGTTCTTTAAACGGATGGAGTTCCGCCGGCATGAAGACTCGCGCAAGCGCTGTCCACATCCGGAAAGAACTGGATAACGCTGTCGAGACGCGTGATCTTGAACAGGTCCATCACCAGCCCTCTTGCCCCCGAGACCCGGCAGCTCGCGCCCGCCTGGGTGATTTTGCCGAAACAATAAGCGATGATGCCGATTCCGGTGGAGTCGATGTAATCCACTTTCGACAGGTCCATCACCAGCTTGCGAATCCCCTCATTCAGTAGTTTGACCACCTGGATCTCAATCTGAGAGCTCTCGCGCCCCAGAGTGATGCGACCGACCAGTTCCACTACCATCACATCGGGTTCGTTCTTGCGAGTTGTCAGACTAAGGATCATGAATGTCGGGTCCGGTCGGGGAAGAGCCCCACCTTAGGATACTAGATCCACTACCGGATCCGGCCATATCGCACCTTTAGACCACGGCGCGCGGGGCGGCAACCGCCAGAGAGTCCGCCGGCAATACATCGCCCTCTCCTGGAGCGAGGAACAGATTTTCGTCGAGTTGGTGCTGCCGCGTATACATATCCCAGTAGCGGCCTTTTTGGGTGAACAAATACGCGTGGGTGCCGCGTTCCACAATGTCCCCGCCCTCCACCACAAGAATTTGATCGGCCCGTCGGATGGTGGAAAGCCGGTGCGCGATGACAAAGGTGGTCCTGCCGCGCATCAGGTGCGCCAGCCCCTCCTGAATCATGGCTTCCGATTCCGAATCGAGGCTCGAAGTGGCTTCATCCAGAATCAAAATCCGCGGGTCCGCCAAAATCGCGCGCGCGATGGAAAGCCTCTGCCGCTGGCCACCGGAAAGTTTCACGCCGCGCTCGCCGACTATTGTGTCGTACTGGTCTTCCAGTTTCTCCGCGAACTCATCCACACGGGCGATCCGGCAGGCTTCAAGGAACAGCGCCTCGGTTGCGCCGGGGCGCGAGAACATAACGTTCTCACGAATGGTTCCGTCGAACAGAAACGTTTCCTGCAATACGACGCCCAACTGCGAACGATAGCTGGACAGCCGGAGCGTATTCAGATCCATCCCGTCAACCAGAACCGTGCCGAGCGACGGCTTGTGGAATGCCGCAATCAAACCGATAGTAGTGGATTTGCCCGAACCGGATGGCCCGACGAAAGCCGTTACCGTGCCCGGCTTCGCCTGAAAAGAGATGCCGTGCAACACTTCCTTGCCCTCCGCGTAGGAGAACGATACGGATTTGAAGACGACATCGCCAAGCAGCGGACCGGTATCGCGGGTACGCTCGGGGTCCTCATCTTCCGGGCGTTCGCGAAGTACCTCGCGCGTCCGTTCCAGCCCGGCGAGCGCTTCGCTCAACTGAGTTCCGATATTTACGATTCCAATGACCGGCGCGATCAGGAACGCGAGAAAGGCCGCGAACGTGACGTAGCCGCCCAGCGTCAGCGAACCCGCGAAGATCTGCCGCGTCCCCATATACATGATTAGCGCGCCGACAATACCCATCAGCACAGTTGCGGACAAAGACATGAGCGACATTGCAGTGAGGCTCTTCCGAACGTTTTCGAACAGCCGCTGCACGCCCGCCGCGAAGATCTTCGCCTCGCGGTCTTCCGCGTGATACCCCTTGATCACGCGCACGCCGCCCAACGATTCGGTGAGCCGTCCAGTCACTTCTGCGCTGATCTTGCCGCGCTCTCTGAAAATTGGCCGGATGGTTTTGAAGGCCCTGCTGAGAGCCAGACCGAAGCACACCACCACGGCCGCGGAAACGCCGGTCATCACGGGGCTGATTCGGAGCAGAATAAACAATGACGCGAACGCCGTCAGCAATCCACCGAAGAACTCGATCAGGCCAGTACCAACCAGGTTCCTCATGCCTTCCACGTCCGACATGATGCGCGAGACCAGCTGCCCTGTCTTGTTCGAGTCGAAGTATGTAATCGGCAGACGGCCAATGTGCTCCTGCACCTTCTGGCGCAACTGCGCAATCACTTTCTGCCCTTCAATCGACAGCAACTGGCTGAGCGTGAAGCCCGCAATTCCCTGCACGACAGTCGCGCTCACAACCGAGAGCACAATCCAGAGCAGCATGGCTTCATGGCGTTTCCCGATTACATCATCGATCAGATATTTCGATGAGAGAGGCAGCACCAGCCCGCATAATCGGCTAATCACAATCAGAAGAAATCCGATGGCGAGGATTCCGCGCCGGGGCATAACGAGCGCTCGGATGTCGGGCCAGAGCGCGCGCAGACGCTCGGACGGCGGTTTCTTGATTTTGGGCGCGGTGGCGGGCGACATGTCAGTGCTTGGATGCCCGCGCTTCCCTCCAGGACTCAGGCCCCGGTGGCTCAGACCAGATTGAAGTCTCAATAATTCTATTGTCTACTGTGCGCCGCCGACCAGGTAATAACCGGGCCGCGTTTTGCAAATCAGGTTTTGGCGGTCGATTGAAACCTCAATGGCGTGATAGCCGCCGTCCGCCTTGTTGCTGGGGTTGTAGCTGATCATGTACTGACTGTGAATTTCGGTGGTGATCCGCTGCACGGCCTCCTCCAGCCCTTTTTGCCTTAGGAAAATGAACTCGTGGCCGCCTGTGGACCGCGCGAATTGTGTTGCCGGGTCCCGAACGAAGATGCCCTTCGCATCGGTGTAAATCTCTTTCAGCAGTGGCACGAACTGGGCGCGATTGCCCATTCCATAGTTCTGATCCATGGTTGTAGGCGTATTCGGAACGCCCAGGGGGTTATTCATGGTGGTGGGGTCTCTGCGGGTAGGGCCAGGGTCCGGTGGTTTCTCGGTAAGCCGAACCGCCAGTTGTGTGATGTCCACCGTGTAAATGATGGTGTTCGTCAGGGTGGCATCGAGCATGGCTTCTTTCAGCCGTGTTTCACTGCCTTCATCGCGCGTTTCACTTACCAGAAGCACAATCCTGCGATTATTTCGCGGTCGTCTCCTAAGCATGTAGACACTGCGATCGACAGCATCGATCATCCGTGTACCCGAGCTGCCGGCGTTGATCTTATTGATCGCAACTTTGATCTTGTCCGGATCGTTTGTAAAGTCCTGCATCAGCATGATGCGGCCATCGAACTTCAGCACAGCCGCCTCGCCCTGGGTTCCAATCACAGTCTGAACGAGCGAACCCAGGTGCTTGATCTGGGGCAGAATCGATTCCACGCGCGCCGAACATTCGATCGCAATTACAAGGGAAATCGGCTCATAAGAAACGTCGACCTGAATGTTTTGCTCCTTGCCGTTGTCCCACAAATGGAACTGATTCGGCTGGAGGCCATCGACGATGTTGCCATCCTTATCGGTTACAAGAACGGGCGCCACGATGTTGGTTACCGTGCTTTTGGCGATCGGCGTATCCACTTCGGCGGGAACTCCCGGCGTGGGTGGTTGTCCGGAAGCCGTTTGCGAGTACGCCGCGGAGTAACAAATCAAAATCGGTAATAATATCCGAAGCGTTTTCATAGGGTTGTCAATGTCCGGTGCGTCCGTTAATGAGATCCAGCACGTGCGGGACCAACTCCAAAATAGCATTGAGCGATTCCACCGCCCCGCCGGGAGACCCTGGTAAATTGACGATCAAAACGCCTCCGCGGGTTCCGGAAACTGCGCGGGACAGGGCGGCGGTAGGGGTAGATGCCAAGCCTTTAGCCCGCATAAGTTCCGCAAATCCAGGGATTTCCTTTTCGATCGCATCACGCGTGGCCTCGGGCGTGTTGTCACGCGGAGTCACACCCGTGCCGCCCGTTGTGAATATCGCGTCCGCGACCCGGCGTTTGCATAAATCCTTCAAATGTTCGGCGATTTGGTGCCGCTCATCCGGTAAAATCATGTTCGCTACGACGTGGATACCCTGCTCGCGCAGCCGTGCCGCGACTGCGGGGCCTGAAAGGTCCGCGCGGGTACCCTCGCGAGCGCTATCGCTGACTGTTATCACTACCGCGGTAATCACCGTTTGAAGTCCCCGCTTTTTCCACCCGTTTTCTCAAGCAGGTAAATCTCCTGGATTTCGATTCGTTTGTCGAGGGCTTTGGTCATGTCGTAAATCGTTAGGGCCGCCACGGATGCCGCGGTTAAGGCCTCCATTTCGACTCCGGTTTGCGCGGATGTGGAGGCAGTCGCGATCACGCGAATCCCGTCAGCCTCAATTGACATTTCGATGTCGGCAAACGAAAGCGGCAGCGAATGGCAGAGCGGGATCAGGTCGGATGTCTTCTTGGCGGCAAGTATTCCCGCGATACGCGCAACTGCCAGGGGATCACCCTTGGGATTTTTCGGCAGGGCATCCAGCACTTCGCGCGACATCTTCACGAAAGCGTGGGCTCTGGCACTGCGGCGCGTCCCGGCCTTTCCGCCGACATCCACCATGCGCGCCTCGCCCGCTGAATCGTAATGTGAGAGGCCGCTCATTTCATTAGCACCGGAATCCATTCTCCTTCTTCGTAGTCGGGCTTTTGCGCATCGGCTACCAGGAAGCAGTTCGCCCGCGCCAATGCTGGTATGTCGCCGGATCCCTGCCACGGCACAGGTGTGATGGCGCCTTCACGGAGCGTGGCTGGAAGAAATCTGGTGAGGCCGGGCTTGTGACGGAACGGTTTGGTGAGCTTAGCCATGGCGAGAGGCAGTGTTGTCTCGGTCATTCCACCAAGCAGATCGACAGCGGCGCGGGCAAAGATTTCGAAAGTCACAATTGTCGCGCCAGGGTTGCCCGGCAGGCCGAAAAAGAAAGTTTGATCCACGCGCCCGAATACGAGTGGCTGCCCCGGCTGAATCAGCACCCGGTCGAAGAAGAAGGCGGCGCGCAGCCGGGCAAGCGCGGGTTCCACCACGTCATACTTGCCCGCCGAGACACCGCCTGAAAGCAGTAGAAGGTCGGCTTGCAAACCCTGCTCGATAAGCTGCCGCGTTTCGTCCAGCGTGTCCGGCGCAATTGGGAGAACTATGGGTTCGCCACCTGCGCGCGTCACTTGCGCGGCCAGCGACCATGCGTTCGAATTACGTATTTGATGCGGCTGCGGCGTCCGGTCTATCGGCACAATTTCATCGCCGGTGGACAGAATCGCAACGCGCGGCTTTCGAAAAACCGGGACCGAAAGGTGGCCCGAGGCGGCAAGCAGAGAGACGGTCCCGTAGTCGATACGCCGGCCGCCCGGAGCCACAACGCCGCCCTTCGGCGCTTCGCTTCCCTGAAGCGCCACGTTCATTCCGTATTCGAGGGGCCGCTCCATGGTGACGGTGCCGTCGCCGTTTTGGATGCAATGCTCCACCATCACGACAGTGTCGGGCCCGGCCGGAACCGGTGCGCCGGTCATGATTTCGACCGTTTCGCCCGGGCCAACCGCGGCGGTGAAAACACTGCCGGCGCGCACTTCGCCCACGATGCGCAGGGTTCCAGGGATATCGGACGAACGAACGGCAAAGCCATCCCGCATGGCACGATTGAACGGCGGATAGTCACGATCCGCCGTGATGTCTTTCGCGAGCACTCGCCCGGATGCGAATTCAAGACCCGCGGTTTCAATCGCGGGCGTTCGCGGGCAAGCCCTCAATTCGCGCAGGACGACATTCCGTGCATCGGTGAAACTGACTGGCCGCAAGTATTCAGTGTAGCTTTGGCAATACCGGCCTTCGGTCGGCTAAGGCGAGTAGTGGCTTGACCAGAGGAGAAGACGAATGCACGGTTTAACCCTTGGACATCGCCAAATGTGGGCAGCGGAGCGTTGGCCGCTCGCGAAGACTTACTTCGACAAGAGACACAAGAAAACCGACGCCGCGTCCGCTTCGTTCTACGTCTGCCTGATCGCTTCAGGCGATCCCTCGATTGACATTTCCGGCGGGGCTTCGCTGGATAGGGGCAATCGGATTCGGAAGGCGGTGCCTTTTCCCGCTTCACTCTGCGCGTCGATGCTTCCACCGTGAGCGCGAACAATCCAGGTCACAAAGCTGAGCCCGAGGCCGAGGCCCTTTTCAGGCGAGGCATGTTCCTCCGGGCCGCGCACGCGGTAGAAACGATCGAAGATGTGCGGCAGATGCTCCGGGGGAATCCCCTGGCCGGTGTCTTCGACCAGGATCTCGGCCTCATCCGCAACGCGCCCGAGGGTTACGGTTACGCGACCGCCCGCGGGGGTGAATTTCACGGCGTTCGACAACAGGTTCGAGAGCATTCTTTCGATTTGCACACGATCGAACTCCCCCTGACACCGGTAGATCATGGAGACGAACTTCAGTTCCACGTCCGCGCCTTCGGCTGGAATCTGAAACTCCTCCACCAGGCCCTGCAGGACCTCGACGAGATCCAGGGTTTGTTTCTGCAGGACTACCTGACCCGTCTCGGCCTGCGACAGTGAAAGCAGGGCGCGAACGATTTGTGACAGCCGCTCAATGTCCTGAAGGGAATCTACAATCGCGTCGCGATACTGTTCAGCTGTTTGGGCCGTCATCAGGGCGACTTCCATTTGTCCCCGGATAATCGTGATGGGGGTGCGCAACTCGTGCGAAACGTCGGTTGAAAACTGGCGAACCTGATTGAAGGTCACTTCAAGGCGCTCAATCATCTGGTTGAACGTTTCGGCCAGATAGTCGAGTTCATCTCCGGTCTTGCGCGAGGGGATGCGAAGGCTGAGATTCGATCCGCTGATGCGTTCGGCGGCGCGGGCAATTTCCATAACGGGCGTAAGGGCGCGGCCCGCGAATATCCAGCCGGTAGCGAAGCCCGTGAGAATTACCAGCGGGATCAGCCCGACGCAAAGCCAGTTGAAGTCGGAAACCAGCTTGTCGGATTCCGCGAAGGATTTGCCGATGGCAACGAAGTACCGCCGCTGGTGATCTTCGCTGTCCACGTAACTTTGGCGGATCAGATACGGCACACCATTCGGGTCGTTCTTCTTCAGAAAGACAGCCTGTTTGGAATGCAGCACCTGTTGTATCTGGGCCGGGGTATCGAAGCCCAGCGATTCATAGGTGGAAGAGTAATTATCCGGGATCGGCTTATAGTGTTCGTCGGCCAGCAGGTAAACGCTTTTGATTCGGGCGGCGTCGGCCGCTTCATCGGGGTCGGTCGTATCGAAGTGCCAGACGGGATGGTAGTCGGCCAGGCCGGGATCGTGTTCGATCCGAAGGTTAGCCCTGACGACGGCCATGCTTTGATCCAGATCATCCCGCGCCTGATCGTCAAGTTTCGTGACCAGATTGTGACGGAACAGCAGGCCCACCCCGAGCAGCAGAAGCGTAAACAAACCCGTGTAGACCGCCGAAAGGGTAAACCGGAGACCGCGGGCAATATGTCGTCGTTTGGCCATTCTGTTCACGCGGTCAGGCATCCGCGCCGCCTGTTATACCTCGAAAGCCGTTTCGTCCGAATGGAGGAGAGCGGCGGATTTTTCCGGCGCTTCGATCATATAGCCGATTCCGCGCACGGTGTGAATCAGCTTGTGCTGATATTTGTCGTCGATCTTGCTGCGGAGGTGCCTGATGTAGACGTCAACGATGTTGGTGAGACCGTCGTAATCCATATCCCACACGTGCTCCACGATCATGGTGCGGCTGAGAGGACGGCCCTTATTGCGCATCATGTATTCCAAAATGCCGAATTCCTTGGGGGCGAGTTCGATGCCTTCATTTCCGCGCGTCACCTTGCGGCGGGTGCAGTCGAGCACAAGGTCGCCCACCTGCAAGCGCTCCGGCGCGGGCTGGCCGCGGCGCAGCAATGCCCGCACACGCGCCAAAAGCTCGACGAAGGCGAAGGGTTTGGTCAGATAGTCGTCGGCGCCCTGTTCGAGGCCCTTTACACGATCATCCAGGTGGCCGCGCGCACTTAGAATCAGAACGGGCGGGCCGGTACGACGGCCCCGTATTCGCTCCAACACCTTGAGGCCGTCCATGTCGGGCAGCATTAAATCCAGAATAACGAGGTCGTAATCGGTGTCGTGTGTGAATTGCAGCGCATTCGCGCCATCCGGCGCAACGTCAACGGCATACCCGGCTCCCTGGAGGCCACGCCCAAGAAAATCCGCAATTCTTTTCTCGTCTTCGACTACCAGGATCCTCATGCTGCCAGATTACCGCATGACGATTTCGGTAACCGGGTGCGCGGCTTGTTTCGTACAACATAGTAGTGGCTTCGACTAGACACGCGCGCTGGGTTTTGTTATTTACGGGTCTCCTTGCGGCGGTGGCGCTTCGGGGGCAATTAGCCACGAGGCAACAAGCGTGGATTCCCACGTTTTCGGATGAGTTCGACGAGGCGGAACTGGAGTTTCCGAAGTGGTCGGTACATGACCCATGGGGACACGCGCGCAACCGTGAATCGCAGGCGTGGGTGCCCGGCGCCGTGCAGTTGCAGGATGGCAATGCGCGTATTGCGGCGCGGCGTGAAAATGCACGTTTCGACGGGGAAACACGGGAATACACCTCGGGGATCATAACCACTTATGGATCTTTCGCGCAGATGTACGGGCGCTTCGAAATCCGGTGCCGGATTGCTGCCGGGCGCGGGTTTGAAACAAAGTTTTGGCTGCTGCCGATCCCGAAAGGCGAGGTTCCCTCGATCGATGTCTTAGAGGCGATTGGAAGCGAGCCCTCGAAGGCTCATTTTGCAAATCGTTGGGGGGATGAAAAGACGGAGCGCTCTTATACAGGGTCGTGGAACACGCCCGATCTTTCGAAGGATTTCCACATTTTTGCCGTCGAGTGGGATAAAGACAAGATCGTCTGGTTCGTGGATGGCAAAGAGCGTTTCCGGTCTGTGGACGGGGTGCCGCACCAACCCATGTATCTTGTGGCAAGCCTGGCGGTGGGGGGCACGGAGGCGAAATGGCCGGACAGCACGACACCATTTCCGGCATTCTTCGACATTGATTATGTGCGGGTATTCCAACGTCCCTGATTTGATATAGTTTGCTGAAAACCTCAATGAAAAACTTATCCGCCCCCGCCGCGTTGATGTTTGCGTGCGTCGCCGCCGCGAGCGCGCAAACGCATGCGCCGCTGCCGCCGCTTCCCGCTCCACAGGCAATACCGAAGCCGGCGCCCGCGACTGATGCGCCTTATGCTCCACAGGCGATTTTACCGGGTGGTATTGTGATCCCCCTCTATCCGCCAAATTCTCCGTATTTGAAAGCGGACCGGCTGAAGGAGCCCGAACAGTACAACATGAGCCAGGCGGTTCCGGCGCGAATCGGCAGCATCGTCAATATCCACAACCCTTCTATTGAGGTGCATCCGGTGGACCGCGCCATTAACACGGGGGCGGCAGTGATTCTTGCGGCCGGCGGGGGCCACAACACTTTGAATGTTGGTGGCGAAAGCGCCGATTTCGTTCCTTATTTTTACAACTACGGGGTAACGACGATCATCCTTCGAAACCGTTTGCGGAGCAGCGGATACAACCCGCAGGTGGATGCGGTGAACGATGCTCTGCAGGCGATTCGAATGGTTCGCGCATATGCGAAAGAGTGGGGTATCGATCCGAACAAGATCGGCATTATGGGCTTCTCGGCAGGTGCGGAACTTTCGGCGCCCGCGGCTGTTTTGTTTGAGGATTTCGATAAGAAAAATAACGTTCCATCCGACCCGCTGGCCGGGGTGACGTCGCGCCCGGATTTTGTGGGCATTATCTATCCCGGTCCATCGCCTTTCACGCGGAATAGAACCGCTCCGCCGATTCCGCGCAACACGCCTCCGGCTTTCATCGCGTGCGGCGGGTCGGGCGACAGAGGTCATGCGGTTTGGGCAATCGAATACTTCAGCGCGATGCTGAGTGCGGGAATTCCGAATATCGAGATGCATATCTATGGAAACGGCCGGCATCCGGGCGATCCGCTGCCGGATGGAAGCAGGCAATCGGGTGGTTTGACGGACCGTAACAATACGCCCTACGGCACCTGGCAACTCCGGTATATCGACTGGTTCCGCGAATTAGGCTTCCTGCAGAAGCCGGGGGTGGAGACCAAGGCGGCGAAGGATATCGCGCGCTTCCTTACGGAGCCTCCGCCTGGGCAGGGCAGAGGCGGCGGGCGCGGTGGGCGCGGCGGCGCACCGGGCGGCCAGGGGGCGCCGGGCGCACCTGTGACTCCCGGGACGGCTACACCCGGTCAGGGCAGAGGCGGGGTTCCTCCGGCTCGCTAAGCGGATTTGAGCATACCCGAAATTCTCTAGCCCAGCAGCGACCAGTACCAAGCCTGCCCCGCCATGGCAGTCGCCAACGCGGCGGCGCCGAGAAAAGAGCCGAAGGGGAGTTGAGCTTCACCCGCATCCTGCCTGGTGAGCTTGATATAAACGATCCCGATTACTGAACCGGCTACCGAGCCCAGAATCACGGTCAGAAGGGCGCCTCGCAGGCCAAGAAACGCGCCAACCATGGCGATCATTTTCACGTCGCCGAAGCCGAGGCCCTCTTTGTGCCGAAACTTCTCGAAGAGCCAACCCAGCAGCCAAAGCGATCCCGCGGGCAGCAGGGAGCCGAGAAGCGCTTCGCCGAGTGATGTCATGCGTACGCCGGGGTGAAAGCCGGCGATCATCGCGGTGAAGCGAAACGTGGTGTCGGGAACCGGTACGAAGGGAGCGAACGCGATTCCCATGAGGAAGCCGCCGATGGTGAATTGATCGGGCAGCAGAAGAGTTTCGAAATCACTGAAGACCAGGGCGATCAGCATCGCCGCGAAGATGCAATATTTAAGAGCCGCGGGTGTGAGACCCAACTGCGCGACAAAGAAGCAAAAACAGATCGCTGTCAGCAGTTCCACCAGCGGATAGCGCCAGGAAATCGTCTGCGAACAGTGACGGCAGCGAGCGCGCAGAATGATCCAGCTAAGAACGGGAATATTGTCATACCAGGCGATGAGGCCTTCGCAGGACGGGCAATGGGAACGAGGGCTTACGACGGAGAGATCCTGTGGCCAACGGTGAATGCAGACGTTCAGAAAACTTCCGATGAGTAAACCGAAGGCGAACGCAAGAATGGAAGCGAGGGGCGCGGGGACGATCTCAGGCACTCGGCACCTGGCCCAAAAGCCTGGAGTAGGCGGCGAGGGTGGATTGCACCATGTGCTGTTCAGTGAAGCGTTCCAATACTGTTTGACGCGCCGCGATGCCCAAATGTCGATCCGGACTCGAGAATGCGCTGGTAAGCGCGGCTGCGATGGCATTGAGCTCATTGCGAACCAGCCTGCCATTCACGTTATTTTCGATCAATTCGGGAATGCCCCCCACGTCGCTTGCGATAACTGTGACGCCGTGCGCCATGGCGAGCAGAATTCCCGAACCAAGGCCCTCTGAGCGCGTGAGATATACGAAGACCCGCGCCCGCGGCAGATCGGCTGTTAGGTCTTTCGAAAACTCGACAGGAACACCCGCCAGTTCCGCTGCCCGCCTTGCCAGTTCCATGCCTTTTTCGGGATCAGTGGAATAAGGCGCGAGGATTGAACTGCCCGCTGAAGCGTCCGGCGGCGCCGGAACGCCGTCGTACACAACGGCAATTCGGGCTTGCTCGATTCCCCCTTCGCGGAGCTTCCGCAAGACGTGTTCGGAGATCGCAATAAACAGAGTGGGGACGCGGTATTTCCATCTGGAAACGATGCTTTGGCCGATGGGAAAGGCCACGCGGCGCGAGACGATCAGGGGTGTGCGGGCGAACAGTGCGCCCAGGGTATGGCTCCGCGCGTCGTGGGCATGCACGAGATCGAAGTGCCGGGTCAGCAGGCCTAATCTTAGGGGCTTGAGTTCGTGGCAAGGGAGGCTCCATTGGTTCGCAATCGCCAGCAGCGGCGAATCGGCGGGGGCAAGCAAGACGGAGTGATGCCCGGCCTGGCAGAGCCCCTTGTGCAATCGCAGAGCCTGCCACTGACCGCCCCTCATTTCCCTGCCGCTGTCCAGATGCAGAACGCGCATTAGCCGGCCAATTCCTTGCGGGCTTTCGCGTATTTCAGGAACGTATAAAGCGCTGCCATCCACGCAATCGCGATTCCCTGCGGTCCATCGAGAAAGCCTCGGCGAAGCACGTAAGTCCGGAACAGCGTCCAGGCGGGATCCACAACTAATTTGTGCAGCGGAACCGGCGTGCGATGCGCGTGAAGTTCCTTCGCGGCAAGAGTTGTATAGCGATCGAGGCTGCGGAGATGATCCGAGAGAGAATCGCACGTGAAGTGGAGAAGCTTGCCCTGAAGCTGCCCAACGGCGCCGCGGACGCGCACACTTTCATGCACGTAATCTCCGTACCACTCGGCGCGTTCGCGATGAAACAGGCGCACTTTGCGATCGGGATACCAGCCGCTGTGCAGTATCCATCTGCCCAGATATTGGGCAAGCCGCGGCATGGCGTATCCATCGCGGTCGGGGCCCGCCGTTTTGAGAGCCAGAATGTCGGCTTCCAATTCTTCGGAGAGGATTTCATCGGCGTCGAGCGAGAGTATCCATGGGTGGATGGCTGCCTGAGAGGCGAAGTTCTTCTGGGCGGAATATCCATGCCAGGGGTTCTCAATGACGCGAGCGCCCAGGGCCATTGCAATTTCGCGGGTGCGGTCCGTTGAACCGCTGTCGACAACCAGAACTTCCTCCACGCAGCGGAGACTCTCAATCGCGCGCGCGATGTGGCGCTCCTCATTCAGTGTGACGATGGTTGCGCTGATCTTCATCCGCGCTCAGTCATTTACCGGCGCCGCTGTAAAGCACAGAACGAAGATGCAGAGGGCCACCAGCGCCAAACGGATGCGAGCCCCTCCGATGGGAGTTTCATCGTAAAGCGGCGGATGTTTGCGGGCAAAGAAGAAGAGCAGAACAGCCCAAAACCACCACGGGTACCACAGCTTGCCGAGCGGGATAAGAGCCAGCAGGAATATGTTCGTGACCCATTTTTGCGCGCGCCCGATGAGCGCGAAAACCACATGGCCCCCGTCGAGTTGCCCGGCCGGCAGCAGGTTCATGGCGGTAGCGAACATCCCGACCCAAGCGGCGCGCGCTACCGGATGAAGATAGATGTCCGCGGCGGGCACGCCGGGGAAAATAAGGTGCTGCGCCAGCCAAAGCAAGACCGGAACTCCGAGCTGAATATTCCCCTGATGGTTAATGCCGGGCAAGACTTTGGAAAAAGCCAAACCAACGCCGAGGGCGGGGATCAGAAATATGAAACCGGCGATGGGTCCGGCGATGCCGATATCGAACAGGATACGCTTGGTACATACCGCCGACCGAATCCGGATGAATGCGCCGAAAGTGCCGGTGACAGGCATGGGGGATGGCAGGAAATAGGGCAAAGACGCGTCGATGCCGTAGTAGACGCAGGTCAGATAGTGCCCCATTTCGTGGGCCATCAGAATAGTGAGAAGTGTAAGGGAAAACGGCAATCCGGCGGCGAATGCAGCGGGACTTTGAAGCCCGACGGTAAAAACTCTTTCGAACTGATCGAGATCGAAAAGAGGCAGATTGTGGGCAAAATTGTACTGCATATGCGCGCCGACCAGGGTGGTAGTGAACAGGGTGGCGGCGAACAACAGTATATGCAGCCACAACCGCCGAAAGGCGGGCACGACGTTTTCGCTGACAGGCTGCTCGTCAGGCGACTGAAATCGTGAGAGAGACGCTGGTTCCGAAGCGGGAACAAGGCTCGGACGGGGCTCGATTAAGTCTTCTGGGGACACAACAGCACAGCTTAAGACCCGTTATTGCAGGGTCTGGAGTTCCTTGCCTGGTTTGAACCGAACTGCCTTACCCGGGGGGATGGAAACCTCCGCACCCGTGCGGGGATTTCGGCCGATGCCGGTCTTGCGGGGCTTCACCGTGAACACTCCGAAGCCGCGGAGTTCAATCCGGTCGCCATGCTCAAGAGCGCGTTTCATCTTCTCGAATACTGTTTCGACGGCCATTTCAGCCTTTGTCTTAGTGATGCCCGTCTTGTTCACGACTTCGTTGATAATGTCGAGTTTGATCAAACAACCCTCCTGCGCGGGCGCCGGCGGCCTCCGTGAGGAGCCAGCAAACCAGTGCGTACAAACCGATGATAGAATTAGGGTTATCTCAATGTCAAGCAACGGCCCCCCGAGGTCCGGCGCGACGGATGCGGGGCTTCTTGCGCCAATTCACCCGGCACTGTACAGGCAGACCTGCGCGCGCTTCGCCACCGGCATAACCGTGGTCACCGCCATCGACGAAAACGGACACCCACATGGAATGACGGTGAATTCGTTCTCGTCGGTTTCGCTTGATCCGCCGCTGGTGCTGGTCAGCATCGATCTGCGCAACGCCATTCTTGGGCACTTTCTTTCGAGCCGCTTTTTTGCGATCAATATCCTGGCCGAACACCAGCAACATCTTTCCACACGTTTTAGCAGCCCTTCAGAGAACCGGTTCCATCTGATCGACTGGCATGCGGGGACAACCGGCGTTCCTTTGCTTGAGGGAGTGCTCGCGCACCTGGAGTGCGCGGTCGCTCAAACGTTTGAAGCCGGGGACCACACGGTATTGGTGGGAGAAGTGCGGTACGCGGGCTACAGGGAAGGCAGACCGCTGGTCTATTTTGGCAGTTGCTACGAGAGCCTTGGCTCATAGCGTCAGGTGACCCAACAATCAAAAGCTGTAGCGCGATAACACGCAATTGCCGGCGAACGATATCCGAAAATCAGGTGTTTCGCAGCGCCGGGCGCGGAATTGGAACTGCAATTCACGGGGCATGGACCTCTTGACGCAATTCCCGACTTCAGCGCCGCCAGCACCGGCTCATCACGCACCGAGGGATTATGCCCGGACGCCGATGAACGTCTACTGGGAGATCACCAGAGCGTGCGCACTGGCATGCCGTCATTGCCGGGCGGAGGCCGCTCCACATGCCGACCCCAATCAGCTTTCTTTCAGGGAAGGTGTCGCGCTCTTAGATCAGATCCGGGAATTTGGCGATCCTTTGCCCCAGTTGATTCTCACGGGTGGCGATCCGCTCGACCGACCGGATCTCTTCGAACTGATCGATGAGGCGTACTGTCGCGGAATCAGCATATCGATTACGCCGGCAGCTACCGCCGCGCTCACCCGGGAAGTGCTCGTCCGGCTGCGGGATCATTCCGTTTCGGGGCTTGGCCTGAGCCTCGATGCGGCGACTGCTGAGCGCCACGATTCCATCCGGGGAGTTGCCGGGACGTTTGCGCGCACGCTCGATGCCATGCGGTGGGCCCGGGAACTTGGGATGCCTTTGCAGGTGAACACGCTGGTCTCTGAAGAGACTGCGCCCGATCTCCCCGCCGTCTGCGAACTTCTCAAGTGGTTCGGAGTGGCGCGATGGAGCCTGTTCTTTCTGATCTCGGTTGGGCGCGGCAAAGTGCTGCAGCCACTCCCACCGCGGGAAGCCGAGAAACTCATGCACTGGATCTACGACACTTCCCTGATCGCGCCGTTTATCGTGGCGACGACGGAGGCTCCGTCATATCGGCGAGTGGCCCTGAACCGCATGCGCGCAGAAGGCATGACGGGCGATGAGATCAGGAAAAGCAGCGCGTACCGGAGTTTCGGGATTCGGGACGGGCACGGGATTGTGTTCGTTTCGCACACGGGCGAAATTTGCCCGGCGGGTTTCTTGCCGCTTGTGGCCGGCAATGTTCGCGAGCAACGGCTGGCGGAGGTTTATTGGGATGCGCCGGTGTTCCGCAGTCTGCACGATCCTACGCAGTTTGAAGGAAATTGCGGAACATGTCAGCATCGCATGCTTTGCGGGGGATCCCGGGCGCGGGCTTTTGAAGCAACGGGTAATTTGCTGGCTACGGACCCGCTCTGCGCGCGCCCGGAGCGGCCCCCGTTATAAGGCGGATCAGGCGACCCGGTCGCAGGGCAAAAGGGAACTGGCCCGAAATTTCGCAAATGGGGCGAAATTCGAGCCAGTCCCGTTTTGCACGCTAACTTAACTAGAACGTGTAAAGAGGTATTTCGGGCCCCTGCACGGTTTCAACAGCGGCATCGGCAATCGATGCCTCGTCAGAACCCGGCACAAGCTCACCGGCTGCCACAGGCACCGCCGCCGGCACATTCGCCTGACGGTAGTAGAGCCCGGTGTCACCGAGGTAGATATCCAGCTCAGCCGGCCTTGGCAGGCTGCCCTGGATGAGCGCCTCTGAGAGCGGATCTTCGATGTACTTCTGAAGCGCCCTGCGAAGCGGGCGCGCGCCGTAACTGCGGTCCGCACAGGTCTTTTCCAGAATGTATTTCGCCGCGTCGGTATGCAGGCGGATCTTGATCTGCTTGGCTTCGAGGTTCTTGTTGATTCCTTCCACCAGCAGCACCATGATGCGAATCAAGTCATCATCGGTCAGTGACTGGAAAAGAATAATATCGTCCAGACGGTTGAGGAACTCGGGGTTGAAGGCGCGTTTTACCTCGCCCCTCACCTGATCTTCCACCTTGGATGCCTGACCTTCCAGCTGCGGAGCCTGGAAGCCAAGGTTTCCACGCTTCTCAAGGAAGCGCGCACCCAGGTTCGAGGTCATGATGATGATCGTGTTCTTAAAATCGATCTGATTGCCGAGCCCGTCGGTAAGCTGCCCGTCCTCAAAAACCTGAAGCAGGATGTTGAAAATATCCGGGTGAGCCTTCTCAATTTCGTCGAGCAAAATGATCGAGTACGGGTTCCGCTTCACGCGTTCGGTAAGCTGGCCGCCTTCCTCGTAACCGACGTATCCGGGAGGCGATCCGATCAGCTTTGAAACCGAATGCTTCTCCATGAATTCCGACATGTCGAAGCGGATCAGGCTCTTCTCGCTGCCGAACAGGAAGCTCGCGAGCGCTCTGGCGACTTCGGTTTTGCCGACGCCGGTGGGCCCAAGAAACAGGAACGAACCCGCGGGGCGTCCGGACGCCTTCAGACCGGCGCGCGATCTGCGAATTGCCCGCGCAAGAGCCGAAATCGCCTTTTCCTGGCTGATGATGCGGCGATGCAGTTCCTCTTCGATACGAAGAAGCTTGGCGATTTCTTCTTCCTTGATTGCCGTCATTGGAACGCCGGTCCAGCGGGCCACCACGTCTTCAATGTCTTCCTTGGTCACAATGCCTGTGGAAGAATCGTCGAGATTGTACTTCTCGCGCAGCTGACGCTGGTTTTCGCGTTCCTTGCGCTCTTCATCGGAATAGAAGCGCGCCTTCTCAAACTCGTGGTTGGCGATGGCGTTTTCCATCCTGTGAACGATGAATTTGATGCGCTTCTGAATATCGGCGAGATCGGCCGGAAGCGTGGTTTGGCGAAGCTTCACGCGCGCTCCCGCCTCGTCGATCAAATCAATTGCCTTGTCGGGCAGGAAGCGATCCGGAATGTACCGGTTCGAGGTGAAGACCGCTGCCTCGATCGCGTCGTCGGTATAGCTGACCGCGTGAAACTTCTCGTAGCGGTCTTTAATGCCGTACATGATCTTGACCGCGTCGGATTCGTTCGGCGGCGGGACTTTCACGGCCTGAAAGCGACGTTCCAGGGACCGGTCTTTCTCAATCGATTTTCGGAATTCCGCTGGAGTTGTCGCGCCGATGCACTGAATTTCGCCGCGTGACAGGGCGGGCTTCAGGATATTCGCGGCGTCCAGCGACCCTTCCGCCGAACCGGCGCCGACTAAGGTATGAAGCTCATCTATGAAGATGATGGCGTTCTGGCTTTCCATCAATTCTTTCATGATGGTTTTCAGCCGCTCTTCAAACTGCCCGCGATATTTGGTTCCCGCCACGATCAACGAGAGATCGAGGGCCAAAATCCGCTTATCGGCAAGGAACGATGGCACATCGCCATCCGCGATCCGTTGCGCCAGGCCCTCTACGATCGCGGTCTTTCCCACGCCCGGCTCGCCGATCAGGACAGGATTGTTCTTCGTACGGCGGCAGAGAATCTGTACCACGCGCTCCAGCTCATGGTCGCGCCCGATCAGCGGATCAAGCGAGTTGTCCATGGCGGACTGGGTGAGATCGCGCGAAAACTCCGTCAGCAGCGAACTTTCCTTAGGGCGGTTCGATGCTACCTTTTCCGATTGCGATCGCTGAAGCTCCTCCCGAATCGTGGAGAGCCGCAGACCGCGCTCATGCAGGATTTCCGCCGCAAAACACTTTTCTTCCCGCAGCAACCCCAGCAGGAGGTGCTCTGTGCCAATGTGCTTGTGATTCAGACGCTCGGCTTCTTCCGCGCCGTACGCCAGAACGCGTTTACACTCATGGCTGAGAGGCAAGTCGACCGACGTGGAAACCTTTTCACGAACGGTAGTATGCCCTTCAATCTGCTTTCTTATGGAATCGACTGCGGCGTGCGACCGCAGGAACCTATTCGCCAGTTGCTTATCTTCGCGGAGAAGGCCCAATAACAGGTGCTCAGTCTCGATGTACGGGCTGCCAAACTGGCTGGCTTCGTACCTGGCAAAAAAGATCACTCGCCTCGCCTTTTCCGTATATCGTTCAAACATTTGGTCTAGCTGCTCCCTTGTAACGCTCGACTGCCGCGTTCACCAATCCGGAGAATTCGCCCGGATTGAAGTCTCTACTCTAAAGATACTCTCCGCGCGTGTTCAGTTGCAAAAACAACATTCGTTAATCATGGTCCGGTACTGCATGAAGCGCCCCTCCCTCAAGACTCAGCACCCGATCGCACTGCCGCGCGAATTGCAGGTTATGAGTGACAAGGATTGTGGTGAGATTGCGCTGTTGCCGCAGATCCGCCAATAATTCAAAGACCATTTCACCGGTCCGGGTGTCCAGATTTCCGGTGGGTTCATCGGCCAACAACAAAGATGGCCCGGATACCAGTGCGCGGGCGATGGCAATCCGTTGCTGCTCGCCCCCGGAAAGTTCTCCGGCGCGATGGTGGCCCCGGTTTACAAGCTTGACTTCATCCAGGCAGACTTGCGCTTCAGCTCGCGCTTTCGACCGGGAGACTCCTCTAATCAGGAGTGGCATCATGACGTTCTCCTCGGCGGTGAACTCCGGCAGTAAGTGGTGCTGCTGCCACACATACCCGATTTCGCGGTTTCGGAATTCCGAGAGTTGCCGCTCGGGCAGATCAGTGATCTCCTTTTCTTTGTAGTAAATCTTTCCGCTGGACGGCTTGTCGAGGCCGGCGATTAGATGCAGCAGAGTGCTCTTCCCCGCCCCGCTTGGCCCAATGATCGCGACCTGATCGCCCGCACCGACGCTAAGGTCGAGTTCGTGGAAGATCACCAGGGCGGAATCCCCGGAGCGATAAACCTTTCCCAGTTTGTCTACGCGAACCAATCGACAGTTTAGCGCCCGCAAGGCGCGGCCGATGGGATAACTTAACCCATTTACCTCAAACTTACGTCCCAGATCTTTTCCCGGCGCGAATGGCCGTCCGGTCCGTCGACTTCGAGCGCCACGATGAAATCGCCGCCTTTGTCATATCTGTGAATGGGATTTTGCTCCGAGGAAGTCGCGCCATCGCCAAAAGTCCATTTCCATGAAGTGGCTTTGCCCGGGGTTTCATCGAAGAACGCCACTTCGCGGCGCTCCGTGCTGAGCACCTTAAACCGCCAGTTGGCTTCGAATTTTCGGAGGGACGGCTCGAGCGGCATCAACCGGAATCCCAAAAGCTCGTCCGCTTTACCGTACATGGTGTGCTGCCGCGACAAGTTCCAGAAGGCGTGCGACTGGCTTCGCGCGTTGTCATAATCGAGCACCGCCCAGGCGAGGCCGATCAATTTGTTCTCGGTCAATACGGATTCGACCGCGCGCTCCGGCCCTTCACATCCGGCGTAATCGAAGGGTGTGATCCAGAACTCGAGGACCAGTTTGCCCGATTCACCCGGCTTGAAATTGTAGCCGTAAGCCGCGTTTGCATACGGCAGGTTCTTCACGTAGGAATTACAGCCCCAGGCGAGCGCCCAATCTTTGCCAAGCGGCGGGGTCATGATGTGGTAGTTTTGCGCCTGCACGCCATGCATGGAAAAGTGCGCGTCTCGCTCGCTCATTTCCTTGGAAGTCCGAAAACTCTCAATCAAGGGTCCGCCCGACATGTCCCCATCCACCACCAGTTCGAAGATGTCATTATGCAGTCCAGGCTGCGCGAAGTCCCAGTAGTTGTCGTAAGCCTCATAAAGGAAATAGAGTCGGTTCATTCCTTTGACCCAGCCGACTTTCACCCTGACGTCGAGGTCCTTCGGATCGGGCTTCTGGTCTTTGTGAACGTCATTCACCAGTTGATCCATTCCGATTGCGTAATCGTCCGGCACCATCTTCCAGTCGTCGGCACTGCCGTCGATTCTGGGGATTTTGTCCGCGGGGAACTGGAAGATTTTGAAGGTGACATCCGGACGATCGGCCGCTAACGCCACCCGGCCTTGGCCGAGCGGGATGGACAAAGCCAGCAGAGCAGAAGCTGATGTTTCACGGTCGCCGAGTATACAGCACGGTATCCTCGTTGCTGCATGGCTTCCTCTCCCATTCGGTGGCTGGTTATCGGAATTGGCGACATCACCACCAAACGTGTGTTCCCCGCCATTCGGGAAGATCCCCGAAGCGATTTCTATGGCGTGGTGACGCGGAGTCCTGAGAAAGCCGCGGCGTTTCCCGGCACCCGCGTCTGGACCGATCTCGCCGAGGCGCTCCGGGATTCGGCAGTGGATGCGGTCTATGTGGCGTCGCCGGTGCTCTATCACGCCGAGCACGCGATCGCGAGCCTTCGGGCCGGTAAGCACGTGCTTTGCGAGAAGCCTGTCGCCATGAACTATGCCGAAGCGAAGAGTATGGCCGCGGCGGGCAATACTTCGGATCGGCTTCTGGGCATCGCATATTTTCGGCGCCTTTTTCCGAAACTGATTCGCGCGAAACAGTTGATATCCGAAGGGGCCATCGGGCAGCCGGTTCTCGCTGAAGCGCATTGCGACGGCTGGCTCGAAAGTGAAGATCGCGGCTGGCTGCGCGACCCTGCTCTTGCGGGCGGCGGTCCCCTGTACGACATCGGTTCGCACAGGATCGACGCGATGAATTTCCTTTTCGGCGCGCCAACGCGAGCCACTGGTCTTCTGTCCAATAGCATCCACCAACTGGGCGTGGAAGATTCCGCCAGCGTGCTGATCGATTACGCGAACAAGGCGCGCGGCATTGTGGACGTGCGCTGGAATTCGCGCATTGTCCGCGACGATTTGCGAATTGTTGGAACGGAGGGCGAGATCAATCTGGATCCCCTGCATGGCCACAGCCTTCGGGTAAACGGAATTCATGAGGATCACCCGCGTCACCCGAACGTTCACTTCCCCCTGGTCCAGAATTTTGTCGCGGCTGTGCTCGAGGGAACCCCTCTCGCCTGCACGGCTGACGAGGCGATTCAAACGGATTGGGTTACGGCGGAAGCCGTGCGCGCGGGGAAGCAATAAATGCCCGCCGCGTCGCTGTCTCCCATAGGGTTGGCGATGGCGGCCACCATGTCGGTCACGAACGTATTGACCGATGTGGCGCGCAAACGCGCGCTCACTGGCCGCGAGCTCATTCCGGCAACGTTCTGGATTCGCACCGCGGTCACTTTCTGTTTCGCGGTGGTTCTGTTATGGCGCATCCTAAACGGCACGCGGATTGTGATTCGCGATGGCGGGCCGCTGTTCGGAATCGCTTCATGGCATCTGAACCCGATTCCCACATTTCTGATCTACCTGCTGCTGAACGTACTTCTGATTTCGTGCGTAACGCTGCTCTATTTCAAGGCCCTGCAAATCACGCCGCTTTCCATGTGCGTGCCCTTTCTCTCATTTACGCCGGTGTTCCTGATTCCCACAGGGTTTGTGATTCTGGGCGAAGTTCCCGCCGCTCTAAAAGCGGTTGGCGTGGCGCTCATTGTGGTTGGGTCTTTGGTGATGCACCGCCGTCTTTTCGCTGAAGGCCTGATGGCGCCGGTGAGGGCGGTGCTGCGCGAAAAAGGCAGTCGGTACATGCTGCTTGTGTCGTTCATCTTTTCTATTACGAACCCTCTCGATAAAAAGCTGGTCGGCATGAGCGATGTTTTTACCGAGGCATTTTCATATGGCGCGGGTCTCGCGGTCGCATTCTGGATTATGGGGCGCGCCCGCAAAGGCAATTTCACCGCGGCGGCGCGCGCGAACTGGATGTGGATCTCAATGGCAGGTCTGCTGGATGCCGTTTCGCTCCTGTTCCAACTCGCGTCATACACATACATCGCAGTGGTGATTACGGTCAGCATCAAACGTGCCGGGATCGTTTTATCCGTGTTCTCCGGCTGGCTCTTTTTCCATGAACGCAACATTACCGATCAGGTGATTGCCGCGTCCGTGATGTTCTGCGGCGTGCTGATTTTGTATCTGCCGCTCTCGGCGGCGGAAACGGCGACGATGGCGGCGCTCACGCTGATCGGCATGTCAGCGGCGCTTTATTTTACGAGGCATGAAAAGGTGGTGGCATGAACGTCGCGTTCGTTGGATGCGGAGGTATGGCGGCTCACTATCTGGGTGTTTATCGCGACCTCGACTGGGTTCGTGTACTCTTCTGCATTGACGCCGATGAGGAAAGCGCCGAGCGCGCAGCAGCCGGTTTCGAAGGCACGAAACCGGTGGCGACTACCAATTTTTCACAGGCGCTGGCGCCAGAAGTAGATGCCGTGGTTATCAGCTCACCGAATCACTGCCATGCCGAACAGGCAATCGCCGCGATCGGGGCTGGTAAACATGTGCTGCTTCAAAAACCGGTAGCCGCAAATTTGGCTGACGCTGAGAGGATCGCGGATGCCGCATCGCGATCCAGGCAAACCATCGGGCTCTACATGAGCTACTTCGACCAGCCTCTTATGTACGACCTGCGTGAGATGGTGGCTCAGAGCCGATTGGGCGATGTGGTCCATTGCTACGCGCGGCTGATGCATCGCGGAGGAATGATGTGGTCGAGGGAAGCGGTCACCGGAAAACGCACCTGGCGCGGCTCCGTGGCGGAGACGGGTGGAGGCTGCTTCATTCAACTGGCGGTTCATTACATTCACATTTTCGAATGGATCACGGGAGCGCGCGTGGTGCGTACGACGGCGCTTACCAATCGATTGCATTGTCCCGGACTCGAAGGCGAAGACGTCGCGTCGGCATTGTTGCAGCTTAATTCCGGGGCTCTTGTGACGCTCGATACCGCCTGGTGCGCGGATGGGGAAGAACTCGCGATCCATGGCACGGCGGGGCGAGCGGTGTATCGCGGCAATCGCCGGCTTGCGCTCTCATCGAGTGCGGGACCGTATCAAGGCCATGCGATTCGATACAGCGGAGGCGTGACGGACGCATTCGGCGGCCCTGTTGGAGCGGAGCAAACCATCGAGGTTTCCCCACCGGCGTTCGCCGATGTGACGAATCCGTTCAATCAGCACGTTCGATTCCTTGAAGCCGCACGTTCAGGAAAGCCCGCGCCGGTATCGATTGCTTCCGGCGTTTGGGACATGCGAGTGGTATCGGCGGTGTACAACTCCGTCGCGACGGGCCGAACGGTTGACATGAAATGACGGAACTGGGCATCGTCTCGGATGAGATCGATCGCGATTTCGCCGCCGCGGTCCGTATCGGCGTTCCACTCGGTTTGCGGCGCTATGAAATTCGGGGTTTGAAGAGCGGCCGCGCCCCCATGTGCGATCGCGAAGAAATGCGCGAAGTGGAGCGCATCGCCGCGTATGAAGGCATCGAAATAACGGCGCTCTCACCCGGCTTGTTCAAGCTCACGGAATACCGGGAAACGTTCGATCGTGAAATGCGCGAAGTGTATCCGTGGGCCGCCGAGTGGGCGCACCGCTGGAATTTGCCGGGCCTCATTGTGTTCGGATTCCACAAACCCGGTACAACCGAGGAGAATGCGTCGAGGTTTGCCTCGGAGCCCGTTCCACCGCACGTTATTGGATGGATGGCAGAGGCGGGAGAGCGCGCCGCGAGTGATGGGCTTACCTTAATGATCGAGCCGGAGCCAGTCTGCCGGGCCGATACCGCGCGCGGCACCGCCGACATGATTGAGCAAACGCGCAGCACGGGCCTGCGTATTAATTACGACCCGGGGAATGTCGCCTGGTTCGAGCAGCGCGACCCGCTGTATGAATTTTCAGCAGCGGCAAAATGGATCGCCAACGTACACATCAAAGACCTGCTGCCCCCGAAGCCGGGTGAGCGCCCTCAGTTCGTTCCCGCCAGCGAAGGCATGATCGATTACCGGGCGCATTTCTCGGCGCTTCAGGAATCCGGCTACACCGGACCGATATCGATCGAACCCCACATGGATGGAAGTCCTGAAACGATAAAGCGCTGCATCGATGCCGTCCGGCGCCTGGTCTAATCCGGTGTGTTCCGGCTCCATCGCGGAGCGGCTGAGCGTGGAACCAGATACACTGGCACCTGAACATGACCTTCCTTATTGGAGCTATTCTCGGCGCCCTGGCCTGGTTCTTCGTTCGCATAGTCATTTTCGGCGTCTACACGGTCGATCAGAATGAACGCGCCGTAAAGACTAGTTTCGGGCGGGCGGAGCGTGTGCCCGGCGATAAGACAACGCTCGACGAGCCTATTGCCGAGAACCTTCGTCCCGAAGAGCGCGAACGCTACGTCTATCCGCAGGTTCGCGTGATCCAGCCTGGCGGACCCTACTTCCGGATGCCGTGGGAAAGGATTCATAAAGTGTCCATCGCGACTATGACGGTGAATATGGCGATGGATCTTGAGGACCCTTCCGCGAATCAGGGCGGCACCCGCCTGGAAGCCGTCACGAAAGACCAGCTCAACACGGGTCTGACGGGCCAAATCCGGTATCGGGTGAGCGAAAGTAATCTCTACGCGTACCTGTTCGGAATTAAGAAGCCGTTCGTGCATGTCATGGGTTATTTTGTTTCGGTTCTGCGTCAGCGCATCGCAAACTTTGAAGCTCCTCCCGACCCTCTGGCGGCTGCAAACACACAGGTCCCGGGCGCGCCGCCTCTGGGCAACGAGATGATCGGGGTTTCGATCAACGATCTCCGCAAGAACCTTCGCGACCTGAACGAATACGTCGATACGGAATGCCGCTCCGCCCCCGCCCGTTATGGCGTGGTATTCGACGCTTCGCTGATTACGGCGATCGATCCGCCTCCCGAAGTAGAATCCGCTCTCGCCGCCATTAACACCGCGCATAATCAGGTATCGAGCGATATCAGTCTTGCGCAGGCTGCCGCGGACCAAAAGATCGTGCAATCGCGCCGCGCGGTGGAGATTGAAACGCTTAGAGCGCAGGCGGAAATGGAGCCGCTGAAGTCGCTCGCATCGGAACTGCTGGAGTTGAATAAAACCGGCCCTGACGTGCTGGCCGCGTATCTGCGCAATGTGCGGATGGTGCTGCTCGACAAGGCTCAGCAGATTTACCTGGAGGTGAGCCGATGACCAGCGTGATCACTGCCGCTCTGGTGGTCTTTTTCCTGGGCTTCATAATTGAGGCCCTGCTGTTGGGGCTCGCGCGATTTTTCGGGCTGTTCGCCACGGTGCGGGAAGGCACCTGCCGTGTGTACGTGCTTTTCGGCAAAGTCATCGGAGTGCTCGATCAGCCAGGGCTCCACATCCTGCCGGCGACGCTGGGGGTTCGCGCGTTCATCGTGAATCTCTTCGGCGCGTGTCACGTGCTCGACATGCGGCTCGATCAGGAATACCTGCGCAGTGAGGCCGTCAATTCTGAAGAGGGCGCCCCGATGGGTATCGGCATCTGGTACGAGATGTGGATCAGCGATCCAGTTTCTTATCTTTTCAAGAACACTGATCCGCGTGGGTCGCTGCGCGCCAATGTTTCGAATTCCGCGGTTCGCTGTCTCAGCAATATGCCTCTCGCGGAAATGCTGGGAACGCGGCATTCGATGAGCCAGGCGGTGCGCGCGGAAGTCTCCGCGAAATCGCAGGCGTGGGGTTATAAGATCGGCTCGGTTTACATTCGTAAGGTGCATTTTCGCGATGCCGGGATGATTCGGCAGATTGAAGAAAAAGTGGTCAACCGGCTGCGACAGGTCACGTCGGCGATTCGTCAGGCGGGCGCCAATCAGGTAAGCGTCATTACCAGTTCGGCGGAGCGCGAAGCCGCTATCGAGTTTGCGCGCGCGGCCGTGATTCGCCCCGCTACTTTGCGCCGTGTTTTTCAGGAAATTGCCACGGTTCCCGAGGTTAATGAGGCGTTATTTCAAATTCTGGAAACGCAGCGCATCATGGCGAGCCCCAGCAGGCTGATGCTGCTCCCTTCCGGCCAGCAGGGGCGGTTACTCTCCACGCTGCTCGCCGCCGACTCAACCGATACATCGCAAGTCGCTAAACAGCGGGACCTCAAAAATATGCCGACCACGCCGCCCAAATCTCAAACATGACGTCGCTGAACCACCGGGCCCGCGGCACTCGCCCTGTTCTCTTAGCAGGCTTTGGCGGGCTACTGCTACTGATGGCGGTCGCCGGTTTTGACGGCCTGAGACTGCTGCGATCTATCCAGACCCGCAGCGACGCTGTGAGAAACGATTTTATAGAACGCAACCGCGTGCTCAATCAGATGCGCGGCGATCTCTATCTCTCCGGCACATTCGTTCGCGATTACATACTTGAACCGGACCCTTCGCGCGCCGATTCCGACCGGGAGCGGCTGGCCCGCACGCGCACAGACATTGCCGCTGAAGTAGCGGCATATAGCCGCGTTCAAAGCTCCGCCGAGGCTGAGAACGTGGCCAGTCTTCGGCAGCAGCTCAGTGATTATTGGCGTCTCCTTGAGCCGGCTATGCGGTGGGATTCCGAGATGCGGCGGCGCGCCGGGTATCTGTTCCTTCGCGATCAGGTTTACCCGCGCCGAACCGCCCTGGTGGCGACGACGGACCAGATCGCGGCAATCAACGAACACAGGCTGAACGAACGAATTCTTCAGGTAACCGAACTCTTTGCCGGCCTTCGAATACGTGTGGGGTTGACGGTGGCGATCACGCTGGCGCTCGGCGGACTGCTGGCCGCGTTCACGACCCGGAGAATTCTCGCGTACGAAGGGGCGGCGGCGAGGCACCTCGCCGAAATGGATGCGGCGCGGGAGGAGATGAGGGAACTCTCCGCGCGCATCGTCGCGGCGCAGGAGAACGAGCGCCGCGCGATCTCGCGTGAACTTCACGATGAGGTCGGCCAATCGCTTTCCGCCTTGCTGGTGACGCTGGGGAATATGAAGGCGGAGATGCCGCCGGCGGCGCAATCCGCCCTGATGGGGCATCTTGATTCTCTTCGCGCCCTCACAGAAGCGAGTCTGCGCGCCGTGCGTGACATGGCGCTGCTGCTTCGCCCGTCTATGCTGGACGATCTCGGTCTGGTCCCGGCGCTGCAATGGCAAGGGAGGGAGGTTTCGAAGCGCTCGGGCCTGAGCGTCAGCGTGGATGCGGAAGGTTTTCCCGATGAACTTCCCGATGAATATCGGACTGCGATCTACCGGGTTGTGCAGGAGGCGCTGCACAACTCTGAACAGCACGCGAAAGCTTCGTCCGCTCGCGTAACCCTCCGCGCAAGTTCAAATGCGCTGGTGCTTTCCGTGCAGGATGACGGGCATGGTTTCGAAGCGGGAACGGCACGGGGCATGGGGCTGCTCGGTATGCAGGAACGGATCGCAAACCTGGGAGGTACGTTTAATGTAGAGTCGGATGCGCAACACGGAACGCTCGTGATGGTGCGTCTGCCTCTACCGAAGAAAACATGAAAACCATCCGCATACTGCTCGCCGACGACCATACCGTGATGCGCACCGGATTGCGGGTTCTGCTGGAACGGCAGCCCGATTTTAAGGTAGTGGCGGAGGCTGCCGACGGACGCGAAGCCGCGGAGCTCGCGGAGAAACTGAATCCGGACGTGGCAGTGCTGGATGTGGCGATGCCCCGGTTAAACGGGCTCGACGCCGCTCAGCAGATATCGGGCAAAAATCCCTCGATCGCGATAGTGGTGCTGAGCATGCACGCCGACGAGGGCTATATCATTCGGGCCTTGAAGGCTGGCGCCCGCGGCTATCTGCTGAAGGACTCCGCTGAAGCCGATTTGATATCGGCAATTCGCGCGGTTCACGACGGCAAGGCGTTCTTCAGCCCGGTGATCAGCCGAATGCTGGCGGAAGATTTCATCCGCCAGATCAACGACAGAGGCGTGGAGGATAGCTATGAACTGCTCACGATCCGCGAGCGTGAAGTTCTGCAACTGCTGGCTGAAGGGAAGTCGAACAAGGAAGTGGCCGCCGTGCTGAATCTGAGTCACTATACGGTGGAGACGCACCGGGCGAACATTCTCGAAAAGCTTCGGCTGCACAGCACGCCGGAACTGATTCTTTATGCGGTGCGGAAAGGCGTGATCTCGTAACTGACGCGGACCCGCCTGTAAACTAAAGGATTCATGCAAAGTGCCGGAATCGTAGGCCTTCCCAACGTGGGGAAGAGCACCCTCTTCAACGCAGTTACTCAGTCCCGTAAGGCCATGGCGGCTAATTACCGCTTCTGCACCATCGAACCGAATCAGGGGATTGTGACCGTTCCCGACGATCGGCTGGAGGTGCTTTCGAAGCTGAGCGGGTCTCATAAAGTCATCCCGGCGATTTTTGAATTCGTGGACATCGCGGGTCTGGTGAAAGGGGCCAGTGCCGGCGAAGGTTTGGGCAATCAGTTCCTGGGCCATATCCGCGAAGTCGATGCGATTGTGCAGGTGGTCCGGTGCTTTGAGAATTCGGATATCGAGCACGTGATGGATACGGTGGATCCGATTCGCGACATCGAGGTAGTCAACACCGAACTCATTCTGGCGGACATCGACAGCATTCAGAAGCGCCGGACAAAGCAACAGAAAGCGGCGAAGGGCGGGGACAAAAAAGCGATCGCCGAAATCGCGTTGATGGACCGGCTGGAACCGCATTTGAACAAAGGGCAGTTTGCGTTCAGTATGGAGATCGCGCCGGAAGAGACCGCGATCATGAGAGGTCTGTTCCTGCTGACCGCGAAGCCTACCCTGTTCGCGTGCAATGTGGCGGAAGGGGAACTCGCGGATCCGGCTTCGAATCCGTGGGTCGCGAAGGTGCGGGACTATGTGGCGCATCATCACGGCACGCGCGCTGTAGTGGTTTCGGCCGAGATCGAGTCGGAACTCATTACCCTGCCGGCGGACGAGCGCGCCGAGTACCTGGAAGGCTTGGGAGTGGATCAGCCTGGTTCGGCAAAACTGGTGAAGGAAGCGTATTACCTGCTCGGGTTACGGACCTATTTGACGACGGGTGAGAAGGAAACCCGCGCGTGGACGATTCACGCGGGGGATAAGGCTCCGCAAGCCGCGGGCGTGATTCATTCCGACTTTGAGAAGAGTTTTATCTCGGCGGAAACGGTTGCGTATGAGGATTTGGTGGCTTGCGGGAGTTTTGCCCGCGCTCGTGAGCTGGGAAAACTGCGCACGGAAGGCAAAGATTACGTTGTGCAGGATGGCGACGTGATGGAGTTCAAGACTTTTCTGTAACCCGATCGGGCGAGGCGGTTAGAATTTCGCCTTCGAAGCAACCATTTAGCTTTACCGTACGCGGACGGGGCGGTGTCGCCATTTGGCGCCTGGCCCGTTTTTGGCATGAGCGGCACCTCGACCCGCGCTTTTCCTGAGCGTCTTTTCCCGGGGTTCCGAGGGACCGTCAGCGCGGGTGGAGATGAGTGTCGGTTTAAACCTTCGCCGACACCGCTGTTTGGTATTCCTCGTAGTTTCCGCGGAAATCTTCGAGCCCGTCGGAATCGATGTGCCAAATGCGGGTGGCGGTTTCTTCGAGCAGGTCGTGGTCGTGCGTGACCAGGAACAGGGTTCCGTCGAACTTTTGCAACGCGATATTGAGCGCGTTGATGGATTCGAGGTCGAGGTGGTTCGTCGGTTCGTCGAATACGAGCACATTGGGTTTCTGCAGCATCAGCTTGCAGAAAATGAGACGCGCCACTTCGCCGCCGGAAAGAGCCTGAGTCGGCTTGAGCGCTTCGTCGCGCGCAAAAAGCATTTGCCCCAGCACGCCGCGAAGTTCCTCAACGCCCGCCTGCGCATCCCACTGCTGCAGCCAGTCAAGCAGAGTCATGCCGTTCTGAATGGTGGCCCGCGGGTCTTGCGGGAAGTAGCCGATTTGTACTTCGTGGCCCCACTCGACCTTGCCGCCGTCGATTTCAAACGGCTCGTCGTCAGTGCCGGGCAAGCCGGTGAGAAGCGAGCGCAGAACTGTCGTTTTACCCGCGCCGTTTCGGCCAATGATGCCGACCTTCTCGCCGCGCGAAATGCTGACCGTGAAGTTGTTGACGACCTTCGCTTCGGGATAGCTCTTCGACACGCCCTTGACTTCAAGGGCATGTCTGCCCGAAGGCCGCTTCATATCGAACTTGATGAACGGGCGCGCTATGTTGGACCGGGCAAGATCACTGGTTTGCAACCGCTCCACTTCCTTCTTTCGGGAAGTCACCTGACTGGAACGCGTACCGGCCGAAAAGCGCGCGATGAATTCGTTTAGCTGCTCGATTTTCTTCTCGCGCTGCGCGTTCTGCGACTCCAGGCGGGAGCGAATTTGCGTCTTCGCCATCACCATGTCGTCGTAGCCGCCGGTGTAAGTGATGATGGTTTGGTAATCGATATCGGCTGTGTGGGTAGTGACGCTGTTCAGGAAGTGGCGATCGTGCGAAATCACGATCAGCGTGCCCTGATAGCGGTTCAAAAAATCCTGCAGCCAGTGAATGGATTCGAGATCGAGGTGGTTCGTCGGTTCATCCAGCAGCAGGGCATCGGGGCCGCCGAAGAGAGCCTGGGCGAGCAGCACGCGCACCTTTTGGCCGCCCTGCAACTCGCTCATTTTTCGTTCGTGAAGACGCTCGGGAATGTCGAGCCCGTCGAGCAGGATCGCGGCGTCGCTTTCGGCGGAATAACCGTCGTTTTCCGCGACCACGCCCTCCAGTTCGCCGAGACGCATGCCATCTTCGTCGGTCAGATCTTCTTTGGAGTAGAGGCGGTCGCGTTCTTCAAGCGCTGCCCAAAGCGATTTATTGCCCATGATGACGGTATCGATGACACGATACGCGTCGAAGGCAAACTGATCCTGGCTCAGCACGCCCACTCGTTTGGGGCGCACCACGGTACCTTTTTGCGCGTCGAGCTCGCCCGTCAGGATCTTCATGAAGGTGGACTTGCCCGAACCGTTCGGCCCGGTAAGGCCATACCTTCTGCCCGGCTGAAACTGGACACCGACTTCTTCAAACAGAATTTTTGCGCCGTAGCGCATGCTTACGTTGTTAACTGATATCACGGCTGGATGTTGTGGGGAACTTCCAGTGTAGCAGCCGCGATTTGGGCGATTTTCGAATTACCAGTTGGTAATGGAGCCATCGGGCCGAAAATAAGTCTGCGCCCTGTTCGTGTCGTACTTGTTCACTTCGAAAAGCTGGGTGAGCGGTTTCATGTCGAGTTCCACGCCCAAGCCTGGCCGTTCATTTGGATAGAGCTTGCCTTCTTTGAAATCGAGGCACACGGGAAGGTGTGGAAGCGTTCGGCCCTGGAAATTGTATTCCATGAGGACCGGACCTGAGAAGGTGCTGAGGCAGTTTACAAGGGCCGCGGTTGAAATCGGGCCGGTGAAATGCGGAACGATGCCGACGAAATGGGTCTCGCAAAGGGCGCCGACCTTCATCATTTCGGTGATGCCGCCAACGTTCGGAAGAGTGGCGCGAACGTAGTCGATGTCGTGGTTTTCCACGAGACGGTTGAAATCCCATTTGTTGCCCCATTCCTCGCCCGCCGCGATGGGCACTTTCACCATTTGCCGCAGCCTGGGAAGATCCTGATCGAAGACTTCCGTGCGAACCGGATCTTCAACGAAGAGGGGAGCAAGCGGCTCGATGAGGGTAGCGGCGCGCACAGCGTCGATCAGATCGAAACGCTGGTGGAAATCGATGCACCAATCGCCGTTTTTGCCGACTCCGTCGCGAGCGGCGGCGCAATCTTCGTAGACCTTGAGGACGCGCTCGCGCGTGTTGTAGACGGCGTTGCCGCGACCGAGCGATGCGGCGTCCATCCGGAAAGCGCGGTATCCGGCGGCGATGGTCAGGGCGGCGCGTTCCTTAACGCCCATGCCAGGTTGAATTCCGGGAATGGTTCCGGCGGTGTTGTAGCATTCGCAGTAGTTCCGGACGGCTCCGCCCAGAATCTGGTGAACAGGCAGCTTGAGGGCTTTTCCCCGAATATCCCAAAGCGCCATGTCCAGGGCGCCAAGCGCGTGCTCTTTCTCGCGGCCCGGGGGATAGAAGAACGATCGGGTCATGTCCTGCCAGAGGCGCTCGATGTATTGCGGATCCTGACCGATCAGGCGGCCCGCGCACTGCTTCAGGGTGTCTGTGAAGCCCCCCTCTCCGATGCCGGTGATTCCCGCATCGGTCTCGACGGTGACCACGGTATCGGCCTGATTGAAGAGCGGATTTGGATTGGGCGGCGCATAGCCCCGCACCCGCGTGATCTTCATTTTCGGGAGGGCGGCCGTCGCGAGCGGGGCGCGGATGGCGGAGATGGCGGAGGCCGCGGTGAGCGACTGGAGAAAGCGACGTCGATTCATAAATGCGTGCGATTGCAAGTATATATGGATTTGCGATAATTCGTGGTTGCCTGCCCTGATTTTCTGCTACTCCCCTGAAGACGCCGAAGTTGTGCGCACGCTCGGCGATTATCTGGCTCGGAACGTCGATTACGACGTTTGTTATGAAGAGGGTGCCGTCGGCGAGGGGTTCGACCTGGTAAATGCGGCCGAGCGCGGATTGTCGGCCGAAGCGGCTCTGGTGTTGCTCTCCCCGCGTTCGGTCCCGAAAACCTGGAATCGGGACCGGTGGGAGCCGGTGTTTCTTCGCGGACCAGCCGAATTCGGCACATTGCTGGGGTTCGTTTTGCTCGAAACCTGCAAGTTCCCGGAGTTGCTTCGGAGGCACCGATTTTTCGATGCTTCTGAGGATTTGGTAAAGGAAGCCAGACGCATTCGTCGTTGGCTACTGCGACCCGAAGTACCCGCCGCCACGGAACCAGCCTGGAATCCGGCGGCGGTGGCCCTGCGGGCGAGCGTTGGGGAACGCCCGGCGGTTGCGTTCGACGTGGATTATTCGGAAGCGCGGATTTTCGCGGAGGCCTCGCGGGCCGACTTTGAAGGCGCCCACGAGATCGACTGCCACGGGCGCTCCCGCGCGGGAATTCTCGCCGATATCGGGCGGGCGATTGGATTGCCGCTCGCCGGTAATGTGACGGAGAATCGCGCGGCGGTTAAGGAGTGGTTCCGGCGCCACCGGTGGCTGCTGCTGATTCAAAATGCCGTTCCTGAGGATCGGGATTTTCTGGACTTTGGCGGACTGGCATCAGCGATCTTTACTACGGGCGCACCGGTGCGGGCGAGAGTGGCCCTGGAAGAGGTCGCGGCTGCTTTCCTTGCGGTTCCACGTCACGAAGAGGTGTGCGCGGCGATGGCTGGCGAGGCCATCCGGCACGTGGCCGAATTGCTGGATTCGGATTTCGAAGCCGGACTTCGCCTTGGATGGGCAGTGGTTCTGTTTCTGCGCGCAACGTCGCGGTTTGCGGAAGCGATTGAACTGCTGGACACGATGGAACAGAGCGCGCGCGGCAGGGAAGATACGCTGGCGCTTTACCGGATTAACTGGGAGTTGTCGTGGCTGCGCGAACCCTCATTGGAGGACGAGTCTGTGCATATTCTGCCCACAGCGGGAGAACAGGTAACGCAGTTGAGTTTGTTTTAGGCCATGGCTGTGCCTCACGGTATTCCGGGAACTGTGTCACATTTTAGGAGGAAGCAGATGCCGGTTTCATTGATAGATAACGTCGTGATTGTGGTGGGTGCATCGAGCGGGATGGGGCGCGAAACCGCGATACTGTTCGCCCGCGAAGGGGCGAGAGTTCTCGCGTCGGCGAGGCGTGAAGACCGTTTGCGGGAATTGGAGCCACACGGCATCGCCATATTCCCGGCGGACGCAACCGATGCCACTGCGATGGAAGCTCTGGCGGCGGAAGCGATGCGGCTTTTTGGGCGCATCGACACCCTGGTCTACGCGACCGGCAACAACATTCCCGATCGCGCCATGTCCCGCCTCACCACAGAATCCTGGGACATGATGATCGGGGTCAATTTGAACGGCGCTTATTATGCGACCCGCGCGGTGCTGCCGCAAATGCGCGCGCAGAAAGCGGGCTCGATCTATTACATCTCGTCCAAATCGGCGATTACAGCGGATGAATCCGGCGCCTCTTATCAGGCTGCTAAACGCGGTTTGGCCGGTCTTGCCGGCGCGATACGGGTAGAGGAGAAAGACAATGGGATCCGGACATGCGTGGTGTGTCCGGGGCTGGCGGACACCGAGCTTGTTTTAAAGCGCCCGGTGAAAACTCCGGCGGAGACTTTGGCCAGGGCTCTGCAACCGGAAGATGTCGCGGAACTTGTGGTGTCGCTCGCTAAACTGCCGGCGCGCGCGTGGGTACCGGAAGTGCAAATCTATCCGGCGGCGCTCTGACGCGCGCCGCCGGACAGGCCCTCCGAACCGAAGAACCTTACTTCACAGCACCCTACTTCAGTGCAATAATGTGAATCCTCCGGTTCTTCGACCAACACGCTTCATCATGCTCGTCGCAACTCTGCTTCTCCTTTCCGTAACTCACGGTAGAAAGCTGACCTCCGCTTACACCCGCGGTTACCAAATAATCCTTCGCAGCTTTGGCGCGCGCCTCTCCGAGGGCAATGTTGTATTCGGCTGAGCCGCGCTCATCGCAATACCCTTCCACACGAAGCTTGTATTCCGGAAACTGGCTTAGAATGGTGGCCAACTCTTTCGAATCAGCTGCCAATGCGGTAACCGCATCGTCACGAAGGGTATGGCGGTCGTAATCAAAATAGGCATCCTGAATATGGCCCAGCAGTTCACCGATTCGGGCGCGCGTGGCAGCGTCAGGGTAGCGGGCAGCCGCCTTTTGGGCCGCGGCCGGAGTCACCCGCGCGGGCGCGGCGGGCGGATTCACCCGAACAGGAGCGGGCGCCGGGGCGGCCTGAGCAACAGGCGGGGAAATCGCAGGCGCCTTAACGGCGACCTTCTTCTTCGCGCATGCAGAGCCGAAAAGGGCTATCGCCACTGCCGCCATGAGATTCAAATAGAGACTTCGCTTCATGTCTACAATTCTGCTGGCGTCAGCCGCCCGAATCCATACTGTCGGGACAGTATTTACGATCCGCGGGCGTATCGAATCAGCCGCGTCGCATAAACTGGCAGGCAACCGGTGCGTGTCTTCCCATCTCGCCTTTTCCCTGTGCGTCTCTTCCGCGCGCGTTTATCTCACGTACGCCCCTCCTGGATCCTGCTCGGTGGTTTTGGAGGCCTGATTGTCTTCATTCTTGCCGCCGCTCTCGGCACGGTGTTCATGCTCGACCGCGTGAGCGATGAGGATAGAAGACTCCGCCGGACCTTCATCGAAAGGCTCGGGGAACTTGAACAGATCCGCTCGGAGATCTATCTCTCCGGCACCTACGTGCGGGATTTTCTGCTCTCGCCCGATGCCGGCGGCGCTCAGGAACAGCGCACGCGTCTGAGCGGAATCGAACAGGAGACCCACACGCAGCTCGACCGGTACTCGCGCCTGAGCGAACCTGAGGAGGCGGCGGCAGTGGAGTCTCTGCGGGGAGAGATCGATGCTTACTGGCAGGTGATGCAGTCCACGTTTGACTGGAACCAGGATGAGCGCGATGAACGCCGCTATACCTTCTTCTATGAACAACTGGTGCCGCGGCGAACCACCATGCTGCAGATCGCGGATCAAATCGGCAGCATCAACCAGCGGGGACTTGCGCGGGCGGAAGAGCGTTTCGGCACCACGGAACGCAACCTCCGGTGGTCCCTGATCGCCACCTTCACGGTCACTTTGCTGGGCGGCGCCCTGTTGGCTTTCATGACCGTTACGCTAACCTTGCGGCTGGGCAGAGAGGTGGAACGCAGAGGGCACGATTTGCAGGACCTCTCCGCACGTCTGGTCCGCGCTCAGGAGGAAGAACGCCGTATGCTGGCGCGCGAACTGCATGACGAAGTGGGCCAGGCGCTTTCGGCAATCATGATGGAAGCGGATAATGCGGAAGTCCACCTCATAAGTGCCGCCGGCGCCCAGAATTCGGAAGAGGGGCGCGATAGGCTGCGCTCCATTAACACGATGGCGGCTAAGACCCTGAACGCCGTGCGCGATCTTGCGTTATTGCTCCGCCCTTCCATGCTGGACGACTTCGGCCTTGTGCCCGCCCTCAACTGGCAAGCGCGCGAAACTGCGAAACGCACAGGCCTTTCCATTCGGGTCACCGCCGGGGACGATTGCGATGAATTACCGGACGATCATAAGACCTGCATCTATCGGCTTGCGCAGGAGGCGCTCAACAACTCCGCGCGGCACGCCGACGCTCGCGAACTGCAGGTGACCGTCAAGCGCACGCCGGAAAGCGTGTATTTCTCGGTGCAGGACGATGGAGCGGGCTTCGACAAGCGCACCGTGAGAGGGCTCGGGCTGCTCGGCATGGAGGAACGCGTGCGGCGTTTGGGGGGAAAACTGAAGATCGAAACCAGCCCGGGCAGGGGAACGGCTATTGTCGCCGAACTGCCGTTGATGGAGGAGGCGCATGCGGCAAATCCGTATCCTGCTGGCTGACGACCACACGTTTGTGCGGGATGGCCTGCGCGCCTTGCTGGAACGGCAACCGGACATGACTGTGGTGGCGGAAGCGTCGGACGGGCGCGAATGCGTGCAACTGGCGTTAGAGCATTTGCCGGATGTCGTGATGATGGACGTGGCAATGCCCGGTATGAACGGCATTGAAGCGTCGCGCAGGGTGCTCGCGGCAAACCCGGGTATAGGAGTCGTGATGCTGAGCATGCACCAGGACGAGAGCTACGTGTTGCGATCGCTGAAGGCCGGCGCGAAGGGCTATCTTCTCAAAGATTCGCCCCGCGAAGACGTGCTCGAGGCGATTCACGCGGCGAATGCGGGCCGGTCATTCGTCAGCAGAAAAATCAGCCGCATGCTCCAGGAGGATTACGTTCAGCAACTTGACTCGAAGGGGCTCGAAGACAGCTACGAACTGCTTACCGGCCGTGAGCGCGAAATCCTGCAGTTGCTGGCTGAAGGGAATGCGAACAAAGAAGTGGCGGCCCTGCTGAATATCAGCCCTACTACCGTGGAGACGCATCGCGGCCACATTTTGCAAAAGCTGTCGCTGCACGGGACCGCGGATCTGATCCTCTACGCGGTCCGAAAACGGATCATTTCTTAACGCGTCTGACATAATACCTGAGTGACGATTGGCACTGGAACCGAACGGAAAGAGCTTACATGGCATTCCGTCTGAGTTCCGACGAGACTGCCGATAAGGGGATTCGCCGGATCGTCGCAGAGGAACTCGAGTCCGCGATTTCGAATCTTCGCAACGAAGATGAATCGTTAAAGGGCGAAGGGATTCATGAAGCCCGCAAAAGCGTGAAGAAACTCCGGGCCATCACGCGGCTTCTTATGCCAGGTTTGGGCGCATCGGGCGTACGCGACAACCGGGCGCTGCGCGATGCCGGCCGGGCGCTCTCCGCGCTGCGCGATGCGGCTGCGCTGATTGAAACGGTGGAATCGCTTAGCGAGCATTATTTTGCGGACCCCGCGATAGAACAGCTTGCGGTGGTGCGCTCCGCTCTCAGACGGCGTCTGGAACAGACCGTCAGAAGCGAGGATTGCCGCACCGTGATCGGCGGCGCGATGGCGGCTCTGAAGACCGTGAAGAAGCGCGCGAGAAAATGGCAGATGGCGGGCGGCGGATTTGCGGCGATTGCTCCAGGTCTCGAGGCCACCTACAGGCGGGGCCGCAAACAAATGCGCCGCGCGAAGGCAAATCCGGATTCGGATAATCTCCACAAACTGCGAAAGCGCGTGAAGGAGCATTGGTATCACGTGCGCCTGCTGGAAGGCGCTCTGTCGAAGATGGGCGAATCGCATTTACGCGAGAAGGAACTCTCAAAGGTGCAGGAGTGGTTGGGTGACGATCACAACCTCACTGTTATGCGCGAGGCGATTACCAGGGAACCGCAGGCATTCGGGGGGAAAAAGGTTGTCCCCGCGGTGCTGGAATTGATCTCCAGAGTCCAAAAGAACCTGCGGGAAAACGCTCTTGAAGTTGCCGAAAAACTCTACGAGGCGAAGCCTGGCGAGTACCTTCAGGGCGCGGGCGTGGCGTGGGATCTGTGGCAGACCCCGGCTACTGCTTCGAAGTCTGTCAATCCCGTGAAGGATGCGGACGAGGGCTCGAACCCGGGTCGCGCACGCCATCGCGCGCGCGATTCCGCCGCGTAGCGCTGAGTCTTCGAGCGGTCCGGACCGGGAATACGTGAAGCAGGGCGGATATTTGATCGTGAAAAACAAGCCGAGGGCTCTGATTGCGCACGGAGGCGGCCCAACCGCGGTCCTGAATGCGAGCCTGGCGGGTGTTATCGACAGCGCGCGCGGACATTTCTCCGAACTTTACGGCGCGAGGTTCGGACTTTTGGGAGTTTTGAATGACGACCTGCCCGACCTGTTTCAGATCGCCCCGGAACGAATCGCCGCGATGTCTCAGACGCCTGGTTCGGCACTCGGATCCACCCGCCTGAGATTAACCGGGCAGGATTTCAATCGGATTGTGGCGGAACTGAAGCGCCGCGACATTCGCGTTGTTTTCTACACGGGCGGCAACGGCTCCATGCAAACCGGGCTCGATCTTCTTTCGCATTCCCGTATTTCCAACTTCGAACTGCAGGCGATCGGAATCCCGAAAACCATCGACAACGATTTATCTGTGACCCACCATTCGCCCGGGTATGCTTCAACGGCGCATTTCTTCGCTTGCGCGGCGCGAGATGCGGGCGCCGATTGCAAATCTCTGCCGTCGCCTGTTTGTTTGCTGGAGACTCTAGGCAGGAACACGGGCTGGATTGTCGCCGCAACTTCACTGGCGAGGAAGACGCCGGACGATGCCCCGCATTTGATCTATTTGCCGGAACGTCCGGTCAGCCTGGAGAAAATTGCGAGCGATGTGGAAACGGTCTATCGCCGTCTCGGTTACGTTGTCGTATCTGTATGCGAGGGCCAACGGGATGAGAATGGGAGCCCTTTTGGCGCCGATGTCGATCGGCCAGATAGCTCCGTACACAATCTGGCATCGAATCTGGGGCACACGCTGGCGAACCGTTTGAGCGGCATGCTCGGGATTCGGTGCCGCGCGGAGAAGCCTGGTCTGATCGGCAGGTCCTGCGGGATGTTCGCGCGCAAACGCGACAGACGGGAGGCTTACAGCGCGGGCGCCAACGCCGTGCTGGCCGCAACTGAGGGCCACAATGGAGTAATGGTCGCCCTGGACGGCGATGGCGGGACGTTCCTCACTTCACTCGAATCTGTAGCTCGTCGGGAAAAGCCGATTCCGGAAGCTTGGATCGCAGGTTCCGATAACGATGTGCTGCGGGCGTTTACAGAATACGCAACGCCGCTGGCAGGGGATATTGCCGGATATCCGGACCTGTGGGAGGCTTCTTGAGAAAACGTTTGATCGGCGCCCTGGTCGCGTATGGCATCCTGATCGGACTCGCTTGCATCGTGCTCCATGGACAGGTTTTGTACGCGGTTCTCATCCTGTTTGCGGGGCTGCTGGCGAAGACGCTGATTGCTGTGAAAGCCGGCTGGCATGATCCGGAATGAACCGCGAGTTCGGATTCGGCATTCCAGTTCGGGATTGCGAGCGGCATTATTTCAGCGCCACATTCTCTAAGTCGCTGCAACTATAGCATGTTAGCCACCGGCAAAATATTGGCGGTGCCCGTGCAATATCCAGGGCATGACCGCCAAAGTCGCGCCGGAGAGCCTAAGCGAAAGCACCAGAGATCGCCTCGTGCTTCAGCACCTTCCACTCGTTCGGGCAATTGCTGTTCGGGTTTATGAGAACCTCCCGGTGCATGTGGAGCTTGACGATCTTGTCCACGCCGGGATTCTCGGCCTCTTCGACGCGGCGCTAAAATACGATGACAACAAACAAGTCTCGTTCCAGGGCTACGCCAAGCACAGGATTAAAGGATCGATTCTCGACAGCCTGAGGGATCTTGACTGGGCGTCGCGCGATCTGCGTAAGCGGCACAAGCGGCTTGAAGAGATCACCCGCGAGTTGGCAGCCACCATGGAGCGCGCGCCAACCGAACAGGAAATCGCTGACAAGATGGGTTTGGATATCGGTCGCTGGCGTCAGGTGGCGATTGAACTGCGCATGGTTGGCTTGCTGTCCGCATCGAGCCGTGCCCCCGAGAGCGAGAATCAGAGCGTTCCCGAATTCCCGGCTACGAATGAATTAAACCCCGACGTTCTCACCGGACAACGCGAGGTCAGGAGCGTGCTCGCAACAGCGATGAAAGACCTTCCGGAGAGATATCAAATCGTCATTAACGACTACTACTCGGGCGGGAAGACGATGAAGGAAATCGGTGAGTCTCTGGGTATTAACGAAAGCCGGGTGTCGCAGATTCATCGCGCGGCACTTGAGAAGATGGGCGAAAGTCTGCAAGCGGTTGGCATCCATTCGAGCGACAGCCTGATTTGATATATAAGACTCACAATAAAATGGCAATAATAGTAGCACCGCTGTAGATGAAAGGCAAACATTTAGGTAAAAAAACGTACCGGTACTCACAGTCTCGTGGTAAATTTGTATTCGTAATCACAAAGTCACCGCATTTTACTCGAATGGCGAGTCGACCGCCATTCCTGTGCCGAATCGCGAGTGGCTCCGTAAGTACCGGCTTCCCGGTGCTTTCTTATTAGCGAAATCAAGATTCTTTACAGGAGAACCTCGTGAAGTTATTGCCGATACTCTTTGCGGTTGCGATACCAGCGGGCGCAGCCACTACCTATTATGTCGACGCCGCCGCGGGCAGCGACTCCAACCCGGGCACATCTACTTCGCTTGCGTGGCAAAGCGTTTATAAAGTCAACTCAACCGCGCTGATGCCGGGCGACCGGGTCTTGTTTCATCGCGGCCAGACGTGGCGCGATCAACTAACAATTTCGCGAAGCGGCGTACCGGGAAATCCTATCAGCTATGACGCATATGGCTCGGGACGCAAGCCCACCCTTGCCGGCTCAGACGTTGTGACGCGGTGGGCGGATATCGGCGGGGGTGCTTATGCCGGGTCTGCTCCGCTCCAGCCTTATAATGTTTACGCCGATAATGGGGTCGCACTGGTTCCGCAAGGGGATGCCAATGCGGTTCGCGGTCTTGCGGGCTCATGGGCCCGTGATGCGCAGGGAAATCTCTATGTGCATCTGGCCGATTCGTCCAACCCCTCCCTTCACACAATCGAAATTGCCACCAGGCCGTTCGGCATCTATTCCTCCGCCAGCACTTATATCTCGGTCAGCAATTTAGAAATCAGGCAGACCGCGCAGTCAGGCATCTACGCCACCAGCCAGAACAGCAGTTCAGTAACGGAAAACTGGACAGTCTCGCACTGCACCATTCGAAACGTCAGAGAAGCGGGCATTTATGTGCTGCCATCGGGCCAGGGCGGCCAGCCGATGCTCCGGGGCTGGGTCATCCAGAACAACACGATCGGGACGATCGACAGTTCCCCCACACTCAATTACGACAGTGCCGGTCTGCTTATCAGAGGAACCACGGGAGCCGTCATTATGGGTAACGCGGTTGCGACGGTTAACCGGTTCGGGATTCGGGTCGCCGACTATTTCGGGGCCACGCCATCCGCGGCTCCGCTGGTGCAGGCGAACGTCCTCGGAATGAACGAAGGCAATATCTCGATTGCCTATACTTCGGATGCGGTAGTCACTAATAATTACATATCGAACAGCAAGGGTTATGGCATTGGAATCGGCGGATCGAGCAGCACCAACGCCACTATCACCGATAACGTAATCGTCAATCTTTCAATTTCAGACGACCATCTTCTCTATAACGGCCTCGATTGCAACGACGGATCAACCGGCGGGCTTTTTTCGTATAACACTGTGGTTGCAGTTACTAACTACTCCATGACGCTCGAAGGGGACAACAACCGGCCATGCAGCGGATGGACCGTTACCAATAATATTTTCGATGCGCGCGCCAACACGCCTCATCCCTACGCAAACGGAATCACTGGCTCGTTTTACACGGTGGTACCGCTTTCGAACATCGCTTTCGCGAACAACAATTATCTGCCATACCCCGGCTCGCCTAACGGGATCGTGCGATATTTGGGCACCGATTATGCATTCGGCAACTGGGCTCAAATCACGCATGAAGCTAACGTGCTCTCATCGGATCCGCAGTTCCTGAATCCTGCCGGCGGCGATTTCACACTGCGGGGTAACTCACCTTGTAAGATGAGCGGCGGGAATAGCGGCTGCGGTCGGTACACTTACTAACGCCTGGTGCAGCCACGCTGCGCGGCGGTAACGGCAACCGCGCAGCCCTTACTGACGATTTGAAGATCCGGCGATGTAGTCGCCGGCATTGTGAGCCGGTTCGCGCGAGTTGGGCAGGAGGATCCCTCGGACGCGTTCCGGCGACGATGCGAAGATCTCTAAATAGACCTTGGTGACCTCCCTGGCCATGAATTCCGCTGTGAAGAATTTCAGGCCCTGCGTTGCCGCATGGCTCCACTTCGCCCGCAGTTCCCCGTCCGCCAGCAGTTTCCGGAGCACATCGCGTAAAGCGGCGACATTGCCCGGCGGGATCAATATCCCCGCCTTGCCGTCATCCAGTGCCTCCGGAATACCGTCGACATCGCTCGCCACAATCGCGCAGCCCGCTTCCCTCGCTTCTCCCAGCACAATCCCAAACGACTCGCGGTGTGACGCCAGCACGAAGACCGAAGCAGCCTTCATGTAGGCCTGCGGCACGGGCTGAAATCCTTCGAAATGTATTCGGGCAGCGCACTTGCAGGCCGCAGCCTGATCTTCAAATGCCGGGCGGTCCGGGCCATTGCCCACCAGGTACAAATTGGCGTTCGGAAATTCATCCGCAAGCTCAGAAAAGGCGCGAATCAGTTCCGCGATACCCTTCCTCTTATACATGCCCGCCACCGTCACAATCGCCGGCTGCCGCAGGCTCGCGGCAGGAATAGCGGCCAGCGGAGGCACCCGAGCACTACCCAGCGTAAAATTTCCCACAACCCGCATTTTCCCCCGGGGGACTCCCAGGCCGGCCATACGATCCGCTACCGCGGTCGCCACAGGAATCACCCTTTCGGCGAGCCCCATCACGATCGAACTGCGCTGATGAACGTTCTGGATGTGCGAAACCAGGCGGTATCCGCTTTGGCCGCGCAGAGCCCGCGCCAGCAGCATGCCCGTCATCATGTGGCAATGCACAATATTCGGCTGATACTCCGCGACGATTCGCCGGAATCGAATGGCTGCCCGCAACAACGCCGCGGGCGTCCTCCGCTGGTCGAGCGTGAAGTGTTTCACGCCTTCCCGCGCCAAAAGGCTTTCGTGCTCCCCCCCGTTCGATGCCACCGCAACCGTCAAGCCCTGCCGCTTCTGGAAACACGCGATATCGACCATCGCGTTGACGATCCCGTTGCCCTTGCCCGTTACGTCGTTCGCGATGTGAAGAACCCTGATGCCTTGTTCGTTCATCGGGGTGTGCCTCCCGGCGAGTGCGCCTGGCGCAACTCGCGAACCACTGGCCGCGAAGCAAGGTCCAGCTCCGAACGAAAATACTCGATGCTCCTTCTCAGGCCGTGCCGCACATCCATTTGCGGTTCCCAACCCAAAATTTCCCTGGCCCTGGCGATATCGGGCCGGCGCTGTCTCGGGTCGTCCACCGGCAGGGGCATGGAAACCAATTGCGTCTCAATACCGATTTCCTCCTGTACTATCCCGGCAAGTTCCAGAATTGTATACTCATCCGGGTTTCCCAGATTGATGGGATCGTGATAATTCGTACTGGTCAGCCGGTAAATTCCTTCTATCAAATCATCTATGTACTGGAAACTGCGCGTTTGAGAGCCATCTCCGTAGATAGTTATCGGCTGGCGCCGAAGAGTCTGGCAAATCATATTCGACACTACCCGCCCGTCGAAGGGGTCCATTCGGGGGCCGTATGTGTTAAAAATTCGGATCAGACGCGTACTCACGCCGTGTTTTCGGTGGTAAGCCATTACAAGCGCTTCACCATAACGTTTCGCCTCATCGTAAACGCTGCGCGGGCCTATTGAGTTCACGTTACCCCAGTAACTTTCCGGTTGCGGGTGAACCATCGGATCGCCGTAAATCTCGCTAGTTGAGGCGAAAAGAAATTCCGCGCTCTTGTTACGCGCCGTTTCAAGCAGATGATGAGTTCCCGATGAGTTAATCAGCAGCGTCTCAATCGGCATCTCCAAATATTTCGGCGGACTAGCGGGGCTCGCCAAATGAAATACCCAATCGAGAGGTCCCGGCACACTTACGGGATAAGTTGCATCCCGCTCCAGAAGCGAAAAGCGGGGTTGATTGGCACAGCACGTTAGATTGCTGCGGCGCCCGGTGCAGAAGTTATCTACAGCCAGAACCTCCCAGCTTTCCGCCAGCAGCCGCTCGCAAAGATGACTGCCGATGAAACCGGCCGCGCCAACAACCAGTGCTCTCACCGCCCGACTCCGTAGTAGCGGTATCCACAGGATTCCATCTCTCCCGAATCGAGAAAATTACGCCCATCCACCAGAAGAGGAGTTTTCATGCGTTCCCGAAGTTGGGCGTAGGGAAGCCCGCGATACTCTTCCCATTCAGTTGCCAAAATCACGGCGTCCGACCCGTTGAATACGTCTGTGGGATCATCTTTGTAACAAACTCCCGGAAGTCTCGCTTCATCCCGTGCCCGCTCAAGGGCCACGGGATCGTGCGCTGTAACCTTCGCCCCGCGAATTGTAAGTCGTTTGGCGATGTCCAAAGCCGGCGAATCGCGCAAATCGTCTGTATTGGGCTTAAACGCCAGGCCCAGAATGCCCACAGTGCGCCCCTTGATGATTTTCAGTTCGTTCTGTATGGTTTCGATGGCGCGCTCGCGCTGCATACAGTTGACTTGTCTGGCAGCCTCGACGATGTGCAGTTTCGTCCCATATTCATTGCCCATCGAAATCAGCGCCGATGTGTCTTTGCCAAAGCAACTGCCGCCCCAGCCAAGCCCCGCCTGAAGAAAGCGGGGACCGATTCTGGAATCGAGCCCAATCCCCTTGGAAATTTGCCTCACATCCGCCCCTACCTTGCTCGCCAAAAAAGCCATTTCATTGATGAAGCTGATCTTCACCGTCAGGAACGCATTGGCCGCGTACTTTATCATCTCGGCGGAGGCGAGGTCCGTAGTTACTAATGGCGCCGCGCCGAAGTTATCAGGCCTTGGCAGAAACGACGGAGGCATGAAGTCCTGATTTAGCAGCGGCCGATACAACTCAGAAAGCAGCGAAATCGCCCTGGTATCGCCGGAACCGATGACGATCCGGTCCGGATAAAATGTATCGTGCAGCGCCGTGCCTTCCTTGAGAAATTCCGGATTCGACGCGACCGAGAAATTTCCGGTATCCGGCAAATGGCCGTGCCTGTCCTCGTAGGAGTCGCAAATGATTGACTCCACCCAGTTACCGCTCCCGATCGGCACGGTCGACTTATTCACGATCAGTTTGTATTTGCCATTCAGGTACTGTCCGATTTCCCAGGCGCACTCGCGCACATACTGCATGTTCGGGCTGCCGTCCGGCAGAAACGGCGTACCCACCGTGATGAATATGATGTCGGCCTCAGGCAATGCTTCAGCGCCATCTGTCGTGCAATAAATTCTCGACGTACTAAGGCGCAGCAGCTCAGTGAGTCCGGGCTCGTATATCGGAGATTCCCCGGCTCGCAACATATCGATTTTTTTTTGATCGACGTCAAGAAACTTCACCTCGTGCCCAAAGTAGGCGGATACCGCCCCTGTAACAAGCCCCACATACCCAGAACCAATGATGGTTATTTTCATAATGACTGCAACCCCTTCCCTGTCGTTAGCGCTGCTCTGCCGCTGTCCGCATACTGGCCAGGCTCGTAGCCCCGGCTGCCCATAAGCGTTACCCGATAAACCTCCTCCAGGCGGTCCATCACGCGCGGCCATGAATACCTGGCGATCGCGGTGCGCCGGTTCGCTTCACCCATGGCTCTGCGCAGGTCCCGCGAATTGAGAACTTCCAGCAAGGCGCTGGCCAGAGACTTCGGATCGTAAACTCTTGCCTTCCTGCCGCCCGCATCGGTAACAAGTTCCGCAAGTCCGCCTGCATCCGTAGCGACAACTGGCTTGCCGCACGCCATAGCCTCGAGCGCCGTCATTCCAAACGGTTCGCCGTATGAGGGCAGGCAATAAACTTCGCTGTCCCTCATCACAGCGGGGATTTGAGCGCGGTCCACCTTGCCAAGAAAGCGAATCCGGGCAGCAAAACGGCTTAACTTAGCGCGCTCAATAAGTTCCTGCTTTTCCGGACCTTCGCCGCCGATATGAAGTATGCAGGTGGGGTGCGCCGCCGCTACGTGCTCAAACGCCTCAAGCAGCGTGAAAATGCCCTTGCGGCGAACGAGATTGGCCAGGAACAATATCACCGGCCGATTCCTCTCCGGCGAATCGCCTGGCGCAAACATGTCGGTATCGATTCCCGGCGGAACGATATGCAGCTTTTTTCGGATTTGCGAATTTCGCATTGCACCGGTGCGTTCGACGTTGATGAGCGCCGATTGATTCCACGCAAGAATGGCCGCGGCGTGTCTCTGCTGTGTGTATCGGATGGCCATACGCAAAGCGTGACGCGCATGACCCATGGGAGACAGCTTTTCTTTTTCAAGCCAGTTTCCCGCATAAGGGCCGATCACGCACGGTATGCCGGAACCGAACATTCCTAAACTCAAACCGGTGAATGCCGGGTTCAACTGATGAATCAGATCGAAGCGAACGCTTCGGCGGAGTCGCTCAAACAAGGCTCTGGCCCGCACCATGTGAACTAACGGACTAAGTGCCTCGACGCGCTCGTCATTCAGCGGGTGCAGAACCGCATTCGGGGGCAACGGTCGCGCGATGGTGCTTCGATCTATCGCGACATGCAGCGTATGGCCACGTTCCGCCAGCCTGCGAATAAACTCGAGCGCGAGCAGTCCGTCGCCGTGAGGTAATGTGTCGGTGGGGTGACCGGACGCGTGGCAGACAAATATGGTGAGCGATCGCGCGGCAGTCATACGGCGGCCTCGGCGAGCACGATCCTCTTTTGCTCCCGATAATAACGCTGCGCGGCCAGTTCTGCTCCGGAAAAGCACCAGAGAATCACGCCCGGCGAGGCGATCATCACGCTTCCAAGGGGAAACTGGACGAAAATACTGACTATGATCGCCCTCGATACAATTTGGAACAGGTCATCGCGGTTCGGAGGGGTGCGCAGCGTAGAATACACGATACTTACGATCGCACCAAGGTAGATAGCTGCGCCAAACCAACCGAGCGACAAGATAAGTTCCACGATGGCGCTGTCGTGCGGCCCCATCGCCTCGCTTTCGATATCAATGGCGTACTCTTTATCCATTGCGCCAATGCCCTTGCCGAACGGGGACTGAAGGGCGTCGGCGAAAAATCGTTTGTGTCCTTCGTAACGGGCGACATAGCTGACGTCGTCCTTGCCATCTGTGAACGAACGCATTCGCGCGGCGATCACTTCCGCGAATGGTCCCCCGATCGCAAAGGGAACCACGAAAAGAGACATCGCAATCAGAGCGGCGATAATGTTAATCCGAACCCGCGTTCGGGAGAGAATAAGAATCACCGTGATGCCCACCAGCCAGCCAATCCAGGCGGTTCGCTCAAGCCCAAGAAGAAACGTACAGTACCCGAATATCGCCGCCGGCACAGCAATAACCAGCCTGTTCGCAAACAGCAGCAACAGACCCGTCATGATCCACGGGGCCAGTGTGCCAGGGGCATTCATCGTGCTGAACACGCGAAGCTTGGTGGCCTCCGGAACCCCGAACGAACCGTATCCCACATTGATAAGCCAATAGAGATCCCATGGAGGTCCGGTAATGAATTGATACACACCGTAGGCGCCCATGATGGCGACGCCCCAAAGCCATGTGCGGCGAAGTGTCTCGCGAATTGCTGGGTATTCGCGCCAGCGGGTAAAGATGAACACGCCCAAAGTCAGAGGAGAAAGCCAGTTTATGAGGGATATTGCGACGTGCTTCGGATCCACGCGGAGCAACCCGATAACCGTTCCGTACGCGAGTGCCGCCAGCGCTATCAGCAGCGGCACGGAAGCGCGCGATCGCAGAATAACCGGAGGACGGCCGAACAGCGCAAGGCCCGCCACCACCGTGGCAAGGTGCGGAGCAAGCAGCACCGGGCTCGGGTCCACCCAGCCGCCGCGGTAATCAATCAGGCGTCGGCAGAATGGCGACAGATACCAGAGCCACAGCACCCACGACAGGTAAGTGACCGGGTAATACCGGTACAAGTAAATACTGATTATGAAGACAAGCGCCGGGTAAGCATAGCGAATAAATGAGGCCGCGCCCACCAGAATGCAGAAGAGCGTAAAAGCCGCGAAGCTAAAAGTAACTGCGATCCCGTAATAGCGATGGGGCAGCCAGCTCTGCTTAACCGCGCGAGGATAGTATTGTTCCGGTGCGATGATTGCCGCAGTATCCATTGAGTTAATTTGCCTCCAGGGGGAGCGGTGCGCCGCGTTTTCTCGCAACCGCGTTCACGAGTTCCCGACCCAGCATTCCGACCTCCGCCCATGTCATCCACAAGCGCGGAGCCTTGATCCCCAGGAAATATCGAAAGCTCAGCATGGTGAACAAAAGCCGGGCCGAAGTTGAAATCAGCAAAGCAGTGGCCGCGCCAGCCGTGCCCATCCGTGGAATCAAGACCAGCATGAGAGGGATACTAAGGCCCAACCCAAGGCACTGCACCACGGTCACGACACCCGGTCTGCCCAGCGCCATGAACGATTGTGCGAGCACGAGCGTGCAGCCAGACAGTACGACTTCCACAATCAGGATGCGAAGCGTGACTGCCGCTCCGGCGTAATCGCTGCCATAAAGCACTCGCAGCGCGAGAGGGCCCACCAGCAGCACCATTGCTCCGCCCAATCCGGCGATGGCGGTGCTTACCCGCGCGGCGCGCCCGGTAAGCTCGACCGCGGCCTGTGTTCCGAGAGAAGCGGCCTTTGGGAACAGGACCATGGTCACCGATTGCTGCACCACGTTCAGCAGCCGCGACAAGCTGAGGGCGACCACGTAGTTGCCCATTGCGCCGGGCGCCAGCAGCGCGATCACTAATGCCTGGTCTACATACAAGGCAAGCGTGCCGCAAAGATCCACACCATACGACCTGATTCCGTAGGAAAGTAAGATCCGAAACGCCTGGCCCAATCCGCGGAACCGGGCGGACCACAGTAAGCGGATGCGGTTCAACATCCAAAGGCAAACCGGAAGGCCACCCAGCACGTAGCAGAGGCCTGCCCGAAATACGGTAAGTTCGCCTGTTTCGGCAAGCACTGCGAGGCCGACGAGCGTTGGTATCTGCGATGCCCACCACGTCGCATTTGAGGCCGCAAATCTTCCGCCCGCCTCAAGAGCGCCACGGCCAATTAGAGTAAACACCGTAAACGGCACGACCAACAGGAAGCCCTGCGCCGCATGAACGATGTTCTCCGGATACTTACCCAGCCACCATGGCAATCCCACGTATCCGCCTAACATGGCCACAATGCTGAGTAAGCTGCCAAGCACAGTAGCCGCGCCCAGGTAAGTTCCCGCGTTCCCTTCATCCCGCCTGATATTAAAGATCAGAGAGCTCGGTATTCCCAGCGTCATTACACTCGCAAGGAACGATGGCCAAAGTATCAGTGCCGCCAATTCACCACGCCCTTCCGGTTTGAGCGCACGGGCAGTTACGATACCGGTGGCCGCGTTGATGCCGATCATCAGGCATCGCGCCGCTATGGACTGAATAACAGAAAACGCCGCGGCAGTCGGCCGATTCACAACTTCAGCGCGCATTGTCACACCCTGACCTCGCGCCCGCGCGAGCCCTCGTGTACCTGGGAGCCTGTATCGAAACCCGTATAGGTGCGCAGAAATTGTGCAAACCTCTCCGCGAATGCTGTTGCACTGAATCTTTCCGCGTGCTCCCGGAGTCTACGCGGATTCCACGTTTGAAGATTGAATTCCTCCATTGCGCCACACAGGGATTCGATTGTGGGCTTTTCGAAAAAGAGACCGGTCTGCCGGTCGATAACCGTTTCCAGAGCCCCGCCCCCTCTATACGCGATTACGGGCCTGCCGGCGGAATTGATTTCGAGCGGAGCCATGCCGAAGTCCTCTTCGCCCGTAAACAGCAGTGCTGCGCACGAGCCCGCGTAGCGGTTCACGATGTGATCCGGTTGGCGGCCCAAAAATACAACGGAATCGCCGGCAATTGCTTTAAGCCGAGCCCGGTCCGGTCCATCGCCGATGACAACCAACCGCCGACCCATGCGCGTGCAGGCCTCCACCGCGAGGTCGATGCGCTTGTAAGGCACAAGGCGCGAGAGCACCAGAAAGTAGTCCTCCACAACGGGCGATGCTTTGAATCTTTCCGTGTCGATGGGCGGCGGGATCACCACTGCCTCGCGTCCGTAGAACATCCGAATTCGTTCCGCCACCACCCGGGAATTCGCGATGAAGAAATCAGGGCGCGCGGCAGCCTTTATGTCCCACTGTTTGAGGGCGCTCAGCAGCGGCTTCAGCGCAAGTCTGCTGATTCGACCGAACCGATCCCTCTCCACGTAGTCTTCATAGCGCCACACCCAGCGCATCGGGTTGTGACAGTAGCAGACATGCACAGCGCCTTTCCGCTTTTTCACCCCTTTCGCGTACCCGAAGCAACTCGTTATAACCAAATCGTAGGGCGAGAGATCCATTCCTTCGATAGCGAACGGGTAAAGCAGGAAGTAATGCCGATAATACTTGCCCGGCTTGGGGAGCAACTGCATCCAGGATGTCTGGATGCGCGTTCGCTGAAGTGCCGGAGACAGCTTTTCGCGCGCAGCGAGGGTAGTTAGTAAGTCCGCGTCGGGCATGGTCCGGTGAATGACCTCCGTCACCCTCTCGGCGCCGCCCATCTGCGCAAAATTGTCATGTACTATCGCCACTCTGCTCATGCCTCTTCCCCGACTGCTTGCGGCACTGCCGCCGCGGAAACCGCGATTTCGCCGACTACGCGCCGATAAATATCCACCAGCTGAGCCACCTGAATCGGAATAGTGAATCGGCTCGCGACCGTCTCACGGGCATGCTCGCCCACCGTGCGGCTGAGCGCCGGGTTCTCTGCCAGGTCAGCGAGGTGGCGCGCCAGCCGGGCATAATCGCGAGGTTCGTATAACAAGCCGTTGCGGCGGTCGTGGATGATCTCCGGCACACCGCCCACGTTCGCCGAGACAACAGGCCGCCCGCACGCCATGGCTTCGAGCAGCACCATTCCGAAGGGTTCTTCAGCGGAGTTCACCACAAGGGCATCAATCGACCGCAGGACCGCGGGCATATCGTTCCTTTGCCCGGCGAGCACAATTTTGCCGGTCAAACCGTTTTTCTCTATCGCCTGCCGCACACGCGCGTGGTACTCCCAATCCTGATTGAACAAAGGCGCCCCCACCACCAGCAACGCCGCGGACCGAATGCATGAGAGAACTTGCGGGAACGCGTTCACTAACTCCAACTGACCCTTTCGAGGCGTAAATTGACCCACAATCGCCATGACAAAGGCACTCGCGGGCAAGCCGAGTTCGGCGCGAAGCCCGGATCGCTCCTCCGGCAAATCCGCCACAGAATCGGGGCAGTACGTTGCGGGGTCGATCCCGTTATGAAGAACGAATATCCTGCGGCGCGCGTCCCCGAACTGCAGCACCGCACCGCGAAAACGACGGGCGGTCGCATTAGAGACGCAAATCGCGTATGACCGGCCTGAGAATAGAAACAGCAGCCGAATCAGCGAACTCAGCGGGTGACGCGGCAATATGTCGTGAACGTGCCACACTACCTTGACGGGCATGCCCGCTGTGGCAACGGTCGCCGCGATACCCGCGCGCACGGTGTTGGCGTGTATCAGGTCAGGCTTCCAATCCTTCACCGCACGATGAATTTGTAGAATCGCGTTCCGAAAAGAATTCAGATACGCTATAAGACGATCGGGACGCCAGGTGAAACGGGCGGTCACCTGGTCCATAACACTGCATTCAATTCCCCGCGCCAGCGCGCCTTCCAGAAGATCGCCGGCGGGGGAAAGAAGCCGCAGGGTAAACGCATGCAGTCGCTCCGCGATGGCGAGCAGAACCCGTTCAGCACCGCTTACTTTCCCGGTATGGTTAACAAAAAGTATTTTCATCCTGTTACATGGCCCCGCTGCCACGCACCACGGCGGGGACCGTTCTCACGAGAATTTCGAGGTCCAGCCGAAGCGACCACCTGTCTATGTACTCGAGGTCCTGCGCAATCCAATGGTCGAAACTCGTGTTGCTTCGGCCATTTACCTGCCACAGGCAAGTGAGACCGGGCTTAACGCTAAAACGCCGCATAAGCCAGGAGTCTTCGAACCGCGAGACATCACGGCGAGGAAGAGGCCGTGGCCCAACAAGAGACATATCTCCCAGCAGGACATTGAACAGCTGGGGCAGTTCGTCAAGGCTGGTCTTTCGGAGGAAGCGGCCAAGCGGAGTAACTCGCGGGTCCTGCTTCATCTTGAATACCGGCCCACTTGCTTCATTGTTCTTCTCAAGCGCGTCCTGCAGCGATTCCGCGTCCACCACCATCGTGCGGAACTTAAGCATTCTGAAGACGCGCTTATGAAGGCCGAACCGTTCCTGGACGAACAGTACCGGCCCCTTACCGGATAGCCGGATTGCCAGAGCAATTGCCGCCATGACCGGCAACAGCCCGGCAATCGCAGCCGCCGAAATGACGACGTCCACTATCCTCTTCAACAGCAGTTGGTGAGCTTCGATATTTACCGCCCGCCTTGCCACGAAGGGCTTCGTCCCGTGCCACTCTATCGCCATCTTCGTCGCATCGCAGAACACGTCCGGTGGAAATCTGCATTCGATACCCATGCGTTCGCATGTCGCGAGCGTCTCTTCGATTTCTTTGAATGACTCTCGTGCCGAAAGTCCGATATAAACGGCGTCGATTACTTCGCTCATCAGAATGGCTTCCAGTTCCGTTGCGCGCCCCAGCAGTCTGCAGCCGTGTTCGGTCAGATCGCCGCCCACCGAGCCTACACAGCCCACGACGGTGTGAATGACGCCTGCTTCAATCGGCTCATTCCGGAAGTGATCCAGAAGACGCCGGGCCGCGGGGCCTGTTCCGGCGATCAGCACACGCTTTTCGCTCAGCGGGGCCGCCCCCGATGTAAGCGCCGCTGTAACCCTAACCAGTAAACAAGTAATTACTGTTATTCCGAAAACCGTACTAATCCACTTGTAGTGGGCGAGCGGCGGATCGGCAATCGCCAGAAAAAGCAGAAGCGAGGCGGCGGAAAGCGCCCCTGCGATAATCACCGTCGCCGCGGTTCGCGGAATGGAACGATATTGAACGGTCTTGTAACCTCCAACTGCTTTCAGAAACCAGTGCCAAATAGATGCCGATATAACTGCTATGAGTACGTGGCCAAGCTGCAGGTTCATCTGTAGTAACTGCTCGAAAGACACGGGCCGCGGATTTGCATTGATCCAGCTAAGAGCTCCAAAAATAACAACCAGCAGAAGCACAGCTTCAAACGCCTGGTGTAAGCGCACACCGGCGGACTCTCCCTTGTATTTCATGAACACACTCCTGGTATTGCCCGAATAATCAGGTAAAAATTCGCGGGCCTTATGACAGGCCCCGCGTATTCCAGTTAAAGAAGCCGCTCCTCACAGGGGAGGATTTACGAAGACGCCGGCGCTGCCCCATTTCACGAACCGCTCGATCTTGCTGATCTTGTTCTGTGGCACGTAAATGAAGTCGCCCGGCTTGAGCGAGATATCCTCTTCAAGCTTGTGAGTCGATATCAGGTCTTTCAGGTTGAGAAGGCGAGTCTCGGCGGTCTGATCGTCCACCTTTCGAAGCATCAGAATTTGACTGTGTTTCGAATCCTTAGTGAACCCGCCGGCAAGCGTTACCGCCTCAATGGCCGTAAGGCTGTCATGGTATTCGAACTTGCCGGGCTTAGCCACTTCCCCCCCCACCATGATGTATTGCTTCTCGAAACTCTTCAGCACAACGTTGATCTCCGGGTCGCGCAACCGGGCGCTCACCCGATCTAACACCGCTGTGCGAAACTCTTCCAAAGTAAGCCCGCCCGCCTTCAAATCGCCGGCAATGTTCAGGTTCACGAAGTTATCCGGCTGAATAGTAACTACCTGATCGAATTCGGGGGTATATCGGTATTTGATCTCGAGTACATCGTTGATCTGAAGCTTGTATCGCCGGTCACGCGTCTGCAGCGTGCCCGTTGAACCATCGTCCGGGGGCGCGGCAATTGCCGGCCACACAGTAACAGAGGCCAGCGCGCAAAGCACTGATTTAGCCGCAAATGACCGAAGCGCAAATAAGCTAAGCATGGATGACTCCTTCGGCATTGATACCGCTTCGGCTGAAGTAGGATTCCACTGTCCATCCGGTCAGTACGCTCACAAACATTGCGAACACGCAACCCATGATGAGATCGACTTTCACGTTGGGGCTTGAGGGCAGCACGGCTTCACGCGGGGTCTCCGCAATCGCCACGTTCGCTATTTTTTGACGATCCAGCGACTCCGCTACGCGCGCTTCTTCCTGCTTTTGTTTATAGAGCAGGTACGTTTGCTTGGCTTCGGCCGCGCGGCGCGTCAGAGTGTCATACTCTGTCGTCGAGGAGGTCAGGGTGGCCAAACGAGACTGATAGTTCGTCAGCGTCGCCTGAGCCGATTCCAGTTTTGCCCGCGCTGAAGCGCGATCGATTTCGGCCTTCGCGATTTCCGAATCGAGTTCCTGGGTGAGCGGATTGACGTCTGTGGCCTGTTCTACGGCACGAATCTTAGTTGCCGCGTCAAGAGCGGTCTGAGTGTCGCTGATCTGTTTTTCCAGATCCACAACGACCCTGTCTTCCGGGCGGAACCGCGTGAGGGCATCGGTTTTCCTGTTGCGGAGTTCCGCAATCATCGTATGCAGCCGCTCCACCGACTGCTGATTCGGCACAGTCCGGCTCAGCGTTACGATTCTGGGCGAAAGTGATTTCAAGGTTTGTCGCGCCTGAACGATGCGGTCGTTGTCAGAACGCAGTTGGGCCGCAAGAGACGCTACCAGGCTTTGCGCTTCTGTAATCTGACGGAGCAGCAGATCCTTCTGCTCGTCGATTACGAAGAGGCCCTTCTCCTTCGAAAACAATCTCAGACGGTTCTCGGCATCGTCAAGCTCCTGTTCGTGCCGCGAAGCCTGGCCACTGAAGAAATCGTAAGTGCCGGGCGCGCCGTGCAGCGCGAGATGCGCATTGAGATACCGGTCCGCCAGTGTTCGAAGCACCGCTGCCGCGGTCGGGGGATCGTATGCAACATATGAAATTTGAATGATGTTTGACTTACGAACCGGATTTACCTGCAGATCCTTCTGGAGCTTTCTCAACGCCTTTTCTTCCGCTACGGGAAGATTCGCGCCGCCGGCCTGCACTCCGTTAATTTCGCGCTTCGCCAGGCCACACTGAAGCACCACAGGCCGGAGAATATCGATGCTGCGAAGAAGTTCCACCTCCGAATTCAGATCGGCTTCGCTCACATCCTGCGGTAAAGGGCCGTTTTCGCCGGCGTGACCTGGCGTTATAAACAGGTCAGCCCTTTCTTTTTTGACTAACACCTTCATGGTTGATTCATAGCGCTTGGGAAGTAAGAGTATCACTGCCACAATGGCGGTAAATACAGTTACAAATACCCCCAATATGGTTAATCGTTGCCTCCTGAAGACGTCACTTAGGGGTGGCAGAGACAGTTCACCGGCCGACTTCATTTCAGAATTCATATTTCCTCGCCGCTTATTATTTATTTAAGATTTGCGCTTCTTAGCACGCCTGCTGTTATTTTTCATGGGCGTCTCTTAAAACTAAATACTCGATGCTCGTGAATCAGACAGGGATCGAAACTGGACTAACTCGATAAGCCAGGAACGTTTCCCGGCATTCTAGTCGGAGTGTAAGTTTGTATGTGCGTAAGTGTCAAGATCCGAATTTCGATATATGGCGCGGAAATAACCATGAATTACCGAATTGAATCAAAGGCTGTAACGATCGCCACCAAAGGGCCGTAAGCGCTGTAAGATATGAATCCAATCGGCGCGCCTGTCTGTGTGATTCAGTGCGCCGCCGGAAAGGTCAATTTAAGGGAGATACGCGCCAGACTGACCCAAAGGTGTGTGTCTTGATACCAAAAACAGGTTGATTTTTAGCTTTCTGAGTGAAGAGGGGATCAAAGGGAACAGCGAACGAAGTTCTGCCGGAAGGCCTTCCGGTTGCCGGTCTGAAACGGGCTGAAAAAACAGCTTCGCGACCGCGACACAGCGGTTATTACGACAGCCGCCAGGGCTTGAAGCGAGGTGGATTTGGTGGACGGAAAGGGGTTCGAACCCTCGACCCCCGCATTGCGAACGCGGTGCTCTCCCAACTGAGCTATCCGCCCACTCCAACAGGAACAATTACAATATAACAGATGACCAGCAGCGAAGACTCACAGCACCCCGGCACCGTCCGGAGCGTGCCTTTTTTGAGCACTACGAATTCACCCGAAACCCCGACAATTGAGAAATCGCTGGTCGAAAAGATGCGCCGCGAATGGGACGAACGCGCCCTCGAAAATGCGCGTTATTATGTAGCCACCGCCCAATCCGACTGGACTGATGACGAATACTTTGAATCCGGTCGCCAGAACGTCTATCACGAAATTCTCACAGACATGGGCAACGTCTGCCACGGTCTCGATCCGAAGGGGATGTCGGTGCTCGAAATCGGCTGCGGTTCGGGCCGCATCACCAGAGCCCTTTCAGACGTCTTCGGCGAGGTTTATGCCGTGGACATCAGCGGCGAGATGGTCCGGCAGGCCAAAGAATCCCTGCGAGACAGGCCGAACGCCCACGTCTTTCAAAACAATGGCGCCGACCTTGCCGTGCTGGGCGATATCCGAGTCGATTTCGCGTTTTCGTATATAGTGTTCCAGCACATTCCCAGCCGGGACGTGATCCAAAGCTACGTTCGGGAGGTCTATCGGCTGCTGCGGCCCGGTGGACTGTTCAAATTTCAGGTGCAGGGCGATGCGTCATTGAAGACCACGCCGGAAGATACATGGCTTGGCGTGCCGTTTTCCGATGAAGATGCCGTTGAAATGGGCAGGAGTTGCGGCTTTGAGCCGCGTCACAGGCACGGTGCGGGGACGCAGTATTTTTGGCTCTGGTTCTTCAAGCCGCTCGATTAGTTTAGGGGTTGCGGAGATGTGCCGATCGCGGCTCGGCGGGGGCGGAATGTTGGTTTCAGTATCGCCGTCACAATCGAAATTCCGACCGGAATTTCGTGCCTGAACCCTCTTTTTCCAATTCCCATTGAGCTCGCCGCAAGCAAGCCCAAACGCTAATTCGTTGCGCCGACCTCTTTCACTAAGCTCGAAACGAATGAGCGCGCATCTCCAAACAGCATCAGGGTGTTCGGCTGATAGTAAAGTTCGTTGTCAATACCCGCAAAACCTGCCGACATGCCGCGCTTGATAATCATCACGGTGCGCGCCTTATACGCTTGCAGGATCGGCATGCCGGCTATCGGGCTGTTCGGATCGTTCTGGGCGGCGGGGTTGACAATGTCGTTGGCCCCCACCACCAGCACTACGTCGGTCATTGCCATGTCGGAGTTGATCTCGTCCATTTCAACGAGCTTGTCATAGGGCACGTCGGCTTCAGCGAGCAAAACATTCATATGGCCGGGCATACGACCGGCTACGGGGTGAATTGCGAAGCGAACCTCGACGCCTTTCTTGACGAGCATGTCATGTAACTCGCGGATCTTGTGCTGCGCCTGCGCGACGGCCATTCCATAGCCGGGAATCACCACAACACTGCGGGCATCTTCCAATATCGAAGCTGCTTCTTCCGGGCTGGCCGAGCGCACCGGGCGCGCTTCCGTCGCCGCCGCCGCGGACGTCTGCAACTGTCCAAAGGCTCCGAACAGGACGTTCGTGAAAGAGCGGTTCATCGCGCGGCACATGATTATCGAAAGGATCAGTCCGGACGAGCCGTCGAGAGCGCCAGCGATGATGAGCAGCTTATTGTCGAGAACAAAGCCCATGGCGCTCGCGGAGAGGCCCGCATATGAGTTCAGCAGCGCGATAACTGTGGGCATGTCCGCGCCGCCGATGGGAATTATGAGCAGAACTCCAAACGTCATCGCGAGCGCCACATACGCCGGAAACAGACCCGACTGATGCGGATTGATGACGAGGGCGATCCCGATCAGGACGGCGATTACGAACAGCCCCAGATTCACAACATTCTGGCCTTTATAAGTGATTGGCCTCGAAGGAAGGATTTCGTGCAGTTTGCCGAAGGCCATGAGGCTGGCCGTGAACGTAAGAAATCCGAGCAGGATTTCGATGGACAGCGCGGCCATGGTGAACCCGGTCGGGTAGCGATGATAATACTCCGCTGTACCGATCAAAGCCGACGCGAGGGCGCCGCAAGCCTGCGAAATAGCGGTTCGCTGGGGCACGGCGGTCATCGGCATCAGAACCGCGAGAGGCACGCCGATCGCTGCCCCCACCAGCAAAGCAACCACGATCCACTGATAATTGACCACCTCATGCCGCATGAGCGTGCCAACTACGGCGAGCAGCATTCCGAGTTCGCCGGAGATCACGCCGCGCCGCGCGGTGGCGGGTGCGCTCATCCATTTCAAAGCAAGAATAAAGAGTGCGGCCGCGACCAGATAGAGCGCCTGAAAGACGCTCATTTTTTCGCGGGCTCCCGTTTCCTGAACATCTTGAGCATGCGATCTGTAATCAGATAGCCGCTGACCAGGTTGGTTGTAGCCGCCACTACCGCGACGAAGCCAAGCACGCGGGAGAGAAGCGACGCGTGATCCTCTCCGCTAATAAGGATTGCGCCGACCACCGAGATGGAGGCGATCGCATTCGTCAGCGACATGAGTGGCGTGTGCAGCAGGGGCGAAACCCGGCGAATTAGCTCGAAGCCCAGAAACGCCGCCAGCATAAACACGTACAGGCCAAATTCGTAGTTCACGATCGGGGGACTCCCTCGCCGGGCATCGCCAGCGTCTCCATCAAAGCGGCAATTCTTGAGTTCGCGACCTTGCCCTGGTGCGTCACCAGAGACTCTCGAATGATTTCGTCATCCAGGTTGAGATTTACCGCCCCATCCTTAACCAAAAGCTTCAGAAAATTCACGATGTTGGTCGCATACATCTGGCTTGCGTGATACGCCTTGTTCGAAGGCAGGTTGGTGGGACCCAGGATGGTGACACCCCGGTGTACTACCGTTTCGCCCGCGCGGGTGAGTTCGCAGTTTCCACCACGTTCGGCGGCAATATCGACAATCACAGAGCCGGGCTGCATAGCCTCTGCCATCTCCGCCGTAATCAGGATCGGCGCTTTTTTGCCGGGCACCGCCGCGGTCGTAATCACCACGTCCTGTTCCTGGAGAACCGCGGTTAACAGCTGACGCTGCCGCTGGTAGAAAGCTTCGTCCATGGCCTTCGCATAACCGCCCTGGCCTTCCGCGCTTTCGATATCGAGCACCACGAATTTCGCGCCGAGACTTTGGATCTGTTCCCGCACCGCGGCACGAAGATCGTAGGCTGACACCACCGCGCCCAAACGCCTCGCCGTGGCGATGGCCTGCAGACCCGCAACGCCCGCGCCAAGAATCAGGACCTTCGCGGGAGTGATGGTGCCGGCGGCGGTCATCATCATCGGGAACATGCGCGGCAGCACAGTCGCCGCCATCAAAACCGCCTGGTAACCCGCGATGCTGGCCATAGATGAAAGAGCGTCCATGGTCTGGGCCCTGGTTATGCGCGGAATCAACTCCATGGCGAAGAACGTCACGCCGAGTTCCGCCAGATCCTGGTTTTCGCGCAAAGCGGTCAGGGGGTCGCCGAAGCCGACGACGATTTGCCCGCGCTTGAGCAGGGGAAGGTCGGACTGCCCGTGATCGGGATTCGCGCCGACCGCGCGCGCCTGAACGATAATGTCGGCAGCCTGAAACACCTCTGAGCGGGAGGCGAGGCGCACGCCGTGCCGGGAATACTCCTCGTCGGTAAACCCGGCGTCGAGACCGGCGGCGTACTCGACGATTACGCCCAGTTTTACTTTCAGAAGCGCATCGCACGCCTTCGGGGTAAGGGCTACCCGGCGCTCACCCGGAAACGTCTCGCGTGGAACTCCGATGGCTGTCATGTACTCGCTGTCACAAATATATCGTCCGCCCTTCGATGGCTAAACATGACGCACACCCGGTCACGTAAGATTGCCCGATTTGTGCGACGGGCGGCGATGTTGAGACGTTGCGTGGGGCCTTTACGTAACGCCGGAGCGCCATCGCAGATGTAGACAATTCAGCCACTTGGGCCGGAACGCGCGTTTTGCCGTTAGCCTTGCACCTCGGCGGTCCCGAACTGCAGGGCACAGAGTTCCGCATACAAACCGGCGTTATGCAGCAACTGCTCGTGCCTGCCGCTCTCCAGAATGCGCCCGTCATCGATCACGAAGATCGCGTCGGCATTCCGGATGGTGGAGAGCCTGTGCGCGATCACGATTGAGGTCCGGCCCTTCATCAACCGGTCCAGAGCGTCGAAGACGAGTTTTTCCGACGCGGCATCCAGGTCAGAGGTCGGCTCGTCCAAAATCAGCAGCGGCGTGTTGCGGATCAACGCGCGCGCAATCGCGATCCTCTGGCGTTGCCCTCCGGAAAGCGTGACACCCCGTTCACCCACCATGGTGTCGTAGCCCTGCGGCAACTTCTGAATGAACTCATCCGCGTTCGCCATTTCCGCGGCTTTCAGAATGTCGGCGCGGCTCGCATCGGGCCAGCCGTAAGCGATGTTGTGCCAAAGAGGGCCGTGGAACAGCATCGTATCCTGCAGGACGAAGCTGATCTGCTCGCGCAGGGTCTTCAATCGGAACGACCGCACGTCCTGCCCGTCAATCTTAACCACTCCCGAAGTCGCGTCATAAAAACGCGGGATCAATCCGATGATGGTAGTTTTTCCCGCGCCCGTCGGCCCAACCAGCGCGGCGGTTTGGCCCGGCTCGATACGAAAACTCAGATCGCTCACCACCGCGTGCGATTCGTCATATCCAAATGTCACATGCTCGAACTCGATCAGGCCGCGAAAGCGAGGGGCCGGCTTTGCTCCCCGAATGTCGCTCACATCCTTCTCGGCTTGCAAAATCTCCTGAATGCGTTCGTATCCCACTACGGCCCTGGCATAGGAATCCGTCATCTTTGAAAGGTCCTGCATCGGCTTGTACATCTTGTTGAGGTAAGCCAGAAACAGCACCAAAGAACCGGGGGAGAGCGTGCCATTCAAAACCATCCGCGCTCCGTACCAAAGCACAAGGCTCGTGCCGCATGCGACAATAATTTCCACCATTGGGGCCAGCCTTGCCTTCATGCCGCGCGCCCGCAGGCTCATCTCCACGCTCTCCAGGCTCTGCTCTTCCAGCCGCTTCTGTTCGTAGTCTTCCGTGGCGAACGCCTTCACAACCCGTATGGAACTGAGAACCTCCTGGATTGTGGAAACAATCTCGCCCTCCTTCTTCCGCACTTCTCTCGAAGACTTCCTGATTAGGCGGCTATAGCGGAATGCCACGAAGAAAAGTAGCGGCGAAACCGAAAGAGCGATCAGCGTGAAGCGCCAGTCAATCCAGAACATCACCGCGATCATGCCCGCCAGAGTCAACACGTTGATAAGGGAATCCAGCAGACCCGATGCAATAAAGCTCTGAATCGAATCGATGTCGCTGGTCACGCGGCTGATCAGATCGCCCGTTTGCGTGTGATCGTGAAATGCAAGCGAGAGGCGCTGGATATGTGAATAAAGCGTCCTTCTAAGGTCGTGCATTACCCACTGACCCACACTGGTGACGGACCGCTTCTGCACGTACGAGCAGAACGCGCCCGCGGCCGTGATCGCCAGAGCCGCGATGGCAGCGAACTTCACAAGCGCGTACTTGTCGCTGCCCGCTACCGCGTTCATCAGGTGCGTGACCCACGCGGGCAACGGCCGGGGCTTCACGAGCGCGTCTATTACAGCTTTAAGGGGCCATGGCGAGAGCAGATCCGTCACGCCTTCGCCAATCGCCGCTACAAGACCGACCGCAAGCAAGCCCTTCCGCGCTTTTAGCAACGCATAGATGTTAGTAGTTCGTGGACCGCTGCCCGATTTCAAGTTTCACCTGGCCGATTCCTGGGCGAACTTATCGACAAAATCGGGAGCCGCGCCGCTGTTGTGTTTGCGGGAAATCCTGCGGCGCACGTCCGGCCAGAATTCAGCGAACGCATTTGACGCGATGTGGTTCACGAAATTTACAGTGATTCGATTCAAGGCGTCGCGGGTGTCATCCGTGCTTTCCGGCTTCCACCTGCTGTCGATGAACGCACCCGCGGGCACCGCGATGAACCTCGCGTATGCCGGCATTTCGCGGCCCGACCTGTCATGTGTGATCACGGTCATCCGGAACACATTCCTGATTCGCCCTCCCATGCTCTTCTCGGGAACCCGGAAATAACGGGGATCTTCACCCCAAACGTACCCGAGCCCCGCCTCCATTGAATTCGCGAGCGTTCGGTCCGCGGCGCGGTACCCGTTACGCTCGCCGAATCCTGACCAGTGCGGGCCATATTCGGGCGGCGAGTTCCGCCACGTATCGATACCCGCGCTGACGACCCCGGTCATCAGGCTCACGGGGCCAACCGTTCGATTGACGATCCACTTCAAACGCTCTTCGCCCGTGATTGGGGTGTATGGGCTTAGTGTCGCGTTTTGGCCCGGCAACGTTCCAGCGGCGACTAAGAAGAGCCGGATTAGTTTTGAAGTATACATCGTCGTGTCCCTACACATGCACGCTGACGGCCAACTCAGGCATGCCAGATTTTTCGGGCTGGTGAAGCGGCAAGACCACCAGCACCTGGTGCCGTGATCCATCATCCCGGAGAACGACAATATCGCTCACTTTACGTCCATCCACCAGCGTCTCTTGCGCTGCGCCCCTCTGTACCCGTATCTCATATGTGGAAGTGCGGTAGCGCAAAGTCATTTCGAAACCCGGCCATTCGTCCGGGATCGCTGGTTTCACCTGAAGCCGGTCTCCGCGCACTTTCAGACCGAGCACTTCCTCAGTCCAAATCCGGTACATCCATGCGGCGGAACCGGTGTAGTCCGTCCAGCCGGCCCGACCCTCGCGACCTGCCCCGCTCGACACATCGGCAGCTACCGCGTAGGGCTCGCCACAATACTTCGCCACGTCCGCCGGTGTCCGGGTGTGCTCCACCGGATTCATCATTGTCAGCAGTTCCGTAGCTCGCGCGCCCTGGCCCAGACGCGCCCACGCAAGGGCCATCCAGAGTGACCCATGCGTATACTGGCCGCCGTTTTCGCGCAGGCCGGGCGGGTATCCCATGATGTAGCCGGGGTGCGGCGTCGAATGATCGAATGGCGGAGTGAACAAATGCACCAGGTTATTCACCCGGTCCACCAAAAGGTCGCTGGCCGATTCCAGTGCCGTACGGGCGCGGGCGGGTTGCCCAAGACCGGAAATGACTGCCCACGATTGCGGCAGCGAATCGATTCGCGCCTCCGCATTGGCGTGAGATCCAAGAGGCGAGCCGTCGTCAAAGTAGGCGCGCAGATACCACTCGCCATCCCATGCGTTCTTTTCGGTGGCCTCGGCCAGCATGGCTCCGCGATCGCGCCAGGAGTTCGCGAGCGCACCTTCGCCCTCGCTTTCCATCACGTCCGCGAATGACCGCAGCACGCTTCCGAGAAACCAGGCAAGCCAGACGCTTTCGCCTTTGCCTTCAGGGCCAACATGATTCAGGCCATCGTTCCAGTCTCCGTTTCCGATAAGCGGAAGACCGTGCTCCCCGAGCGTTCCCGCTTTGTCAAGAGCCCTGCGGCAGTGTTCCCAAAGCGGCGCGGAATAGACTGTGACCAAAGGGGTGGAAAGATGCTCCATTTCACCTTCCGCCAGCAGCGGCGCTTCCAGAAACGGAACCGGTTCGTGCAGCACGCTTCTGTCCCCGGTGGTTTCGACATAATGCGCCACCACGTAGGGCAGCCAGACAAGATCGTCTGAGCACCGTGTGCGCACGCCCATGCCCGTTTCCGCATGCCACCAGTGCTGGACATCCCCTTCCAGAAACTGCCGCGAGGCGGCGAACAGAATATGCGCCCTGGTGAGTTGCGGGGCGGCGTGGACGAACGCCAGTGAATCCTGCAACTGATCGCGAAAACCCATCGCGCCGCTCGACTGATAAAACGCGGAGCGGCCCCAAAATCTGCAGCTCAAAGATTGATAGAGCAGCCAGCGATTCAGCAGCAGGTCCGCGGAAAGCAGTGGAGTCTTCACCTGCAGCGTGCCCAGCACGTCATCCCACCAGGCCTTGGTTTCATCGAAGAGCGCGTTTACTCGCGCGGTGGTCTTACATCGCGTCAGCACCTCGCGTGCTTCTTCCGCGTTCTCCGCCTGGCCCAGCAGAAATATCACTTCAGTCTCGGCGCCCACATCCAGGGATACCTGAATCTGAAGCGCAATCGCCGGGTCGAGCGCCGCGCCCACTCGGTTATCGAGTTTGGTTCGGTCCATAGCGGCCGGTCGCCGAACGGACTTGTTGCGCCCAAGAAATTGAGTTCTGTCTCCCGACCACGACGTCGGGGCGGGGCTCGATGCGGCGAACGTAACATAGCCCGCGTATGGACCGTGACGATACTGCGTGGCGAACAATGCTCCGCTTTGCTGGTCGCGCGAAGTGCAAACGTGCAGTTGATTATCTTCCCTCACCCCGCCCAGAACGAGCGTGGCGAAGTAAGTGGCGCTGAGCTTTCGCGGGCGCGACGAATCGTTGCGCAATCTTAGCCGGATAATTTTGACAGGTTCGCCGGACCCCGTGGAATCCACAGGAACAAAGATGGTGAGTAACTGGCCGATGGAGTGGCTGTTGTGCTCAAAAACGCTGTAACCCTGACCGTGCCTCGCGCGATAAGCATCATTCTCGCGGATGGGTTGCGGAGTGGGGCTCCAATAACTGCCATTCTCTTCATCCCGCAGATAAAGCACTTCCGATGGCGTGTCACTCACCGGATCGTTATTCCAGGGAGTCAGCCGGTTCATCTGACTGTTTCCGCGCCATGTGAAGCCGAGGCCGCTTTCTGTGATCATCGAACCGAAGTTCCGGTTCGCCATCACGTTGACCCACGGCGCCGGAGTATTGTCGCCGGGCTTTAAATAGATGGCATATTCCCTGCCATCTTTTGAGAATCCACCCTGCCCGTTGAAGTACGGAAGTTCAAGGAACGGCAGGGGGCGCGAAGGCTCTTCGGCGCGGCCTTCGGCTCTGAGTCTCGCGCCTGAGGCCGACAGTTCGGAAACGCCGGCCAATTGCTGCTGCAGCGAACCCCGGCTTCCGGAAAGCACGACTGCCGATGACGCGAGAAGCAGGTTACGGCCCTCTTCAGGCATGGCGTGCCAGTCGCGCAGGAAGACGCCGCCGGGTATGTCGATTCCCGTCTCTACGGAGTGTGCTTCCATGAGTTTCTGCAACTGATAGCGAAGCGGCGTATCGTATCCCTGCGCCTCCTGATTCAGCACCACGCAATCTGCCCGAAAGCCGCGCAGGCGCCAGTAGGTGTGGGCCTGAAGTATTTCGCGTACAAAATTGAGATAGCGCTCGTCAGACACGGTAACGCAGACGGTGGGCAGATCGCCCGAGATACCGAAAGCCCAGAGCCCGGGTTGCCCAAGCCGGTTGCGCGCCACGCGGTCCGCCGGCCGCAGACGGGGGTTCGGATAAATGAGATAGCTGGCGAGTTCCTGAAAGCGGTGCGCGCGTTCGGTGCCGATGCCAAGATAGCGGAACTGAAGCTGAGATCGAGTCCACGTGAGTTCAAACGCCTGTGTCACCGCGCCGTGTCTGCGGTACTTTTCCGCGAGCGCCAGCAAATCCTCCCGGCATCCGGCCGCAAACGTGATGAAGGTCAGCTCCAGACGGTCGCGCGGCGAAAGTTCCGCACGGTAGCGCAGGCTGAATATGGGATCGATCACAGTGCCCGCCGAACTGTTCAAATCCCTGCGAAGCGCCACCGGATTGCCGGGTGAGTTGCCCCGGCCAAGGAACGTCGCCCGGTCTGTCTCGTACTGAACTTCCGCCGCGGGCGCGCCCAACAGCATGTGCCCCGTCCAAATCGGCTCGTCCTCGGGAGAACGCAGACGCCTGTGCGCCATCAGCAGCGCGGCATTGTCTTCCAGCTTTACGTATTCAGTTTGGATAAACATCTTCGCGAACGCCGGGTGCGCGGTGTCGGTCGGATGAGGCGCGAGGGCAAGTTCGCAATAACTGGTCAATTCGATTTCGCGGATTCTCGATGACCAGTTTGTTATGGTCACCCGACGCAGCTCCGCATCGTCCTCCGGCGCGACCGTGATACCCGTGATCGTTTCGATATCGAGAGCGCGCCGGTGATACTCGGTGTGATCGGGCAGAAAGCGGACGCTGCTACTTCCTACCCCGCCGCCCAATGGCTGATATGCCGCCGACCAGGTAAACTGCGCCTTCAGGTCGCGGATGTAGAGGAAACTGCCCCAGTTGTCGCATGCCGGGTCTGAGCGCCATCGCGTCACATCGAAACCCTTCCAGCGGCTGTAGCCGCCGCCCGAGTTCGTCACCATGAGACAGTAGCGGCCGTTGCCGTAGAGATGAACTCGCGGGACAGCCGTGTTTTCTCTCCAGACGCGGTCAGCCGGGTCGGAAACCGTGATGGGAACCGGCGCGGTGAGGCCCGTGCGCATGTCTTCCGCCGGAAGCGGCGTGGTGGGAACGCGCTCAAACAAGAGCGGTTCAATGGCTCGGATTCTGCGGTCCGCATGGAAGCGGCGCTGCATGGCATCCCGATGCAGAATGTTGTCGAGCGCCAGCAAAGTCATGCCCTGGTGGTGTGACATGTAGGTATAGATCACCACGCCGCGTCCACCCTGGGCGGTCCTCTCGCGCGTGAAATCCACGGCTTCATAAAAGCCCATGGGCCCTTCGAGACCAAGTTTCCGCAAATGTTCCAGATTGTCGATTGCCGCGCCGGGGTCTATCAGAAGAGCGAGCATGGTGGCATAGGGGGCCACCACATTTTCCTCATCGAGACCCGGCCTCAGCGAAAGCGCGGGGATTCCGAACGCGTGATACTGATACGTTTGATTCATATCGAGCGCGCTCCACGCGCACTCGGAGACACCCCACGGCAGATTCTTTTCCCTGCCCCATTCGATCTGCTCCGCCACAGCGTTCCTGCAGGCGCCGTCAAGCAGTGAGTTGTCGTAACTTTTTGTGAACAGCAGAGGCATCAGGTATTCGAACATGGTGCCCGTCCACGAGAGCAGGGTTTGCTCTTTCGGAACGTGGCTCCGCAGGCGCGACACCATGGGTCGACCGAGCGTGAACCAGTGTTCAATGGGCACATCGCCTTTTGCAATTGCCACCAGACTCGCCACGCGGCATTCGCTGGCGAGCAGATCGTAATGGCTGTTAAATTCCACCGGGCCGCCCACCAGATAGCCGATGCCGAAAAGCTTCCGCTTGGGGTCGAAGAGAAAGCCCATATTTGTGCTGCTCGCGAATTCGAGGCAGCGCGCGGAGAGACTGCGCCAATCGCGTACAGCCTGTGCGGCGTAACGTTGAGCTTCCTGAAAGTGAAGGTCGAGTTCAGCGAACCAGGCCTGCACGCGCGTGGAGCCGCCCCTCACATTTCTGAGAGATAACAACTGGCGCATCGGCGCGTAATCGCCCTCGGCAACTGCGATCAGGGAAGGCTTGCCGTTCAGCACCCGGTGCCGCAACTGCACAGCATCTTCACCAGCTTGCTCGAGCAGGAAATCCGGCAAATAGGTAAGAGTCTCAAACCACTTCAGATACCGGTCGACAACGCCATTCCACGCCTGAACTTCTGCCGCGAAGCGCGCCGCCCAGTAGGTTGCCTCGCCCCCCGCGTGAGTGAGTTGCTCCGCCGGCACGGTGGCCATACGCAGGCGGCCGATCGTGCTCAGGGTGTCGCTCTTGCCGCGCAACAGCTTGCGCAGCGTCTGCAGAGGAACGGCCACAGAAGGGTCATTGCGATGTGAGTCTTCAATCTGAGCCAGAGTGTCCCAAAGACCGCGCACGCATTGTTGTCCCAGAATAGGAGCATGCAGAATGTCGTGAATACCCTGAGCAAAGACCCACAGGCTCGCGAGCAGGTTTCCGCTGTCAACGGTGGAGACATATCGGGGCGATAGCGGCTCCGTGGTCGTGGTGTTATACCAGTTCAGTAAATGCCCTTCGTACCGTGTCAGCCGCTGGATGGTGTCCATGGTCTTCGTGGTTCGGTTCAACAGATCGTCGGGGGTGATGTAGCCGAAATCCCGGGCGGCGAGCGCCGAGCAAAGCCAGAGGCCAATGTTGGTGGGCGAGGTTCGGTTGGCAACTTCCACATGCAGCGCAGTCTGCGTGTTATCCGGAGGCAGCCAATTGGTGCTGTCATTTACCAGATCATCAAAGAACCGCCAGGTCTGCCTCGCGTATGACCGAAGCATCCTGGAACCGGAAAGAAGGATGCGCCGCTGTCGCTTGTCGAGCGAGGGCAGGTTCAACCAGTGCAGCAGCGCCGGAGACCCAATCCAAAGCAGCACGAATGCGGACACGGGAGCGAAGGCGTGCCTGGCCAGAAGGATCAGGGTAAGCACAACCGAACCTGCGCTGATAAAGGCCATTTGGCGCATGGTGGCGCTCATGTGAGTGCGCGATTCGGCCGCGGCGCGCTCCGCTGTTTGCCATTCGAGAAGGTTGCGGTGACTCACATAGCGGCGGTAGATTACTTTCCCGATTGCATTGGACGAAAGCCATGCCTGATGCGGCAGAAAAGAGATGAGGACAACCGCGCGCAGAAGTTCGTCGTGCGCGCCCTGCCATCCGATCACCGTTCCCTGGATGCGGTGCGCCAGACGTTCGAGAAGCGGCGCAATCGCCGGAATGGCGATAGCGAGCCCGACGATGAGGCTCCACGCGCCCGGCGCGGCGGAGATCATCCAGCCCGCAAGCAACAAAAGAATGGATGCCACCGGGACAAGGCTCCGGCGCAGATTGTCAAGGATGCGCCAGCGGCTCACAGCGGACAAGGGGTTTCGAACCCGCGCATTTTGAGGCGCCGGAACATGCCTCATGATCCACGACGCGATCTGCCAGTCGCCGCGAATCCAGCGGTGGGTGCGCCGGCAGAAGCTCGCGTAGTCGAGCGGCATGCTCTCGAAAAGCTCGATATCCGTCGCCAGGCCAACGCCCGCGTACGAGCCTTCTATCAAATCGTGACTGAGCAGGGTTTCCGCCGGGAAGCGGTTGCCCACGCTTTCACCAAAAGCCTCGACATCGTAAATAGCCTTGCCGTGGAAGATAGCTTCTCCAAAGAGGTCCTGCTGGGCATCCGAGACGGCCGAGCAATAGGGGTCTGTGCCCGAAGTATCGGCGAAGATGCGTGTAAACCGGCTGGCTGTGGCGCCGGGAAGACCGATGCTCACGCGCGGCTGAATTATGGAGTAGCCACGGATGCGGACTTTCGTTTCCGGGTCGAGCACCGGCCTGTTGAGTGGGTGTGCGATAGTACCCACCATGCGGCGCGCGGAACCGGGCGGAAGCTGAGTATCGGCATCCAGCGTGATCACGTAGCGAATGCCTTCGGGGCGCGCGCCGGCTCGCAGGATACTTCCGTCATCAGGCGACTCGGCCGGTTTCGCGCGCAGAAAGCGATTGAGCTCTTCGATTTTGCCGCGCTTGCGTTCACGCCCTATCCACCGGCCTTCGGTCTCAGACCAAACACGCTCACGGTGGAACAAAAGAAACCGCGTGGTCTTGTATCGCCGGTTCAAATCTTCAATGCCATCGCGCGCAATCGCGACAAGTTCAGCGTCATCGGGCATCGCTTGTTCAGGCGCGTCTCTGAAATCGGAAAAGAGAGAAAACCACAGATTCGGGTCTTGATTTGCCAGGAAGCGAACTTCGAGTTTCTCCAGTTCGAGACGGACCACTTCATGGCTCGACAGCATCATCGGAACCACCACCAGCGTGGCCTGATCGCCCGGGATGCCGTCGTCGAAATCGAGCTTCGAAAGCGACTCCGGCTGGAACGCCGAAATGATCAGCGCGTTGACGATTTGGACCGCAAGCTCGCTGAGAGGAAACAGCGCCAGGATGCCAAGAATAATCAGGGTGGGCAGGTGGCCCACGCCCATGGAGTATGCGATACTGAGCGCTACCAGCAGACAGCAGAGCGTTACTGCGAAAACGCCGGAGAGATAGAAAAAGGTCGCATGGTCGCGAATCATGCGGACAAGGCGGATCCGGATTGGAACGCGCGCTTTCAGTTCTTTTTCAAGGCCGATAAGCCCTTGAGCCAGCAAATGCCAGCAGACCTCGCGCTGCTCAGCGGTAGTGGCGCGCTCTGCCGCTTCCACTGCCCGGCGCGCAACTTCCGGCTCCGAGAGACCCGTGCGGCACGCCAGCGATTCCACGGCTCGACGGCACCGGTCGCGCGTTCGAAAATCGCTCCGCGCGTACGTGCCGGCGGGATCGCGCTGTAATTCGAGACCGACGACGTTGAGCTTTTCGAAAAACTCGGTGAAGTCCATTCGGGCGATTGCCCGAAGGCTGTTGAAGGCGTTGGCGATCGACAGAGTTTCCGCGGCTTCCCTGTTGTGTTCGGGACCAACGAGGTCAGAAACGCGCGCCCCGAGTTGCGCCTCAATCCACTGCTGAGCGGGAACGAGCGCGGCTTCTTCGTCCTGAAGCTGTTCAATCAGGCAGATCGCGAAATAGGGCTGCCGCGCCATGGGGCGGGTTTCCATCTGGGCAAGCGCGCTTTCGATGCTTTGCTGGCTGGCACGCGATGCCGCAATCAGGCGGTTCGCCCAGAGATAAGCCGTTTCCCGGATCTGCTGTTCCGCGCTGATCCTCTCGGCCAATTGTTCCAGAACTTCCACCAGAGCGAACCGCAACATCACAGGGAAGGCCCAAAGTTCGGCTATGGAAAATGGCCTTTCCACCTGATATTTTGCGACCGCGTCTGAGAGCAACTGATCGGTCAGCGCGTTATTTGCCTCGGCTACCACGCGGCTGGCAAGCTCGCAAATGTAAAGATTGCCCGTCGCGCTGATATACCGCGCCAGCGCGCGCCGGAAGCCTTTCGGAAGAGAGTTGCGAATCTCGGCAATGCTGGTGCGAAGCAAATGCGTGTTGTCGAGATACCATTTGCCGGATTCGGTGACCGTGTGGTCAGCGCGGATCGCTTCAATCAGGTCGTTCCTGATAGCTTTGAGCACCCTCTCATACTCATTGAGCTTCCCAAGAATCCCTTCGGTTCTGGCGGGTGGCGCGATTTGACGAGATTCGAAAAAGACGCCAGGCTCGCCCGCGGAACGGAGCGTCTTCAGCACTGACGCTATACGAGTGAGGTCGGCTTCGACGACGATGAGCTCTTCTTCGCCAAACCGAAGCAATGCGTATGGATTTTCAGCGGGCGGCCTGTCCTGCTGAGGCCGAAAGAACTGCGTTCCGACGCCCAAGCCCCGAAGCGACCTTACCGCCTGTTCCGCGTACTCCCCGTCTCCGCTGTAGAATGCCAGTATTGTTTTGCGGTCGGCGTTCAGGCGGGCCCCCGCAGTGCGCGCGAAACAAGAGACGCGATCAGTAGGATTCCGAAGACCAAAGCGGCTGTCATTCCCTGTAATCCGGTTACTGCGCCGGCGAGCGAAAGTAGTGCGAATACGAGTATCCAACCGACCATCTGAGATCTCCTTAGAAGAATTGCGGGTAAGTACCGGCTTCTACGAACATCACACCAAGCAACTGGGCTGCCATTCGAAAATGGCCGTCAAAGCACACATCGGTGATAGAATTCGGAGTCCATGTTTCCTGAATTGATGGCTGAGTTTATAGGCACTATGGTGCTGATTCTGTTCGGCAACGGCGTTGTCGCGAATGTGGTGCTCTTCGGGACCGGTATCCCCGGCGAGATTGTACACGGCGGCTATACGAACATCACTCTCGGCTGGGGATTGGCCGTGACCATGGGCATCTACCTGGCGGGGCGGATCTCCGGCGCACATTTGAACCCCGCGGTCACAATCTCCCTGGCAATCTATCGCGACTTCCCGTGGCGCAAGGTTATTCCATTCATCGTGGTGCAAACGCTGGGCGCATTCATCGCCGCCGCGCTGGTTTACTGGAATTATCTGCCG